>Ga0209712_10000206_pt1 | contig 53274 bp, 40 predicted proteins | sample ArcOceMetagenome_FD_187443 | JGI IMG/M metagenome (GOLD analysis project Ga0209712, IMG submission 187443) | Marine eukaryotic phytoplankton communities from Arctic Ocean - Arctic Ocean - Greenland ARC118M Metagenome (SPAdes) (version 2) | ecosystem: Environmental > Aquatic > Marine > Oceanic...
GCATCGCATATTCATGCCAAGTAGCTTGATAACCGTTACTTTCTAACACTTTAAACGCAGTATTGCCCATAAAGATAGGCACAACATCGTCATGGGTACCATGAGCAACAAAAATCGGCGTATTTTTATTTGCTGAGTGCCCCTCGTCAATGAGTTTTTCTGACTCACTCATATAGCTAGACATAGACATCACACCGGCCAAGGTTTTTTCGTAACGAGTGCCCAGATGCAAGGCAATCACTCCACCTTGAGAAAAACCCGCTAAGACAATTTTATTTGCTGGTATACCTTGAGAAATTTCTTTTTCAATTAGATTGGCGACCAGTTCCGATGATTCTTTTACACCTTGGCTATCTGCCCTGTTATTAAAATCTAAGCTGGTAATATCATACCAAGCACGCATCAACATACCATTATTGATGGTGACAGGACGTGTGGGTGCATGGGGGAAAACAAACCTAATACCTAGTTCATCAGGTAATTTTAGATCAGGTACAATGGGGGCAAAACCATTACCAGAGTCGCCTAAGCCATGGAGCCAGATGACTGTGGCTCTTGCTTTACTTTTAGGATTGACTTCAACATAAGGTAAAGTTTGTTCGCTCATTGACATTATCTCGCTGGGTTATATGGGCTTATATTTTAAGGGCTATTTTTTGAGAGTAATGGCTTGTTCAGCTTGCTTAGAAACCGCGTTATCTAAAAACGACCAAAACTCTACTCCTGTGCGCTCATCTATCCATTGCCCATCTTGAAAGTTAAAATGATGGCCATTAAACTTAGTTGCTACCCATAGTTGCTGTAGAGGTGGCTGTTTATTGATGATGATTTTGGTACCGTTCAAAAAAATCATGGTTAATATACTGCTGGCTGACTCATAATCGATATCGACTTCACACTCGTCGAGCATTTCTTCAATGTTGATTAACAAGTCATCACTCATTTGATGATATTGGCTATCTTTCATGTTGCTTCACCTATTTGATAATCTAGCTGCGGAATTTAATGACTGTTTTATTACCAATACACTGCGCCATATTGCATACAATTAGAATATGCTAACATTGCAAATCGATCGCAACATAATAATTAATCATTAAAAGATAAAAAGATGCCTCAAACCCTTGGAAATTTATTTATTTTGGCGGCGCCATCTGGAGCCGGAAAATCTAGCTTAATTAAAGCCCTATTAGAAAAACACCCTTCCACAGACGAGCATAATAATACTATGCAGGTATCTGTTTCGCATACCACAAGGGCAGCACGCCCCGGAGAAATTGACGGTGTGCATTATCATTTTGTTGACCACACAGAATTTGAGTCACTGATTGAGCAAGGTGCTTTTTTCGAACATGCAGAAGTATTTGGCCATTATTATGGTACTTCTAAGGTCGTCATAGAACACACTTTACGACAAGGCATAGATGTTTTCCTGGATATTGATTGGCAAGGAGCAAGGCAGGTCAAAACACAAATACCCGATACCGCGACCATTTTTGTTGCACCGCCTTCAAAAGATGAACTAAAAAGACGTTTAACACAGCGGGGACAAGACTCACCTGAGGTGATTGAGCAACGCATGATCAAAGCTGTTTCTGAAATTTCCCATTATCATGAGTTTGATTTTGTAGTGGTGAATGATAACTTTACTGTTGCATTAGCTGAGCTAGATGCGATAGTGACCACTCGCCGTTTACGCACAAAAAAACAGATTGTTCGCCACCAGCAATTGTTTAATAATTTATTGGGATCATAACAGCTGTTTATATAAGCATTAATGGATATTATTGCTTTCAAACTGTCGTATAAACCAGTATAGTATGCGACCTATTTTTTTCATATTATTCCCGACGGAGATCATTATGGCCCGCGTAACAGTTGAAGATGCTGTAGATAAAATTGGTAACCGATTTGATTTGGTTTTAGTTGCTGCTCGTCGTGCACGCCAAATTGCTATTGAAGGTAAAGAACCCTTAGTAGAACGTGGCACAGATAAACCTACCGTAATTGCATTACGGGAAATAGAACTAGGTTTAGTGAATGCTGATACGTTAGAAGCTGAAGGTCTTCGCGATCAACAAGCACATGATCAGGCTGAATTTGCTTCTGTAGCAAACATTCTACAAGAGCAATAAAACGCTTAATTTAAGCGGCTTTTCATCAATCTGATGTTTAGCCGTTGGCTTCCCGCCAAATTCCCCGTATTCTTAGTTTATTATTTATTTTATAAGCGTTTAGTGTGTATCTTTTTGAAGGTTTAAAACAAAAGCTAGAAGCATATCTACCGCCTAATAAGGTGGCAGAAACTCAGCGTGCATTTATTGTTGCCAGAGATGCTCACAGCGGACAAATGCGTTCAAGTGGTGACCCCTACATTACCCATCCTGTTGCTGTAGCTGGCATCTTAGCTGACATGCGCCTTGATCATGAAACCTTGATGGCGGCTTTACTACATGACGTGATAGAAGATACTCATCACAATAAAGAAGATTTGAGTGAACAGTTTGGTGAAACAGTAGGTGATCTGGTTGAAGGGGTTAGTAAGCTAGAAAAAATTCACTTCAGTAGCACTCAGGAAGCCCAAGCAGAAAACTTTCGTAAAATGATGATGGCCATGGTCCAAGATATTCGTGTCATCCTTATCAAACTGGCCGATCGCACTCATAACATGCGCACCTTGGGTTCATTACGTCCTGATAAACGTCGGCGTATTGCCCGAGAAACATTAGAAATATATGCGCCGATAGCACACCGCTTAGGTATTCACCAAGTTAAAAATGAGCTAGAAGACTTAGGTTTCCAAGCTATGTACCCAATGCGCCATCGCGCATTAGGCAGCGCTGTGAAACAAGCCCGTGGTAACCGCAAAGAAGTCATCGAAAACACCCGCAAAGAAGTTGAAACACGTTTAGCTGCCGTTAAAATAAATGCCACTGTCACCGGGCGCGAAAAACATCTGTATTCGATTTATCGTAAGATGAAAAATAAAGAGTTGATGTTCAACGAAGTCATGGATATTTATGCTTTTCGGGTGGTAGTAGACTCGATAGATCATTGTTATCGGGCGTTAGGTGCTATGCATGGCTTATACAAACCTATCGAGAGTCGTTTTAAAGATTATATCGCTATCCCTAGAACTAATGGCTATCAGTCATTGCACACATCCTTGATTGGTCCGCACGGTATTCCGGTAGAAATTCAGATCCGTACCAACGATATGGATCATATGGCTGATAAGGGTGTGGCCGCTCACTGGGTCTATAAAGACTCCAAAGACAGCAGTGATACCGCTGCACAAGTCCGTGCCCGGAAATGGATGCAGTCTCTGATTGAGTTACAACATAGCGCCAGTTCTTCTTTTGAATTCATAGAGAATGTGAAAACAGATCTATTTCCAGACGAAATTTATGTTTTTACACCGGATGGCAGAATTATTGAGTTACCTCTTGGCGCAACAGCAGTCGATTTTGCCTATGCGGTACATACTGATGTGGGCAACTCTTGTGTGGGGGTAAAAGTAGAAAGGCGTACATTTTCACTGAGTAAACCATTGGAAAATGGCCAAACAGTTGAAATCATCACCTCTCCCAGAGCCAAACCCAATGCTAATTGGTTAAATTTTGTCGTCAGCGCCAAAGCACGTTCACGCATACGACATTATTTGAAAAATCAACGATTTGAAGAAGCGGAAGTCATGGGTAATCGATTACTCAGGCATGCTTTGGGCAAAGTGAAACTAGATACACTCTTGCAAGCAGATATTGATCGCGTTGTGCTCGAAACCAAACATAATAGTTTTGCTGAACTACTGGCAAACATTGGCCTAGGAAATGAGCTTAGCGCAATTGTAGCAAGACGATTATTAGGTGAAAATACAGACTTATCTGATAAACAAAGTAAGATTGCAATCCGTGGCACCGAAGGTTTATTGGTTTCCTACTCGCGCTGCTGTCATCCTATCCCTGACGATGAAATTGTTGCCGTATTAAGTCCAGGAAAAGGCATGACTATTCATCAAACTGGTTGCAGTAACATTCGAAAACTCAGTCGAGAAGAGCCTCATCGAGTGTTAGTCATGCAATGGGGAAATGATGTGCACGGTAATTTTCATGCTGCGCTGCGCATTGAGCTAATTAATCATCAAGGTACCTTAGCAACATTAACCAGCACTGTTGCGAGTTGTGGTTCAAACATTGTTGGATTACAAACCGAAGAGAAAGAAAGTAACGTTTATTATATTGATATTGAGCTAACCATTAAAAATCGTCTGCAATTAGCCAACGTTATGCGTAAAATCCGTATCATGCCAGAAGTACAGCGTGTATCCAGGCATAGTCAAGCCAAGCAGAATTAGGGCTACCCTTAATTCAATCACCCATCTATCAATAGAAAAGGTCACTATATATGTCTAAGTCCGTTATTTATACCGACAAGGCCCCACAAGCTATTGGCACTTATAGCCAAGCGATTAAGAGCGGCACCACAGTCTATCTTTCTGGGCAAATTCCCTTAGTACCAGAAACTATGTTAGTCATATCCGAAGACTTTACCGAACAAGCCCATCAAGTATTCAAAAATGTGCAAGCTGTATGCAATGCTGCTGGCGGCACAACCGATCATCTTGCAAAAGTGAATATATTCCTCACCGATTTATCTAATTTTGCTACTGTAAATGAAATCATGAGTCAGTATTTCAAACAGCCTTATCCTGCTAGAGCTGCCGTGCAAGTCAGTGCTTTACCTAAGGGTGTACAAATTGAAATAGACGGTGTGATGGAGCTGCCTGAGTAAATATTTACCTAACATTTATACAGGACTTATAATGTCAGCAGAAGCCTTTATGTCCCCTGAGCGTTATGCTCGGATCAGGGATTTTCTCAGTTTGCGTCAACCTAGTTTAACGTTGTGTTTAGAACAGCTGCACAAGCCGCACAATGTCTCTGCCATTGTGCGCAGCTGTGATGCTGTAGGTGTGTATGAAGTGCATGCCGTGTGGGATAAAAAACCAGACATCCGCAAAAGTACGGCTATGGGCAGCGAAAACTGGGTGTATACCAAAGAACATTTATGTATTGAGGACGCGGTAAGCCATTTAAAAACACAAAAAATGCAGGTGCTGGTAACAAACTTATCTGATAATGCAGTAGATTTTCGTGACATCGACTACACCTTGCCTACTGCCATCATTCTAGGCCAAGAAAAACATGGCGCAACGCAAGAAGCCATAGCAGCCGCTGACCAAGATATCATTATTCCTATGGTTGGCATGGTGCAATCACTGAATGTGTCAGTGGCGGCAGCACTTATCTTGTATGAAGCCCAGCGGCAAAGGCAATTGGCAGGTATGTATAATATCCAGCAGTTAACAGAAAAAGCCTGCCAAAAGATGCTGTTTGAAGGTGGTTTCCCTAAATTACGAGAAGTATGTGACCGAAAAGGATTACCTTATCCGCATATCGACAGAAACGGCCATATTGACGCAGATAAAATATGGTGGAAAAAAATACAGTTAGCGGATATGAGCATTTAAAAATTATCCTAGGGCTATTTATTATCGGGTCGATGCCATTCGACTCGCTAAACCTTGCGTAATGTTGTTAAATCTTCGAGTATACTCAACCCTATGAACTTGTTATGACCCGGACCTATATTTGTTAGCTATTGTGACTACACCTTACTATAAGTATGACTTAACACATCTGGGGTCTTGGTTATGAAAGGTCTAGCCCAAACATCAGTCACTGAATTAAAAGGTGTGGGCGCTAAAGCTGCAGAAAAGCTAGCGAAGCTGGCCATTGTTTCTGTGCAAGACTTGCTGTTTCACTTACCTCATAGATACGAAGACCGCACTCGCATTTATCCAATATCAGATTTACAACCTCACTTACATACCAGTATTCAAGGTGAGGTCATGTCGTGTGATATCCAGTTTGGTCGCAAACGAATGTTAGTTTTGCGGCTCAGCGATGGAACGGGGACTGTCACTTTACGTTTTTTCCATTTTTCAGCCGCGCAAAAAAATAATCTTGAAATAGGCACCACCATTCGCTGTTTTGGTGAAGTCAAAGCGGGTAAATATGGTCTTGAGATCATGCACCCAGAATATAAATCGATTAATCTCGATAATCCCCAAGCCATGCAAGAATCACTCACGCCGGTTTATCCTGCCACTGAAGGCATCAAACAAATCACACTACGAAATTTAACTGAGCAAGCACTTAAGTTATTGAACAAAGGCGGGTTAGCGGAACTCTTACCAGAAGGCTTATATCAACAACAAATTTCGTTAGTTGATGCGTTACATCTCGTCCACAGACCGCCCTCCGACGTAACACTGTCATTATTTGAAGAAGGTAAACACCCCGCTCAACAACGTTTAATTATGGAGGAGCTACTAGCCCACCACCTTAGTGTATTGAAAGTCCGCCAGCAAAGTAAGCAGCAAGCGACGTACCCAATCAAACCTAGTACTGACTTGCTTAACCAGTTTTTAAAAAACTTACCCTTTAAACCTACAGGCGCACAACAGCGTGTAGTAGCGGATATACAAAACGATATGCAACAACATTGCCCTATGATGCGCTTGGTACAAGGCGATGTAGGATCGGGTAAAACTGTAGTAGCCGCCATGGCGGCATTGTCTGCCATTGGCGCAGGTTATCAGGTGGGACTGATGGCACCCACTGAGCTATTAGCCGAGCAACATTTTAATAATTTTCGACAGTGGTTTGAACCATTAGGCATCGAAGTAGGTTGGTTAGCAGGGAAATTAAAAGGAAAAGTCAGAGAAAAGGTGTTAGCTCAATTAGCCAATAATGAAGTGAAAATGTTGGTAGGCACTCATGCTATCTTCCAAGAAGCGGTCACGTTCTCCTCTTTGGCCTTGGTAATAGTGGATGAACAGCACCGCTTTGGAGTGCACCAACGTTTAGCGCTGCGTGAAAAGGGTGAATCTCAAGGAGCATTCCCCCATCAATTAATTATGACCGCCACCCCCATTCCTCGTACCTTGGCTATGACCGCCTACGCTGATTTAGACACCTCAGTCATTGACGAATTACCGCCTGGCAGAACACCTGTCAAAACGGTTGTTTTACCAGATACTCGCCGCGATGAAGTCATTACAAGAGTGCGTAATGTCAGCGTTGAGCAAGGTAGGCAAACCTACTGGGTCTGTACTTTGATTGACGAGTCTGAATTCTTGCAAAGCCAAGCTGCCGAGGATACCGCGATTTTATTGCGAACAGCACTACCAGAACTTAAGGTTGGCTTAGTGCATGGCAGACTTAAATCCAATGAAAAACAACAAATAATGGCAGACTTTAAAGCCGGTGAGCTGGACTTATTAGTGGCAACCACTGTGATTGAAGTAGGTGTTGATGTACCCAATGCTAGCCTGATGATTATCGAAAATCCAGAACGTTTAGGGCTAGCACAATTGCACCAATTACGCGGGCGCGTAGGACGCGGCTCAGTAGAGAGCCATTGTGTCTTGATGTATCAAAATCCTCTATCTAAAACGGCTAACAAGCGTTTAGCTGTGCTCAGAGAGTCTAACGATGGCTTTTATATTGCCCAACAAGATCTGGAAATTCGTGGCCCAGGTGAGTTGCTAGGCACCAAACAAACGGGTTTAGCCGATTTAAAAATAGCTGACTTGATCCGTGATGCAGAGCTTATCCCCCAAATACAGAATATTGCTAACCATCTATGGCAGCAATATCCATCAAACGCCCAAGCCATAGTGAATCGATGGTTAAGTAACAAAGAGCATTTTGGTCATGCATAAGCCTGTTTTGAATAGTCCTATCTTGCATAACATCCCAGTCACTGTACCCCCAAACGCAACGCCTGAATTAATCATGCTCGCCCAACAAACCGCTGTAAAATGGGGACTCGTTTATTGTGAAAGCACCGGCTCTGGTTTAGCGTTGCTGCAGCAAGCGTATCACTTAGAATTACGCCAACTAGACGAACCCAAAGTTGGCGCCATAATAGTCGATTTCACTTCAGATGCGCTGACGTTCAGACGTTTACATGGCGGCGGTAAAAAGGAAGCCATTGCCAAAGCGATTGGCTTAAAGGGAAAAAACAGCTTACACGTACTTGATGCCACAGCAGGTTTGGGAAGAGATGCTTTTGTGTTAGCTAGTTTAGGTTGTGTGGTTGATATGATCGAACGCTCTCCCGTTGTTGCTGCGTTACTTCAAGATGGCCTAGACCGAGCTTCGTCTGATGAGGAATTAGGTGCTTGGGTACCAAACCACATGTGCTTGTTTCATGGGGTAGCGCTGAATCTGTTGCACAGTTGGCAAGATACAAATCCACCTGCGGCACGTCCAGACGTGGTGTACCTTGATCCTATGTTCCCTCATCGAAAAAAAAATGCTGCCGTCAAAAAAGAGATGCGATTATTTCAACAGTTACTTGGTCCAGACGAAGATGCCGACCTATTACTGGCACCGGCTTTGGCATTGGCGAAAAGTCGGGTGGTGGTTAAACGTCCAACTGGCGCACCATATTTGGCAAGTAAAAAACCACAGATTGAAATGTTAGGTAAAGCCAATCGCTTTGATGTTTACCTGACGCAAATTATAAACAACTGAAAACGTTTTTCAGTTGACTCACACAGCTCAGCGACCAAATATGACACTAAGGTTAAAGGTACGTTTTGTGACGCATGGGTACAAAAGCAAGACCGCACTTAGACGGCTTCCATCAACAAGATTAATATGCGCTTATATGCTAGTGGTTAATAGAAAGCCTGAATATCAGTGATGGCGCGGCCTAAAATGAGGGCATGAACATCATGAGTACCTTCATAGGTATTCACGGCTTCTAAATTCATGACATGGCGAATTACGCCATATTCATCACTGATACCGTTACCACCATGCATATCACGTGAAACACGCGCAATATCCAGAGACTTTCCACAGTTATTTCGCTTCATGAGAGAAATCAATTCAACTGGGCATTGATTTGCATCCATCAAACGTCCCATTTGTAAGCAGCCCTGTAAACCAAGCGTTATTTCAGTTGCCATATCAGCCAATTTCTTTTGAATTAACTGATTGGCAGCCAAAGGACGACCAAATTGTTCACGATCTAAAGTATAGGTTCTAGCAGCATTAAAACAAAATTCTGCCGCGCCCATAGAGCCCCAAGCAATGCCATAACGGGCTTTATTTAAACAGCCAAAAGGCCCAGCTAACCCTCTAACTTCAGGGAACATGTTGGTATCTGGCACAAAAACATTGTCCATAACAATTTCGCCCGTTATCGAAGCACGTAAAGAAAATTTACCTTCAATTTTCGGTGCGGATAAACCCTGCATACCTTTTTCAAGCACAAAACCACGAATTTTACCTTCGAGTTTGCCCCACACAACAAACACATCAGCGATGGGTGAATTAGTGATCCACATCTTATTGCCGGTTAATGTATAACCACCGTCGACTTTTTTAGCATGGGTGGTCATGGATGCTGGATCACTACCTGAATTAGGCTCAGTTAAACCAAAACACCCTACCCATTCACCAGAAGCAAGTTTAGGCAAATACTTCATACGTTGTGCTTCAGTGCCGTAAGTATATATTGGGTGCATCACCAGTGACGATTGCACACTCATGGCGCTGCGATAACCACTATCCACACGCTCTACTTCACGCGCAACCAACCCATAACTGACATAATTAACATCACTGCCACCGTATTGTGAAGGTAAGGTAGCGCCCAACAGCCCTAATTGTCCAAGTTCATTCATTATTTCGCGATCGAAGTGTTCATGTCTATTGGCTTCAAGTACACGGGGTAGTAGTTTTTGTTGGCAATAATCATGAGCGGTATCACGTATCATGCGCTCTTCTTCGCTTAATTGATCATCAAGAAACATCGGATCTTGCCAGTTGTAAGGGGTTAACTTTTGGCTCATAAGGTGACTCCGTTTATATACTTGTAAAGGTAATATCCTAATTTATCAGTCTACTCTATGCTTAAAAAGATAATAAATATAATATATAGCTTGTATATTTCTAATAACTTTTAACTATCGGCTTTAGTCATATGAATTTGAAGCGTCTTGAATATTTCTGCCAATTAGCCTTACTAGGTAACTTTACTCGGGCTGCGCAGGCAGTGGGCATTGCGCAACCAGCTTTAACTGTTGCAATTCAAAAGCTAGAGCAAGAAGTGGGGTTAAAATTAATTAATCGTGCAGACAAACATTCGCTATTAACAGCCGAAGGTGAAGTGTTATACAAACTGGCCACTCAACTATTAAGCCAAGCCAAACAAGTTGAATTAGAGTTAGAAGAACTAAAAGACTTAGAAAGAGGCACTATCCGTTTTGGTGTGTCGGCAATGATGGGCTCATATTACTTTCCCAAAATATTGACCGAATTTAAGCAAAAATATCCTAATATAAAAATACACTTAGTTGATCAAGGCACAGCAGCCCTTGAAAAAATGTTACTCAATAGCGAACTCGATCTCGCTTTAGTACGTGGTGACTTAGAAAATCCACAACTGCGTTACAAACAACTTATTAACGAAGAAATAGTCGCAGGTTTGGCTAGCTCACATCCGCTATCCGCTGAACATACCATATCACTCGCACAATTTTGCCAGCAGCCTCTAGTGTTATTTCATGAAGGGTATTTTTTACGAGAAGTTGTTAGTCAATATGCAAAAAAATATCACTTATCATTAGATATTCGAATGGAAACGAATCTTATCGAATTACAAAAGTCATTAGTTAGAAATGAGGTAGGCATTACCACCTGTTTATCACGTATTTTAGAAAACGAAAAGCAAATGACATACACTCCCTTTGATCCGAAGATTGAATTTAAACTGAGCTTGGCATGGAAAAAAAATCATTACCTATCTAAAGCCAGCAAAGTATTCATGACGTACTTAACCTCAACAGTTAAGTCTAGTGACTAAGTTTATTGCCGCCTGAGCAAACCCAGTTTTTGCTATGCATAGGCTTTTAGGAACAGCCATAGATAAAATAATCAGGTTATTATTTTTATAATTTTAAAAACGATTCGTCAATTATAACAAGTCAATACGCCTAAGATAATAAACAATTAAGTTGTTTATTATGAATGCATTGGCTGGTATGCCAAGAGATAAAATTCCAATGGCCACTAATTTAGCTGGTCGCGCTTATTTAGTGGCTTTATCAGAAGAAGAACAATAATTCTTTATGCGGCATTTTAAAGAGAATTGGGCGATAAGTGTGATGCTTTCAAAGCGAGTGTTAGTGAAGCGTTGGACACCTACAAAAAATTTGGTTGTTGCAACTCGTGGGATGATTAGGTCTGGGTATGCCTACATTCTTCGCAGCAGCCTTTATTTACAGAAACGACGAATATTAAACCTTACTATGCGAACGAACGATTGTGTGAACGAATGGATGTTTAAAACTCAGACCATGCTGATAGGCTAACTATCCGAAATGAACCCAAGTACAGAGCCAAAGCTTTTACCCATTGGCGCTTTGGGCCGTTACACTGCCTATCCATTATCCTATAATTTTGACCTGCTGCCTTTTATTGACTCATCACACTTTTATTATTCTTCATCACGGCTTAGAAATCGTAGCTGCTGAGCAAGCATTTTAGCAAGTTTCATGTTTGCACCCGATAGCGCAGCTCGGTCAATCATCGATTGGTATATAGCATGAATTTCTAAGGGTCGATTGTGTGCATAGTCTACTTTCATACTGGGCGAGTAATCCTGCATATTTGTCTCGGTATTCACGAGCATTGACTCAGCCAGCGAGGCACTTAGGGGCTGCCCACAAGCATTTGCAGCGGCAATCACTTCTAGCATGATAGCTTTAATTAATTCACGGGTGTCATGCTGACGTAAAAGTTCAGCCGTACCACTGTTAAGTACAACGGATAGTCCGTTAAAAGGTACATTCCAAACCAATTTTTGCCAGCGTAAAAAACACAAATTTTCAATGGGTTTTACGTCAATACCACAAGCAAGGAAATCCTCAGTAACCAACCCAAGCTCTGGAGTGATGCCAGCCGCAGATTCGTCCTTCATGTAATGCCCCAGACTAACCATCCCAAAATCACTATGGTTAATATGACCGGGGCCAATTTTCGTGCTACCAATAAAACACAAACCACCAATAATGCTCGCTCGGGGTAAAATGTCTGCGGCGACCTGCTCCACTCCAAGGCCATTTTGCATGATCACGACAATCCCAGTCTGTTTTACGACCTGAGGCAGCAACACTTCAAGCAAATGATTATTCGTTGTTTTTAAAGCGACAATGGCAACATCGCACAGTGGCATATCTTCAGGCTTGGCATATGCGTCAACATTAACGTTGAAGTTACCGTTGATAGAATCTATCCGTAACCCCTGTTCATTGACGTGTTGATAATCACTGTGAAGCAAAAAATGCACATCCATACCATGCTGGGCCAACATACCACCGTAATAACCACCAATAGCGCCAGTACCAATTACTGCATACTTCATAATATTCTCCACAGACAGGGTAAAAAATTGTGTAAGTGTGTTTAGGTGGGTTAATTTCTCGTTTACCCCATTGCGGCCTAAATTCGTATTTATAAGAATAAAAAGGGGCAGCTCCAAATGAAATCGATAATAATTGGTAGTTTCTGATCCCCATACATCTATTAAAATGATATCAAATTTTTGGTTTTAACTACATATGCTGTGGCTTCTGTTCCCCATTATTGTTGTTGACAACTTGCCGCATTCAATGTGTCCATGTTGGCACAAGAGTCAATCAATAGACTTATACTATTTGAAAGTGAGACCTAAGTCTTACTCGCTCAAAGCGAAAATAATGAACACAAACTCTAGCATTCCTTAAGGCGACTCCTTTCAGTTAAGAGTGTAATGGTGTTGTTAATAATGAGTGAAAAAACCAAACAAATCATAAAACAACAGCCCCTTGAAAGCCGGTTCATAATGCTGATGTGAGTTTCAAACATTAACATCCAGTTTCACACTTTAATCTATTCGGACACTTACATCATAATGTTAGGCAATAACAATGACAGTATTGGAAAAAGATAATCGCAATCAGTATTACAACATTCATTATTAAAAATCTTGCCTCACCCATAAAACCGTCATATTACGCAACCGAAGGTTTAGTGATACTGGCGTTAACAAACACATTTAATCCTACCGGCTGGATAATCAAGCTTATTTCAAGCAATTTTATAACTACCACCCCAAACCAGATCAAATCCGTAACCATCTACCATGGGTAATAAGAAAGGTAGGATAAGCACCATAATACCTAATGGATCAAGAAACATCCCCAACAACACATATACACCCGCAATCATAACCATTTATAGCCATAGAGATACATCTGCATCCTCGACAATTCCACCCAATGTGGGTGCCATGCCAGTTAATGGCACAAACCCAACAAAAATATTGGCAGCTGCAGTAGTAAAGAAGATAGAAGTGGTCTGTGTAAAAGTATCCTTAATGGATAAAGTAAAGTGCGACCAAGTAAGTCTTTTTTGTAAAGAACCAATAACGATGACTGCAAAAGCACTGATTGCTGCAGCTTCAATAGCGGTGAATACACTGCCATAAATACCCCCAATAATAATGGTAAAAAGCAGCATTGTCAGTCAACACCTTATTGCAGCTTTCCGGAGTTCTCCCTTTTCAAGTATGCTGTGATCGTCCTGTACAACTTCAATCCTGGGCAGTTCAAAGATAAATAATCGCGTATGTTACTTTTTAGAGACATCACATCTCGCTGTTTTTATTAGCTATTTACTTTATACCCGTTCGCACTGTCGGCTAGCACAGACAGCTAACCGGTAACATTTCACATTAAAGCAGCTTCAATTCGTGTCATTTATTTTACATTCTTGTTTTAAAAGGATTATTTTTTTCTGGCCCAGTTCTTGTAATTGCTATAACTACAATCCAACCATTAGGGGTGGGTGTTTCGTTAATCAGGAGGTGGTTACCTTGTCTATTACATTCGAACTATGCCGAGAAAGCAGGCTGCTTGAGCAATATTACGACCTGCGTGAAAAATGTTTCCGTAAAGAACTGGGTTTACCAGACTTTGACGGTGGCGAAGATGAGCGCGACCTGCAGGGGGAAATAGTAATCGCCCGCCAAGGTGATCGTTGCGTGGGCGGCGCCCGTATCGCTAATGGTTCTCCACTGGATGGCCAGTTGCGGGATCTAGCACTCAATCCAGGGGCCTCCTGCATGTGGGAACGTTTTGTGATTGACCCAGCTTTGCGCTCACTACAGTTAATACGAGACTTTGTAGGGCACCTGATTGAATATTCCCGAAAAGCGGGCTACCAATATGCGGCGATATTAAGTTCCCTGCGAAATGCCCGCTTCTACCGTCAGTGCCACTCGGCTCTGAAAGTCGACTTCAAGATACATGACCACGTACCAGATTTTTCCAAGGGCGCATTTTCCGGCCTTGAGCACTACCTTTCGGTATCATACCTGCTGGGTAGTCAGAAAATGAGAATAGCGGCCTAAACGCGACATCATTTTTTCCAGCCTTGATTGCTGTCAATTCTTTTTAAAACGTACTTCATTGGAAGCGCGCATCTACATCTTTTCCCCTCGTTTTTATGAGGCTTCATTTTTTGGGATATTTATTACTACCCCCTGAAAGACACTACAACCCAATCGAGTGTTTCATAATTAACAACAAAATGACGTAGTAACATTAATAGAATATATTTTTTCTGCGATGATACTCATGCTTGTTGTCCAGGAAGCATGGGCGACCTGATTCTGGGTCTAAGAGTGTAGGTAAAATAAAACGTCACTTTTCATATATCTCCTTCTTTTATAAACTTGAAGACGAGAAAGTCATACAATATTACTTAACTTTTCTAACAAAATTTAAAATAGAGACAAACGCCTTTTGCTGTTGTAGAGCCAGCTCTATAGACTGTTGATTTATGATGATAAACGTATTTATTCAAACCGACTTATATTTGGCTGATACCACTAATTAACACTTATATAGCCTTTAAAATGACTACACTTCTTATAGGTGCATGTTCACTGTGTTTCTGTCTGTTAACATTAATGCTTTATTGTCTATATCTAAATACTCCTTATACACAAGCTATCACTTTAACAATGGCATAAAGTTTGTTGGACTGTGCTTGTCCTAAAAATTGATGTTTAACCATAACGTCAGAGCTTTTCTATATTCAATCTGGCATCACTATATGCATAAGGTGTCATTTTGGTGCTTATATTTTTTTTCTTGCGATTTGTGACTCTTCGCTTTGCAGTAACTCAGAAAAAATCACTAACTCATCTTCAATAATTTGACCAAGAAGTGTCTGCTGCGGTGCTTTTAGTAATCTTTTAGTGGTTCGCAACGCATTTTGAGGCTTAAGTGCCAATACTTTTGCTTTAGATAAGGCAAACTCAAATACTTCAGATTTGTCTATTTGCTGGTTGACAATACCCATATTAATAGCTGATTGCGTATTGAAAGCATCACCCAGCATTAATACTTCTGCGGCTTTACGATGACCTGCCAACAAGGGAATAAGCAGACTTGAGCCGCCCTCAGGGCAAGCACCTAAATCGACAAAAGGCATTTTAAAAGACGTGTCTGATGCATAAACCAAATCAAAATGCAGCAGCATAGTGACGCCTATGCCAATAGCTACACCAGATACTGCTCCGACGATTGGCTTAGGATAGTGATGTAGTTCACGTAATAAAATGGATGCCGGTGAAGGTTGATCAAAATCACGAGTATTAAAATCGTTTAAATCATTACCTGCTGAAAACGCATCTTGGGTGCCGTGGATCAACACCACTTTAACACTGTCATCAGACACACTGTCTTTTAGTGCTTTAGCCATAGCAAGATACATTGAGCGGGTTAAAGCATTTTTTTTCTTGGGTCGATAAATACCAATGTGTAAAACACCACTGTCAGTGTGAATGAGTACGTTTTCTTCAGATTCCATATTTATTACACCTATTTATTGCACTAGTTATTTACTCTAGTTAATCACACTAGCTGACTGCACTTATTGATTATTCAGACCGTTTAAACGGGATAGTGCCAAGTCGTATTCTGTTTTGAAGCGGGCAACAATCGTAGCCACATCAGTGACATCAGCAATACTGCCTAATCCTTGGCCTGCACCCCAAATATCTTTCCAAGCTTTAGTTTTACTGCCGCCCTCAGAGCCAAATTTCATTTTGTTTTTATCACCCTGCTCTAAATCATCTGGGTCTAAGCCAGCATTAGTAATACTGGGTTTAAGGTAATTTCCATGCACGCCGGTAAATAAAGAGCTGTACACAATGTCTTTGGCACTACTTTCAACCAACATGGTTTTATATGCCTGTTCGGCATTGGCTTCTTTGCTGGCAATAAAACGTGTGCCTATGTAAGCAAAGTCAGCCCCTAATGCTTGTGCTGACAATATAGAGGCACCGTTAGCAATCGAACCTGACAACGCAATAGGGCCATCAAAAAATTGTTTAATTTCACTCACTAAAGCAAAAGGACTTAACGTTCCCGCATGACCACCAGCACCAGCACACACCAACACTAATCCATCAACACCGACTTCTATGGCTTTTTGGGCATGACGCACATTAATAACATCATGAAAAATAATGCCGCCATAGGCGTGAATACGTTCGACCAGATTAGGATCTAAGGCGCGCAAGCTGGTAATAATAATTGGCACCTTGAATTCGATGCAGGTGTTCACATCATCTTCTAAACGGTCGTTGCTCTTATGCACAATTAAATTAACTGCATAAGGCGAAACAATAGCGTTCGGATTGGCTGCCTGATAGGCATCTAATTCAGTGATGATTTTTGTTAGCCACTCACCCAGTAACGATTGTGGGCGGGCATTGAGAGCCGGGAAAGACCCAACAATACCGGCTTTACATTGTGCGATGACTAATTCGGGTCCAGAAATGATAAACATAGGAGCACTGATGATGGGCAAAGTTAATGTATTTTGTAATGCTTTTGGAATTGACATATTGGTCCTCTATAAGATGTTCGATGTTATCAACAAGAAATGCGTTATGTCAGAAAACTAACATAACGCATTGTAAACTTATTTAGCTATTGGCCCACTGAGTTAAGGTTTTTCCTTCTGCAACAAGTTGTTTTAATAAGGCTGCGGGTTGCCAAAACTCTTCGCCGTAAGTGTCAGAAAATTCACAAATAGTATTATAAATTTTTTCTAAACCCATGGTATCCGCATAATACATCGGGCCACCTCGGTAGGCTGGGAAACCATAACCAAAGACATAAACCACATCAATATCGCTAGGACGTTGTGCAATGCCCTCTTCGAGTATTTTAAACCCTTCGTTGATCAAAGCAAAAGTCAGACGTTTTAAAATAGTGTCGTCACTAATAACTTTACGCACAACCCCTCTTTTGTTGGCTTGTGCTTTTATGACCTCAAGGACTGCTGTATCAACAGACCGTTGCCTAGTGTCGGGATCATATTGGTAATATCCTGTCCCCGTTTTTTGACCTAAACGTCCCATTTCATATAAAGCATCGGCAATACAATAGGCTCTGATGTTACCTTTTTGTGTATCAGTTAAGCCTTCACGGGCCTTATAACCAATGTCTAATCCCGCTAAGTCACTAACCGCCAGTGGCCCCATTGCCATACCAAATTTTTCCATAACTGCATCTATATCTTGCGGTGTTGCCCCCTCAAGCAAACATAATTGCGCTTCACGAGCATAATGTCGCAACATACGGTTACCGATAAAGCCATAACAAACCCGAGACAATGCGGGGACTTTGTTAATACTTTTTGCGATGATCATCGATGTCGCTAGGACATCATCAGAGGTTGCATCACCACGTACAATTTCAAGTAATTTCATGACATTAGCAGGGCTAAAAAAATGCAGCCCAATCACATCTTGTGGCCGGAAAGTTGACTGAGCAATTAAATTAACGTCTTGGTAGGAGGTATTACTGGCTAAAATAGCACCTTGCTTACACACTTTATCAAGCTTGGCGAATACTTGTTTCTTGATGTCTAGATTTTCAAATACCGCCTCAATAACCAAATCCATATCCGCTAAATCATGGTAATCAGTGGTACCCGTTATCATGTCTTGGCGTTGGGTTGCGACCTCAGCAGTCAATTTACCTTTACTAACGGTCATCCCATAATTTTTAGCGATAAGATCTTTACCCCGCTGTAATGCTTCTTGGCTTATTTCCAGCAAAGTTACAGGGATACCCACATTCACAAAATTCATTGCAATGCCTCCACCCATTAAGCCACCACCAATAATACCCACGCGTTTAATTTCTTTTAGCCGAGTGTCTTTGGGTAAATCTTTAATTTTTGCAGACATTCTTTGTGCAAAAAACATATGCTGTAATGCCCTAGACTGTGATGATTGCATACACTCTACAAATAGGCGTCGTTCAACTTTCAAACCTTCATTAAAAGGTATATGTAATGCCGCTTCAATACATTCCACAATACGCTGCGGTGCTTCTTGCCCACGAAAACGTTTGCTTAATTTTTTTCTGTAATCAGTAAATAGTGCAGCAAAAGAGTCAGTAGATGCACCTGCTTTTTCAACCTCTAAATCGCTAACACGTTTAAGCACCGCACCTTGTGCAATGACCTCTTTAGCAAAATCCACTGCTGCGCTAAGTAAATCACCTTTAACAACTTTATCAATTAAGCCAATACTGAGTGCTTTGGCTGCAGTAATAGGTATGCCGCTAGTCATTAAATCCAGTGCGGCTTTCACACCGGTTAATCTTGGTACTCGTTGTGTGCCACCAGCTCCAGGCAACAGACCTAACTTCACTTCAGGTAAGCCAACTTGAGCTGTAGACAAGGCACAACGATAATGACAGGCCAGCGCAGTCTCTAAGCCACCACCCAGTGCGGTGCCGTGGATAGCAGCAATGATAGGTTTCTGCGACGCTTCAATCACAATAAGCAGCTCAGATAATGAAGGCAAGATGGGGGGTTGACCAAATTCTGAGATGTCTGCTCCGGCAATAAACGTGCGACCTTCACACATCAACACTAAAACTAAAGAGGCATCATCTTGTGCTTGTGTTACCGCATCTTGGATGCCAGTACGTAGTACATGTGAAAGCGCATTAACGGGGGGATTATTTAAACGAATAACACCAATTTCACCTTCTAATTGATAACTCACCACAGACATAAATTTATTCCTTACTTTGAGAAAGCTCTTTGTTCAAGATCCATTGGATGTCCATTGGATGTCCATTGGAGATTTATAAAAGAACTAAACACGTTCGATAACAACAGCGATACCCTGACCCATACCAATGCACATTGTCACAAGTGCGTATCGACCACCGGTTTTTTCTAATTGGCGTAATGCAGTCAGCATAATCCGCGTACCACTGGCGCCCAAAGGATGACCAATCGCAATTGCACCACCAGTTTGATTTACCCGTGGGTCATCAAAGGCAATGCCAAGTTGTTTCATGCACCCTAATGCTTGTATTGCAAATGCTTCGTTAAATTCTAAGACATCCATATCAGCTAGGGTTAACCCCGCTCTAGCTAATACTTTTCGCGAAGCAGGCACGGGTCCTAAACCCATAACTCTTGGTGGTACACCAGCAATGGCACCAGCAATAATTCTACCGCGAGGTTTGACACCCACTTTTTCGCCGACGTCTTTACTACCAATAATCATAGCTGAGGCGCCATCGTTGATACCTGAAACATTCCCCGCGGTAACCACACCATCGAACAAGGGTCTTAACTGACCCAGCGCCTCCAACGTAGAGGCCGGACGTGGATGTTCATCAGTGGTAACTGAAAGTGCTGGCAGCTTTCGACCTTGGAACACGTCAATGGGAATGATTTCATCGGTAAAATACCCAGCTACTTTTGCTGATTCGTATTTAGATTGAGAGGCCGCCGCAAATACATCACATGCTTCCCTGCTAATATGTAAATCACTGGCAATGTTGTCTGCCGTTTCAGGCATAGAATGACCACCAAACTGTTTAATGATTTCTGGGTTAGTGAAGCGGGCCCCTATAGTGCTATCAAACATTTCTTGCTGTCTGGCAAAAGCTGAGGTCGCTTTGGCTAACACAAATGGTGCGCGACTCATAGACTCCACACCACAAGCAACAAACAATTCACCTTCATTGGCTTTTACACACCTGGCAGCATCTAACGCCGCAGCCAAACTTGAACCACACAAACGATTTACGGTTAAGCCCCCGGTCTCAATCGGTAAACCCGCTAATAGTCCTGCTGTACGTGCAACGTTGCGGCTGTCTTCACCGGCTTGATTGGTATTTCCGGCAATCACATCTTCATACAGGTTTATATCAAAGTGATTACGTTGAACTAAGGTTTTAATCAGGTGCGCCAACATATCATCGGGTCGAACCGAAGATAAAACCCCACCATGGCGTCCAAATGCGGTTCGTGCGGCATCGTAGATATAGGCATCTTGCATGATTGTTCCTTATAAATTGATGTAATTAACCGTTTATGTATTTAACTAAAACTGGAAAAGCGATAAGTAATGTCGCTGCTTTATGTTGGTCTTGACTATTGGATAACTGAATGTGTACTACCTGACCTTTTTTAGGGTCAAATTCTGATTCAACTTGAGCAGTGATATCATGTTTTTTGAGCAAGTCACGCACACTAAATGCTGTGGCTTTATTGCGTAACAAAGGTTTAAACACTTTGCCGACAGCCGTTACCGGTATGCTATCAAGGATTTCGATACGTTTAGGGATCGCTGCCCTTTCGCTAATATTCGCTTGGCAAAAAGCCAGTAATTCAGATGATGTAGTTTGCTGCGTGACTTGTGACTTATTTTTTACCACTACATAAGCAATGGGTATTTCTCCTGAATGCACATCGGGTTGACCTATTGCCACAGCTTGAATCACACTTGCGTGAGCCATTAATGCATCTTCAATGATGTGTGGATCAATATTATGACCTCCACGGATAATCACATCTTTGGCTCGACCAGTGAGCTGAATGTGCCCTAACGCATTTATCACACCTAAATCGCCAGTGTTAAACCACTCACCTTCGACCCATACCCCCGCGTTATCACTTTCATGCAAATAGCCTTGAAAAATATTAGGACCTTTTACCAAAATAATGCCGGGTTCATCCTTGGCACAAACACGGCTAATTTGGTTATCAGTAAGTTGAACAGCAATCACGCGGGTGTATGGTATGCCGTTACCCACAGCTACTCCCTTAATATTAGAGCCAGGTAATACTCTAGCAATCAAACAAGAGGACTCTGTCATGCCATAACCATTGGTCACATTGCAATTAAATCGACGTTGAAAAGATAATTTCAACTCAAGGGGTAAAGGTGCTGATCCACAAGCCGCATATTTAAAACAGCTGAGATCAATTTCTTCATCCGGTTGCTGCAGTAAAACAGACATGATGGTAGGAACAGTAGGAAACCAACACACCTGATATTTATTCACAAAATACCACCAGTTCTTCACTGTATTAGGGTTTCTAAACCCTTCGGGGGTCATAATCACTACAGTACGACCTGCAATGAACATAGCCAAACTAGCGGCAATCACACCAAACACATGAAATAATGGTAATGCATTTAATATTGCAGATTGACCATGGTAAGCATTAAAGCCTGCATACACTTGCACCACAAAACTAATATTGTCATGGGATAGTTTGGCTATTTTAGGGCGCCCAGTTGTTCCACCGGTATGGAAGTACATAGCAATGTCGTCACCTTTAGGTTGACTGGATGGCGCTAATTTTTCACAGGGCTGGGTCGCTATCGCAGTATCAAAATCAGTCACGGTGAGTTTTTTATGACTGATCTCACTATGGCTATCATTCAGTACGATTATGTGTTCAAGTGAGGGTACACGCTGAATAATTTGATGCACTTTTTTACCTAATTCAGTGGCATCATCAAGGGAAAGAGTGACTAATACTTTTGCTTTTACCTCATTTAATATTTCAACAATATGCTCAACGTGCAAAAGGTAGTTAATAGGGTTAGCAATGCCCACAGCTTGTGATGCCCATATACAAAGGTGAGTTTCAGTTAAGTTGGGGAGTAGAATAGAGATAACATCAGTTCTGTGAACACCGAGCGATTGGTATAGGTTGGCTGTTTGATTGATTTTTTTAGCTAAAGCAGTAAACGTCAGCTGTTTGGCGACGTCATCTCGGGAAGCGGTAACATGTTCAGCTATGGCTATATCCCTAGGGTATACATTTACTGCATGGCAAAACACATCATATGTTGTCTTGCAGTGGTATCGGTCTTGGTAACGTATTGTCTCTAAATCAGCAAGTAACTCTAATTCTGTTTTTTTGGACATCAAACACTCATTTTAATACAAGTTGTCATTATTTATTGTTACCTCGACACTAGAAAATCGGTAAAACAGCGTAAACATTCTGCAATGCGGAATTTAATTTTGCAATGTTTTTTGAAACACAACGCAATGTACATTGCGTATTAATCAGATAAGCAGCTAGGCCCATGCTCAATAAAGCCATAAACAAATGAATAACGTCCCCCCTTGGCTCTCCTCCCTGTGTTTAGTGGTTATCTTTTTTGCGACCTTAACCACACAATGGACGGGTGACCAAGCACCCGCTATATTGGCAGTTGTTGTGTTATTTTTATTTACTTTACTCGAATGGAAATATTTAGAATTAACAACAAAAATCATTGCTATAGTGGCTATTAGCTTAACACTTGCATTGTTATTATTGTCTCAAATATCCTTTGTACAGTTAGGGATGTTATGTGGCAATGTCGCTTTTTTTGCGTTTTTTTTAATTGCCCTAAGCCTTTTAAAAGAAGCGGCCTTAACCTCAGACTCAGTCAACCTAACCGGTCGTGCGTTATTACAACAACAACCTATTAGGCGTTATGCGCTGCTCACCTTTGCTAGCCATTTATTGGGGATATTAATGAGTGTCGGGGCCATTAATTTATTAGGCACCATGATCCACAGAAGCTTACATGACACGAGAGGCACAGTAGACGTTCGTATCAACAGTGCAAGGCAGCGCCGTATGATGCTTGCGGTAGTACGAGGATTTTGTAGCATACCTTTGTGGGCCCCAACATCAGTCACTATCACACTTTTAGTGACGACCATTCCCCAACTCCAGTGGATAGATATTATGCCATATGGTTTATACTTAGCCCTTGTAATACTGTTATTTGGCATCTGGCTAGATCATATGCAAGCACCTAAACATCTAAAGCACCTTGTGCCAGCCATATCCAATAATTTTTCAGATTTAAAGGCGAGTTACCCCATTGTCATTGTTGTTGTCACATTAACAGTCGTTTCGGGTCTACTTATATATATGACCACCCTACAGCCCATTGCTGCGGTGTTAGTGAGCGCGCCAATTGTAAGTAGCGCATGGATATTTTCTCAGTATCACCGTAAACGAAATACATTAAGTGCAATGCGTTTAACCGTAAGACGCTTTACCAAAGACATCTTCTTTAAACTGCCATTGCAACGTTCAGAAATTGTCTTTTTTGCTGGCTCAGTTCTGATTGGTCGCTTATTGTTAACGGTGTTGGATATTGAATGGTTTGCGAAGCAATTAGCACATTTGAATATATCTGCTGCGTTAATATTAGTTACATCGTCATGGATCGTTTTTTTAGCGGCGCTTTTATTTATCAATCCAATGATTTCAGTTACCTTGGTAGCAGGAGTCTTATCTCAGTTACCTAGTGTCGAAAATATGCCTGTTACCATAGCACTAGTGATGATGGTAACTTGGGCTGTGGTTATTGGTAGTTCCCCCACTACAACCTCGGTACGTATCAGCGCTAAGATCACTGGTATTTCACCTTTACATATGGGGATCATGTGGAACGGCTTATATAGTGGGTTAGTTCTGCTAGCATTAGACTTTTATTTAATTGTGATGGTGTAATGAAGAGCAGATGTTGAAGGCATGTAATGATAACACTCTTATACCCCCAATTTATTCGATATCAGCTCGCAGATACAACACAACCCTACTCTCAAATGCCTTAATTTGAGTATTGAGTAATGTGAGTTGTTGCTCATATTCAACGCTATCTAGCTGCTTCATTGATATTAAAGCAGCGTAAGCACTATATTGATTACGGTGGTTGACAAAAAAACCTAATTGGTTTGGTCGTTCAACAAGCGATAGAAACTGAGGTAAGGCTTGCTGTATCAGTATCGACTGTGATGCTAGCAAGGCCTTTTGTAAAGGCACTACACTGAAAAACCGGGTAGTTTTTAGGGTGACCTGATTAATTAGTTTTCGCGCAATATCAGGCGTTTCTTTTTGTGTGATAAAACTTAAATAGCTTTGCCAAAACCTGGCGTCAGGTGAATCACCATAAAGAGAGGCAGTATGGGCAAACCATTTTTCAGCCTGCTCAGGCATTTCAGCTTGGATATATAGTAGCGCCAAGTAAATACTATTAAGAGGCGAGCCGTCATCAATTTGTAAACAGACCTTCATGGCCTCAATAGCATCTAAAGTCTGTCCTCTTTGACTGAGTATTTTGGCTTTCCACACATAAGCCCAGGTGAAACGACTATCAATATCAATGGCGTGCTCTACTGATGCCAACGCTTTAGTCATCTCATTACGCCAAAAGTGCACAATGGCTTTGTTAACATTTATCCAAGGCGATAAAGGGTCTATCTTCAGTGCCTTATCCGCATAGGTGAGCGCCACATCAAATTGATTTTTAGCCAAGGCCAACTCGGAATAAACATATAGGCCTCTGGCATTCACGGGATCTATGCTTAATACTTTATTGATTAATTGCTCCGCTTTATCAAACTGTAGGTCTTCAATTGCCAACAAGGCGCCAGCTAAGAGGCCATTAATGTCATTAGGATCAAGTCTTAAGGCGGTATCAATAGCTGACGTAGCTTTTACAACAGCGTCTGCCTTTTTCATGTAGATGTCGTGATAATTATATCTGGCATAGATAAAGGCTAAACTACCAAACGCGGCGGCAAAATTAGGCGCCAGCTCAGTTGCCCTTAAAAATGCTGTTTGTGCTCTCAAAAACCACTCGCTGGTTTTTCCATTCATCCACCAGTAATTTCCCTGAAGATATGCTCGGTAAGCATTAATATCTACTCCGTCTAATGCGGTTGTGAAATCTGCTTGTTCGCTTTGCCCAAACAGTTGGGCATTAATATCCGAGATAATTTTAATATTTAATGTCAGCAGTTTTTGCATATCATCTGCATACACTTCGGACCAAATAACATTATTACTGTGTTTTTCCACCAAACGCACTAAAACTCGGATCCGTTCATTAGCCTCAGTAATACTACCTTCTACCCAATACTTAAGGTTCAAGTGCTCAACTAAGGAGTCTAATGTTCTAGAATCTCTGGCAAGGGCAACAGAAGAGTAGTGTGCCAATACGGTTACCTTATCTGACTTGGCTAGAGTAATTGATAGCTCTTCAGGGAGCATCTCAGCTAAATAGTCATTACTGTCGTCACCCGTAAGATTACGCCATGGTAAAAAAGCGATGATTGTGTCTGTTGTTGTGTCGTTATTGTCAATATTCTGAGTATCCGCCTGAGTCAGTATCTCGGACGCAGATCCCTGATGCTCAGAAGTTTCTGTAAATAAGACAAAAATTATTATGGCAAGTACTAAGCCCGATATTATAAGTGTTGCCACTTTGCCTTGATTAAATGATGCTGTTAAGCCTAATGTAGTGTTGTGTTTTGTGCTGAATTTAATAAATTCTTGTCTGGTCAACCAAGTCACATCTGCCGATAACCGATAGCCTTTTTTAGGCACAGTGTGAATTATCTTGCGCGTTTTACTATCGTTGAAGGTTAAGCGCAGCTGCGAGATGATCCGCGTCAGTGCATCCTCTATCACCACACGTCCATGCCACACTTTTTCCATTAATTCTTGTCGACTAACCGTCTCGCCAGCACACAAAGCCAGTTGATATAGAACATGCATGGCTTTGGGCTCTAGGTGACGACTGTCATCACCATGGAATACTCTATTATCGCCCACATCAATGTAGTAGTCCCCTAAACGAAAATAGTCATTTTCAGGTAGTCCTTGTTTAATCAATTTTCTGGTCCCACTCAATTATCACCCTAGCTGGTCCCATTCAATTATTATCCTAATATTTTGAGGTGGTATGAGTATAAAACCACCAACATTTGTTTTTCATCACAATTTCATCAGCTTTTTATCTGCTGTTCCTCAGGAATTTTTCCTTCCGGTTCACCATACTCATCAAACACATACGGCACAAGCAAGTCGCCCAAGTAAACATAAATTACTGAAGGTTAACCCTTAGCCGTTATCCACTTATATTCAAACATAACAGGTAGGACATTATGAAAACAACAATCAAATCATTCTCCCCAGCGGCCTTAGCCATCCTGATAATCATGCCCATAAGCCAAGTATCAGCAGCGGATATCACTATAGGTTCACAGTTAATAGTGAAAACCAGCGTGGCTGAAGTCATCGGTGTACGGGAAATTGAGTCGGGTAAATTTGAACAGGGTATCCGTAAAAGTAAGGCGGCTTTAGCCAAAACATCAGCCCTGTCTTTACGTAGACCACTGCTTGATAATTTGTGCGTCGCTCATTTAGCCATTAACGATATGGAACAAGCAAATCAATATTGCCAAGACGCTGTTAACACAGGTAAAGCTTCTGTTATTTCCTATAACAACCGTGCGGTTATGCATTATGTTTTGGGCAATGTAAAGGCTAGCCTTGAAGATTTAGATGCAGCCCATAGTCAAGGTAGATTTCAAAACATGGTAGCGACTAATCTGAAGATAGTTAATCAGCAAAACATACTGAACAAGGATTATAGCTTAGTGCCTAACGAATATTCATCGCTTGTCGCGATCACAAACCGATGAAAGCAACGACGCCTGTGTTTTCATTATTTAACACAGGCGTCGTCAACATAATGCCACATAGTTTACTTAGGCTGGTCACCAATACCTCTTCGATTCAGGCTGTCTTAAAAATTTGGTTCGTTATCAAAGCTTGCTGTAATGCACCATTCAATTAATTAGGGGCAGGTTGACATTCGACTAAAAAATTCCCTTGTTAGCATAACCTTCTCACAAGATTCAATTTATTAAGAATGTTCAGCTGTTGATACTTGTGAGCTCAAAAGTGCTTTGCGCTTCTTATTCCTGGAACGTTTAATCGCTGTGAGTATGTAACAAACATTCGACATTGTGCTGTTATAATTAATACTCTCAATACATCCTATTACTCTATTTTCTTTGCCTCCCTGCCTTAGCGCTGCGGACAATATGCATTTGTCCTATAATGTCTAAAAAATTGACACGTTTATTTATAAGTGAGAAATTTTGTTAGCATTTGAGTACAACAAATTTAACGGTATTATCATCGACAGCGACCAAATTCCTGAAGACATAGAGGTGTTTTTACCACAGCTCAACGCGTTATTGAGCCATGCCAAACAACAGAATAAGGCGGTCATCTGGTTAACCTTACCCATTGATTTAGCTCATTTGATAGCAGTAGCCACCACCCAAGGCTTCACTTTTCATAATTGTTTACCTACCGAAGTCACCCTAACATTTAAATCACAACCACAGAATTTTGTGCCTTTTGTGCCCACACATTCACTTGGGGCAGGTGGTTTAGTACAAAATTCACAGGGGGAAATATTAGTGATCCGCGAACGTGGCGCCACAACTTACAAGTTACCCGGTGGCCACATTGAATTAGGTGAAACAATCGAAGATGCCGTGATCAGAGAAGTACTAGAAGAAACAGGCATTCAGACTACCTTTAGCACTATTTTAGGGATGGCCAGTACCCACCCTTACCGATTTGGAAAATCTAATATATACATAGTGTGTAAACTCGCCCCACTATCGACCCAAATCAATATTCAAGATACCCACGAAATTGACGATGCCAAATGGGAGTTACCCCAACATTACTTGGCAAATAACCACAACAGTGTATTCAACAAGTATTTGATTAAATCATTACTAAACGCCACAGGGTTAGGTAAATCAACCCTAGATCTCAGTCAATTCTCTAAACTCAAACATGAAGTTTTTCTAGCCGATAATAAACCTAAATAAAGATTGGTAAGTGCTAGGTTATTAACCCATAACACATTTGTAAATTCCTAATAAACCCAGAGCCTACTCCATAAGTGGGCTTGTTTATTTAAAATGATGTGTCGACGAATTGCCAGTGTCAGGCCTGAGCTACCCGTTCAACCCACTTAATCAATGAGTGGTAGGTAACGACTAACCAGAGTGAGTGAGTGAACAACCATGGACGTCATCATTTTTTCAGATACTGGTAATACTAGAAGTTTGTAATTATATCTATATCCGCCTTACAATAAGCAATGTTTGGCTTCACCAAGACTCTAAAATGACCAGCCCACTTGCATCCCCTATTTCCTTACCGAATGGCAGTATACTTCCGAATCGTTTATGTAAAAGTGCCATGACAGAAGGCCTTGCTGACAAATTTGACCGACCCACGCCTGCACTTATACAACTGTATAAAACTTGGTCACAAGGTGGAACAGGCTTGCATATCACAGGCAATGTGATGGTTGACCGACGTTACCTCGAACGGGCTGGAAATGTTGTGTTAGAAGATGATAAAAACTTGGATCTATTTCGCACCTGGGCCAAACAAGGCACCACAGGCGGCAACCATCTGTGGGTGCAACTTAATCATCCCGGTCGTCAATGCCCCAAAATGGTCTCTACCGAACCTTTATCCCCTTCAGATGTACAGTTAGCTATGCTTGGAAATTTTGCTAGGCCGCGCCCTATGGATCAAAGTGATATAGAACAGGTCATTGAGCGTTTTATAACATCGGCTCGACTGGTAAAACAAGCGGGCTTTACCGGTGTGCAAATTCATTGCGCCCACGGCTATTTACTCAGTCAATTTTTATCACCTAAAATTAATCAACGTCAGGATCAATGGGGTGGATCTTTGGAAAACAGAGCACGGATTATTCGCCGCATTATTGTGGGTGTACGTGTAGCCGTAGGCGCTGACTTTCCCATCGGCGTAAAGCTCAACTCAGCAGATTTTCAAAAAGGAGGTTTTAGCCTTGAAGATTGTATAACCGTCGCCAGCTGGTTGGGCGAAGATGGGGTCGATTTGCTAGAAATATCAGGTGGCACTTATGAGCAATTAAGCTTAATAGGTGTTGAACCCACAGACGTGCGAGAAAGCACCCGTAAACGGGAAGCCTACTTTATCGAATACGCTGAACGTATTAAACAGTCCGCGCAAATTCCTGTGATGATCACAGGAGGCTTTCGCAGCCGTGATATTATGGAACGGGCGATTGAAAGTGGTGAAGTAGACGTAATTGGACTGGCAAGGCCGCTATGTACTGAACCTGATTGCTCAGCAAAACTAATCCAGCAAACCATTCAGAGTATCGACTGTTATGAGGATAAATTGGTTTTAGGTAGAGGATTTTGGGGCAATAACAGTCCTTCAAGTCTGATAAAAGCCATCAATAGTTTTGGACAGGTAGGGTTTTATTACTGGCAAATTATCCGGTTATCCAAAGGGTTAACCCCCGAGCCCCAGTTAGGTACATTCAAGGCATTTTTGAGGCATATGACAAATGATTTCAAGCTAAATATGCAAAGAAAGTTTAGCTAGATGCCTACTTTGTAGCTCGATAGATAATAAAGTTTAGAGGCGATCTTTGGATCCTTTATCTGGATTTTTAAAGGCCGCAATGGGATAAGCGAAAAATCAGCCCGCTCTAAAATACTCACAAAAATTTTAACCCTGTATGTGGAGAATATAATGAAGTATGCCGTAATTGGTACTGGCGCTATTGGTGGTTATTACGGGGGGCTGTTAGCTCGTAATGGAATGAATGTACATTTTTTGCTTCACAGCGATCACCAACACGTTAAAAAACAGGGGTTACGGATAGACTCCATCAACGGTAACTTCACCATTGATGTTAACGCATATGCCAAGCCTGAAGATATGCCGCTGTGCGATGTGGCCATTATCGCTTTAAAAACAACGAATAATCATTTGCTTAAAGTATTACTGCCCCAAGTTGTAAAACACACTGGAATTGTCGTGATCATGCAAAATGGCCTTGCTGTTGAGCAGGTCGCTGCCGACATTCTACCTCAGGCGACCATTATTGGTGGGTTGTGTTTTATTGGTAGCACAAAAATTGGCCCCGGTCATATTAAACATAGTGATTTTGGGATGGTGAGTTTGGGCCATTACATGAAGGACGAATCTGCGGCTGGGATAACCCCAGAGCTTGAGCTAGTTACCGAGAATTTTCTTGCTTGTGGTATTGACGTAAAACCTGTTGAGAATTTGAGCTTTTTACGCTGGCAAAAGTTGGTTTGGAATGTGCCTTTTAATGGACTATCAGTTGTGCTCAACAGTGGTACGGCTGAACTTCTACGTCAGCATGACTCCCGTGCATTAATTAAATCTATCATGTTAGAGGTGATTACCGCCGCAAATGCTTGCGGGCAGCCGCTTAGTGCCTCGGTAGCCGAGTTGATGCTTGTGAATACCGAAACTAACATGCAGAACTACTCGCCTAGTATGAAAGTCGACTATGAACACAATCGCCCATTGGAAATCGATGCTATATATCAGTCGATGATCGACCGTGCTGCACTATCGGGTGTAGAGATGCACCTCGCTAAAATGCTTGCTCAGCAGCTTCGGTTTTTAAAAAACTGATGATAATTTATAAACAGTGTGATGAGTAAACATAATGAGGTGGGTCCAAATTAGAAGATAATGAATAACCAGTTCAATAGCTGATTGAACTCACAGCGAATTGCAGCCATACGACTGGAATGAGTCGCAACTGCTCAGTGATGGTTTATCACAACCATAAAATAGTATTAGTTAACGACAAAAATTAATCAACGTCAGGATCAATGGGGTGGGTCTTTGGAAAACAAGGCACGGATTACAAAATATAGTGAAAAATATGCTCAGTAAATATAAAGATCTTGTTAACCGTCTGAAAAGTAATGAAAACGATTATCTGAATTTGCCAATGAAAGTGAACGCGGCAACATACAACTCAGCATACCCGAGGTTGGTGTTATCAATGCTTCTGCATTGTTAGCTGCCATTGATAGAGTTCAAGCGTTTAACAACCTAAAAGAATTTACGGTGTGGTTAGGGCTGACACCGAAACAACATGCGTTGGGCGATCTTGGGCGATATATATAAAATAGGCGGTATTGCCAAGCGTGAAGAACATAACTCTCGTTAACTAATATAATATCGTGTAAGGCCAGTTGTGAATCGAGCAGCAAAAAAACAGACCCTTTAATAAAGTCACAGTTGCCGTCGTCCACAGCTCAGAACGCTTGATCTGGTTATTGCACACGTGTCAGGAGCATTTTTGCGCTATACCTAATTCTTTGGAGGTCAGTGTTCTACATAAAATAGTTTATGTTATCCCTGTCTAGCTCAATTCCGAACAGGACAAAAGCACCCATCATACATTGTTGTTGTGAAAGGCAAAATACAGGATAACACTTACTTTACCCAACCCACTTAAGAAAACGGCCTATCTTACCTCATCAAAGCCATGACACGGTCACCAGATAAACAAGGATAATAACCAAACTGGTTGGGTTTTAAGGCGATATATTACAGCGTATTCAGTACGGGTTTCATCAGAGGCCTGAAATGATAAAATCATTTTAATCAAGAGCCTGAATATCTGTCAGAACTAAGCCACTTTTAGACTGCCTTCAACACAACAGGCTAGCGGTATCTCAGGATTAACAACATAGTTTGTACTGAAACCGCACGAAGGTACAAATAGTACTTTTACATCACGGGTGCGCCCATATGTGTCTTGCTAATTCCTTAGTTAAAAATAAACAATATACATCTGCCTCCTAAGCTGCTCAATTTCTAGATATCTACGTTTTTGCTTTGATTGTGCCTGAGGCAACGTAACGCCAGCAGATGAGACTTTTATACTGCATATACTAGAAGCATGATCATTACTATTACTCTATTTGAGGTCGATCAGCATGTTTAGTTACCTTAGTCACACCCGTCTATACAGTTTGCTATACCTCGTATAGACGCGCCTATTGTCGACTTGAATATTTACTGTCTGATCGCAAAGCAGATACAAACCATGAACTAATACCCTCGTATTCGCATGCGGGCAACCCATTAAGCTCTGTCCGTTTTGGACTTTCCACTACCTATACTCATTGCTATGCATAGTTATACTGTGGTCGCTATTTTTGTTCTCGCTTGGCAATGGGACAACTAATTCCCTAATTCGGTGAGCAATATTTGGCTCTCACGTTGTAATTTTTGTTCCGCCTCGGAGTTATTATTTTTTTGCGATAATATTTGTTTCAACAACGTTCTGGCTATCGCTTTATCGCCACCTTGCGCCGTGGCCTGTGCCAGATAATATTTGGTCTCAAGGTTGTCGGGCATTTTTTTATTGGCTAGTCTCAGCATCAACTTAGATCTTTCATACTCGCCCTGGTCAAGCAATATTTGCCCCAAAGTATCGACTATCATTGGCGAATCAGGGAAGACTTCATAAGCCAGTTCTGCATGGATCTGAGCTTGAGAAATCTCTCCCTCTTTATATAGTAACCAAGCAAGATTGTTTTGAGCTAATGGGTTTCCAGGGCTTAATTCTGTTATGACGGTAAAATATGCCTTAGCTTCGGGCAGTTGGTTCCGGTTCAGGTATTCGTTGGCCAACACGTTAAGTACCAGCAAATCATTGGGATACTTTTTAAGCCAGCCGCCCAGTTGCTCTAAGGCTTGTTCATCTTGCCCACTCATAACCAACGCATTAGCCCACTGGACTAAAACAAAGTTAGTTTCATTGCGCTCGAAAAGTGAGCCAAATAAGGATGTGGCCTTTGCATATTCGCCGTTTTGCAATGCATACTTTGCCTTTAGTTCCGCAACAACGACATCTTCGGGAAAGTTTGCCATAAGTTTATCTATTATCGGCTTTGCGACGTCAAGGTTGTCACTTTTCAATGATAAACGCACCACCATGATTTGAATTAGCTTATCTTCAGGTAGGATCTTTAACGCTTTATTGGCAGCGGCAAGTGCTTTGTTGGTATCCCCCTCCTTTTCAAGTACCAATGCCGTCCAAAAATGATTGGTTGGATCTTCTGGTGATAATTCTCCAGCTTGGGTGAATTGCCTCAGGGCAGATTCAGCATTACCGGCTAAATAATAAGCTTGTCCAAGAAGAAGGCGTATTTTAAGCACATTGCCTAAGTCTTTTTCTACTGGTTTGAGCAATCGAACTGCGGCGAGGTAGTTCTTCTCGAGAATGTAGTGCTCTGCCAACCCTATGTTCACCGAAACGTCTTTTGGGTTTATATCAGCTGCTTTTTGTAACCAATATATTGACTGTAGATCATTACCCAGCTTTTTTTCCAACAACCACATCTGCTTCATTGCCCTCAGATTGTCAGGCTTAACAACTAATATTTTTTCATAACGAGATTTTGCTGAAACAAAATTATTGTTAACAATATCTATGACTGCGAGATTGTGATTGGCATTTTCCTCATTTGGATTTAGCGTTAGCGCTCTTTCGAAAGAAGCAACAGCCGATTTTGTATTGTTCTGGTTGAGATATAATAATCCCTGAAGCGTATATCCATCAGGATTGGTATCATCGGAGGCCATTAATCCTTTGATAGCAGTTTCAGCCTTTTCCAATTGATTATTTCTTATGTAACTTGATATTAGCGCGGCCTTAATAACCAAAGAGTCAGGCTCATTTTCCAGTGCATCCAATAAATATTGATCACCCTCTGCATCATTCCCTAAAGAGTAGGCAACGACTGCTAATCCCCATCTACTCGAATTGTCTGTTGGATATGCATCTGCGGCGCGCAGATACAGTTGTTTTCGAGCTAATACGTCTTTTGTATCTGACAGCATATTGGCTGCCGCAACAAAAAGCGAAGCGTCCTTCTCAACTAACCTCTCAATATCGATCCTTGCCAGCGTTGCCGCTGCATCTTGGTGTTGTTTGAGATTAAGCTGGTTTGCCGCCAATAATTTTAATATGGAATTGTCCCTGGGATAGACATTGGCTAATTTTTTAGTATAACGAAGGGAAGTTTCAAATTGCTTTAAAAAATACGCCGCCTGTGCCGCAATATAGCTTGATTCATTATGACTTGGGATAAGATCCAAGACTTTTTTTGCATAAATTAGCGCCGATCCATAATCTTTACTTTGTAATTTTATAAACGCGTAATAATAGTTTGCCTCATGAAAAAGAGGGGCGCGACTTAGCACCTCAGTTAGAATTTTTTCTGCCTGTGAAAATTCTTGTTTCCCAAGTAGTGCTTGTACAAGCTTGATCTTAAGACGGAGGTTGGACTGCTGTATATCAACCGATTTCTGATAATAGGACAGTGCATTATCGAAGTCGTTGGCTATATAAAATAGGTCCCCCTGAAGTAATAATCCTTCGAGATGGTTTGGCTTTTCTTCCAATAACACTGCGACCCATTTCTGGGAATTCTGAAGTTGATTGTCTACCCGATAGAATAAGGCCCTTGCATAGATAACTTCTGCCTCTTTCCCCTCCATAAACTGAGGTGTGTTAACTATTTTTTTAGCAGCTTCCTCTTTATTTTGTCTGATATAGGATAATAGTCGAATACTTAGCACCAGATTTTTTTCAGTTTCATTCCAATTTTCTTTGCTCTTCAATACCTCTTCCAACTGCTTAAAACTATCGACCCGCAGCAGTGTATTTGCATAGGATAATATTATCTCTGCGTTTGAAGTGTCCAATCGGTGTGCTCGTTCCAGTTCTTTCTCGGCATCTAAAAACTGTCCTTGTTGGTAATAAATATCGCCTAAAAGCTTTCGTGCTGCAACGTTGTTTTGATCGACCTTTGAGGCATTTTTCAATTCAATTATCGCACTTGAAAATTCTCCAGCTTCATAATGCTGACGGGCTTTATTTAAATAGGCCGCACTATTATCGGAAGGTTTATTGCATCCTCCCAATAAACCGCCGACAAGTATAAATACAGCAACAAACTTTAGTTTTTCTCGAGTCAATATATTAGGTGCCATTTCCGCACGCTCCTTATGTCAATTTATTATCCATACAACCAGTCAAGCATCCTCATAAAAATAAAATTTAATGAAGACGCATGTATTCTATTCATTACCCTATGCCATAGCGTCCTGGTGAAACAATATTATTAGGGTCGAGTTGTTTTTTAACCGCTGTTATTAATTTTTGGTGTTCCTCAGTGAGTTGTTGATAAAATAAATCCCAATGTGCATTGGCCACACGGTAGGGAGGAAAGCCGTCATCAATGCAGTTTTGTAGTGCTATTGCAGTACATTTTTGTGCTCTTGATATTTCATTATCGTTAGTTACGTCAAATATTGGATTACATATAATCGCAATTGAACGGTCATCTATAAAAGAAAGGGTCGCATACAAATGAAAGCCTTGGGCTTCAAATGTCTCTTTCAACATGGACAATAACTGATTAACGCTCTGTCTGTTTGCTGAGCTTGTAGGTGATACCCAAATAAGTCCGCACCCGTCCTTTGCAATATTCAACTTTTCATCAAAGGTGGCAGGAAAGCCTTTTGGGTGGAGATGGTAGCAGCTTTTTAAAAAAAGATTGGTCGGCTTCCCGGTGTGTATGTCTATCAAGCCCTGTGCAAAATCGAGTTGACTCTTGAGAGTTGTTAGCAAGTTCCTTGGTAGCCTATTGAGCAAAGCCGATACCTTCTTTATCCACTGCGGCTCAAGAAAATTTATTTTCACGTCGCCACTGGCTTTGAGTTGTTTTATCAGCTCTTTTTTATACACCTTAACCATGGCGCGGGTGCCATACAAGGCACCGGACATTACCCATTGGCCGATGCCTAATTTCGTAAGTTGCATATTGATTTCTTCTTCTGGCACGATACCCGTAATTCCTTGCCAGCTAACATTAGAAGATAAAATTCGCATGCTATTGCCAATATGTATGGTGCTATTAGCAACGCCAAGTGATTTCAAGCGCGATATGGGTTCAATCGCACTCAGAAAGTCCTCGTGACTTTTAAATAGGGCAATGAAAGGAAGCACTTTTTGAGGTCGTGGCATTAACCAAATACACAACTTACTTACGATACCGAAGTTTGATTGGCTAAATAAGCCTTCGATCATGGGACCCGCTGTTCTCTGAGTATGACAGGTGTCAGGTTTATGGACATTGAGTTGATTGTAGGCCAAGGAACCGGTCTGCAAGATCGTAGCATTCCCCAGTATTATTTCATAAGAGCATGAATGGCCGAAGCGATCACCGAACGGACTATAGCCAAAGCCGCGTTCAAGAATGTTACCCACTACGCTAGAATGTGAAGACGATCCGGTGCAGTCCATAAATAGTTCTGTATTGATTAGCGCTTCGCTCAGTTGTTTTTGTGTTACCCCAGGTTCGATAATGGCAAATTTATTAACTTCGTCAATCTGCAATATCTTATTTTTTTTAGATAAATCAATAACAACACAACTATTACAGGAAGGTGTCGCATCCGTGTATCCCCAATTTTTACCACAACTAATGGGCTGTAACGGCACAGAATACTTATTTGCCTGCTGCACGATAAATTGTATTTGTTTGGTGCTGATTGGGAACAATCTAGCAACGACTGACTTACTAACGCCGGTCGTAGTCGGAGAAAACGTCCCCTGACCATCGGCACTACAATCTATTGTATACCCTTCTTGTTTGGCATGAATTTCAATCGTCTTGTAAAAGCCGATAAAATCACTGACCTTTTTCATCATAGAAATGTCTCCTTATACTTCTGTTTTAGCAGCAGTGACATTGCTTAACGAACAGCAGAGTCCGCAAGCCTAGATGTTTCTTTAAAACGCCCTCTAGATAACTTCTGCAGTCCAAACGTTTGTACTTTTAGACTATCCACGCAGTGCGCTTCGAAAGGTATTACTTTTGCAAATTCATAGGGAGGAGGAGTGACGACAGGGACACAACGGGCATAGGTTTCACTGATCTTGTGTTCCAGCACACAATGATAAGCAGGCTCAAAAAAATCATCAGCTTCGATTTGTTCGCGTATTTCATCTTTCCACCCTAACTCATTGCAATAGACGCTATGTCTAATCTTACAAGCATGTCGACGAAGAGCTTTACGATTAGCAAACAGTAAACGGAAGTATCGATGAAAATTTTCAGATAATGAGGTAGATGCCGGTTTTTTTGACTGGGTTTGCCGAACATTACTTTTTTTAGTGCTGGTCATAGGGGATCCACTTATAACAAATATTTCATGATTTCGAAGATAAATATCAATAATAGTTATTTACAGTAGTGACCACAGTATTGGACCGCTTTGCTAACAAACCCCAATACACACCAAATTATTTGTATCTCTAAATACAAGATATAATAATCAATAATTGACTTTAAAAGATGAAAGAATAAATTGCAACCCCCCCATCTGTTCAAGCACAGCAATTCTCAGTGAAATAAATCAATGGTCTATCGTCAGGCTATTTGTTTACTTTTCTTCCAGCAGCAATTCGCTGATAGCGATGTTGTGCCTTTTCGCATTCCATTAGGGGCAGGCACATTCTTAAACGGCTAATTGCAGTGCGCACGATGAGCCAAAATATGACTGTCTTTTGTGGGACGCAGGTAAGTCATATAGGATGTTTGAAAAAACACCGGTTTAAGCCAGTATTTTTTTGTGTAAAATTTTTAGACACCTTTCAATATCTTGCTCACGCTATAGTTTACAGCCTATTAAAGCCTCACCCTCTGAATCTTATTACCTTTCTAATACCTTGCTCACGGTATAGTTATTATCTTTTAAAATTTTCACCCTCTGTATCTTTCTGTCTCTGTTAGAGAAACATGTTATTTAAACACGCAAAGGCGCAAAAACGCAGATAAAAGACAACCTAATTATCCTATTATAAAGCCACACACCGTCATTTTAGCACTGATGATGGTTAAGCAATTTTAGAGCAGCAGATGAGATTATTATACCGTTTACGATTAGATATTTTCACTTGCCTCCTACTCTTAACAGACCAAACTTCAAATCTAAGAAACCCCCCTCTTTATACAGATTAAGATCCAATATCGACTCATTAAAAGCGTAAATTCACAGGCCCTATTGCGGTGAGTGATAGTTAAATTCTCTACTGGATAGTCAACAAATTTTACATATTAAGTTGGTAAAAAAAATCTAATTATCCAGATAAATATATATTTGTATATTAATCAAATACTTAATAAGAGGTAGGTTTTTTTTGGCCTGAACTATGCTCTTGGTTTTACGTAGGTCAGTAGTCGTAGGAGTAATAATACTGCCGCAGCTTTTGTAGGTCAGTAGTAGGTGTAATAATAATGACCCGGCTTTTAAAATTAAAATTTTAGTTTTCGGAGATTTAAAAAATGAAAAAATTTGCAAGGAATGCACTGGCGTTAGCGACGCTGGCAGTTATGGCTACGGGTTTCGCTGGCGTGGCACAAGCAGGCTCACTGGCTTACTCTAACCTAAACGTACTAGGCCTCAAATTTGTTGACTCAAATGGGGTTATATTTGATGCTACACAAGGTACTGGGAACATCATTCTGGGAGGTATCCTGCTCGGCACAACTAATGATGCAAATTTGTTTAGCGTACCGGGCAGCGATATCAACAACACTTTCGGCGTGCAAGCTTGTCAAGGTTCTGCTTGTGGTGGGGTGGGTGGTTATACTGAACAAGCGCCTATTGGCACACAGCACTTCGCTCGCGCGCTTTCCGACCTAAGCGGTACTATAGTAAATGGGCTTGGTGAGGGTGCAGGTGGTGCGACGGCGCAAACAGTGGGTGAAGCCCAGTTGATTAAAAACGACCAAGCTATTGCCAATTCCAACATTCAATTGAATGCGGGTTTCGACTTCACTCTGGCAGGCGCTGGGGTCGTTGGTTTTACATTCGATACTACTGGTGGCTTGCATGCAATGCAAAATCCTGAAAACAATGTGCCACCATCTAACGCCCAAGCGTCAGTGAACCTTACCATCACCATTATCGATAATGACAACAATGGTGCTTTAGTATTCTCTTGGTCTCCTGACGGTAAAATTAATAATGCTACGTTGGCCAATGATAGTGTGGATGGCGCTAACCTAAACGATACCTTGCCCGCTGCATTTGCAGGCAACAACTTCACACGAAATTTAGGAGGTGCTTTTAGTGCCACAAGTTTAGGCGCGCTGACTGCCGGCGTAAGCTACAGCTTAGCTATCAACCACACCAGTGATGTTCAGGCAATAAAAGAGATATCAGTACCAGAGCCAGGTTCACTTGCCTTGCTTGGACTAGGATTACTCGGTTTAAGTGCGAGAAAATTTCGCCGCTCCTAATATGCACATTATACCCTGTCTATGTAACTGAGGTCATAAGTTGCTAAACTCTGTAAGGTAAGGTTAATATTTGGATGAGTTGGATGTGTGTAGGCGACTTATTCATAATTTAGGATATCGAGGTTAAGGATTTTGAAATACCTTGTTGTGCCTCCGCTGTCACTTGCAAACTCTCCTGCAGGCCTTATTAGCATCAGTAAACAAGCAACACCGACTGTAAAAAGGTCATCGCAGTGCATTTTGTTATGCCTTCAACCTACATAGCGCAGCTCTGAATTTGATGCAAGCGACTTCATAGATGCCCTTGTGTGCACTGCACATCATCTAAAAACTCTGCTAAACGGCATCAAAACTACTGCTTAAGGTGTGGTATGAAGTAAGTGATGGAATCATATTGGCCAAACGCAAAAGTGTTGCTTGAAGCGGCTAAGGCTCTAAACTCCTTACGATACTCAAAAGAAGTAAAAAACTGCCACCCAGTCGCCCCTATCACTCTATACCCAAAAACATTGGAAATGCAGGTAGGCGGCAAGTACGCGAGATCCCTTGAGCATAGATCCACTATGTGATCGGGGCGAGCGAACGCAGCCAACAAAGCTGCAGTTTCAAGGATAACGGGTATAAATCCAGATGGGCTGTGGAAGAAGGTGGCATAAAACTAACTAAGGGGTACAACTATCTTGAAAAACATCGGCAGTGTCGATATTTTTTACAGTTAGTATGTCGACATCGACAATGATTATTAACGTGCTTGTACCTGAAAATAAAGTTGAAAATCGTGTCAATAGGCCTTTGGTGACTGTTACGAAGAGAAGTGGCTGCCTATCGCTCTTTCATTGAAATGAAAAAAAGGTGAAATAGAAAACTTCAGCTAAATAATATTTTAGATATTTATATAAAATCATACCCTACATTACCTATACTCATTAATGACAATTGAAAACGATATTATGGCAGAAAAAATTAGCACACAAGCCAAATTTCATTGTGGCAGAGCTTAAACGAGTCCAATCAAAAGCTTGAATTATATTGCTCGAATGTCAAAAGTAGTCGATTGTTAAACAGAGGACTTTAGGCAAAAGGGATTTGTTCTTGGCTTAGGGAAACCATAGTGTTGCCCTTAAGATTAGACGTATATGCCACATTGAAAAGGTGAAACTATGAACTTAAAAATCGACATAATTCCCTATACAGAATTTGATTATGATGAATATTTAACCAAGTACATTCATACTTCGACGCCCGTTGTGATTAAAGGTGTATTCACCTTTGATGAAGAAAAAGTCACGCCTGAGTATGTTAAGAAGAAATTTTCAGATGTAAATAAGAAAGAAATCGGTTGGTTTGATTCGAACTTAGTAGACGATGACATTATTGCGATCCCCGACTTTGTTAAAAAAATAATGAATCGAAATGAATTTGCAGTAAGAGAGACACCTATGCGAGTATTCATGCAACCTGGTGGACACATTACCTTGCCTCACTATGACGGGAATAGTTTACATGGGCTAAACCAGCAGCTACTTGGCAAAAAACGCTGGATTATCACCTCTCCTAATACGCCTCTGCCCTGCACACCTTTTATGTTTACAGCCCTTGTTGGGACAGATTTTCATTATGATCCTGAACAATATGACTTTTATGATTTTGTCACTCAACCCGGAGATATTGTATTTGTCCCAAAATACAATATGCATGAAGTCCATTCACTCGGTAAGGTAAACTGTAACGCTAATTGGGTATTCACCCCTAAAACACCTGATGAGTCGACAATTTTAGGTAAACGTGAAGTTGAAATCGTTAAGCTACGAAAGTCATGGCCTCTTGTGAACAAAGCCTTTTTCCCAGATAAATTTTCTAATTATGGTGGCCAAGGAGAAGAGCTTATCGCTGCTTATAGTGATAACGTCAGCACGTTTAGAATGATAAAGCGCTTCTTAATAGAACTGACTGGCTACCCTCGATTAATCATGCTTGGGCCGCAACTTAAAAAGCGTGTTAATGAGTTTTCCAAAAATAACTTCAATGTCTGAGTGTAAAATTTCACTTGGAATGTAGACGAATTAAGTTTTGTGGTGAGGCTTGATAGCGGTTGCATTCGTCGAAAGGCGATTAATCACCTATTGAATATGAACATTCCTTTAGAAAGGTGTCAGGTTGGACTTGAAGTGTCTGCTTTGAACGTACTCGCCCCTGCACTTCATTACTGGCACTATTTGATAGTTCAATTGTGGCACTTAAGCTTGTTTGCGAATGAAAGGGCTGTGTGCCTAGCCCCTTTTCCTACTGTAATTTGCACCTTTTCTATCCACTTTTCAAGCGTGATTGTTTCCCATTTTTTAGTATGCTCAGAATAAAAAAGCCTCCCATGTTGCCTCAACTCACAAACCGTCTTAACTCAGCCAAAAACCTTTGCACCCTGGCTGTATTGTTTGCCATGCAAAGTCTTGTTTATTAGTTTCAACTCGTTGTTTAACCCACTTAAGCGTCTCGGGTACGCGAGTTATCTAGATAGTAGGTTGCATCGAGCAACTTATCTTGCACATAAGTGCTGAATCTGCGATCACTACTATATAAGAGCTTTCTTCTAGCGTTCCACTAAATAGAGTGATCCGGGCTAAGGTTTAATGAAAATTAGTTTTATCCTAACTATTATCATTGAGACCTCTAACCAAGCAAGTGAGTTAGCTGGGCCATTGACAGTAAGGGATAGCATTACTTGCTTTAAGTTATGACAATACTATTTTGAATATCCATTCATAGGCAATGGAGGCAACTATTCATTGTTACTGTCATTATCTTTAACGTCATAATCATCACTGAGTTTCGACTTGAGGATTAATATCAGCTAAAACCGAGATAATAACATCCATCTTCGCATAGCCATCCGTTGACATCATCGCATCAACTTGGCGATTGAATTTCTCAATACCAAACTCCTCAAAGCCCATAAAATGAAGTTTTCCAAAGCCCAGCCATGGTCTGTGAGAGAATTCCTGCGACTCCTCACATCCGGCGATATCGACTTCTTTGCTTGTTAATGTGACTTATTCTTGTTCAGTAGACTAGCCTGTGTTCCGTGAAAATTTTTTGTTGTAGTCAAATTTTTCAGTCATGGAATACTTCTGTTGGTTACTGGCTGTTAATATTTAGTATATAAATTTGTTCAAACTAAACGGGGTTTGCTTGTGGCGCTGGTTTACAGAGCTAGTATTAATAAGGATAGAGTACTAACTGTTGCACTAATTGCTTTTCAAGCAACTTATATAACTCAAGCACTTCGGGGTTTAAATTTCCGGTAAAATCTTTGCGTTGCAGACAAAATAGGGCACGTATTCCGTGATAGTCCATGTCTTCGCCACATTGTTGAAAATGTAAGCCTAGACGTCTTAGCCGTTTGTTGAGCCGGGGCTCTACCACCACAAACATATGGCTGTGATTGCACATATTCACCATGGCAATAACGCCTAAATATAAACCAATCGCTATATTGGGAAAATTTCGTCTTTCTTGTTCGGAAAATATATCGCCACCCGAAGATTCATTTAAGACAAAGGGTTGGTTATTTTCACTTACACGGCGTCTAAACTGGTTTGGCACAGATAGTCTGGAAATTTCACCGAAACTGCCCCGTTTGATGGTATCAGGATCAACAATGTCCCGATTTAAGCTTTCTGCGCAATGCAATTCAAACGGTAGTTTGCTGTCGGGCTTTGAGCTGGGTGGGATGACCAGCCTTGCGGTTCCAGCAAACTTTCCAGTTCTTTTATGCACGAGTAATATAGAGAAGGCATAGGGATCGCATTCATCAATCTCCATTCGATTAGGGCTGATGGGTTCCCATCCCAACTCTTGTGCATAAACAGTATGGCGAATTTTGTATGATTCATTTTTTAAGTCTTGTGTATCTGCTAACTTAATCTCAAAAAACTCGTCGAAATTTTCAGCCAATGATGCCGCCATTACTCCCTTCTCCAATATATTACTTGTGCAACAATGAACACGATGACTACTGACGAACAGAACATCATCATTTTTTACTGTCAAATATAACGATATTGTTCATTGTTTTAACTATAGCGTGAGCAGTATTGCGCATGCCATTCTCTTATTCACTTTCACTTTCACTTTCACTTTCACTTTCACTTTCACTTTAACCTTAGTTGAGTTTGATAAAGCCGTCTAGACTCCTAGGTACAAACTGCCATGTTGTATTAGCCTGCCCAGTAGAAGACTTCTTTTTGTCGGATAATGATATTGAAGACGACAGTTGACGAGATGGTCATATCCACCACAACAGTGTTTGCTGGTGCACTATATGAAACTTATCATGGGAGATAAGAAACCTTGATTTATAAAATAACCAACAGATAAATTTGGCATTTTGAGACAGACATATGTTAATTAACTCAAGCGTTCAGTCACCGATAAAACACTTCGACAAGAACCTAATGTGTCAGGGTTTAGGATTTTTCTAGGAGTGTATTTTGTTCCTAAATCACATAATTAAACCACGAATTCAAATGCGAGAGCTAATTTGAACGGGGCAACCTGACTTGTTCAATTAAACAGTTAACAACGAGAATGATTTTATTTGCTAAAGTTTATTTTTTATAAAGCTACCACCTGAAAAAGTCATTATTGCAGACATTCGCTACAAGCCAGGTTTTTCAGTAAGTGGATACCCGACAATATGATGAGTCTGGTTCACTATTAGTATTCTCTTTTACTTGTTATTCAACAGCTTTCTGGGTGTACATATGATCCCACCATAAAGGCTCATTTTTAAGCTTTAAATCGAAGTAGGCCAAGATAGTCTTCCACCAGCGTAACCTGCGCTCGCGGCTATTGATGTGATAATCGTCTCCTTGGAACTCGATTAACTCCACGTCTTTTCCCAGTAACATTAAGGCGGTGTACATTTGATGACTCTCGCCAACAGGCACGTTGGTATCAGCATCTCCGTGAAGTAGTAATAATGGTGTGGTGACATTATTAGCTGCAAACACAGGACTTTGCTGAGTGTACAAATCAGGGTTATTCCAAGGAAAGTTACCTTTTGTGGCAACGCCAGAATAAGCGTAACCCCACCATCCATGGCCCCAATAAGACGTAAGATTACTGATACCCGCATGGGAGATAGAAGCCGAAAAAACATCCGTTTGAGTGGCCAGGTACATAGTCATAAAACCACCATAAGAAGCGCCCATACTGCCTAAACGCTCCTTATCCACAAAAGGATGGGGGTTCACAAAAGCTTGAGTACTTTCAATGATTTCATCGGCTGTGTGAATACCCCATGCATTAACGTGACGGGCAGAAAAATCTTGACCATAACCTGTTGCACCAGAAGGTTGTAACACATAAACCACATAACCTTGAGACGCCCACAAACTAAATGGCCATCTACCCGTAAAAGCTCTACTCACAGGCGATGTGCCCGCATAATAATAGACAATGGCAGGGTATTGCTTAGTCTTATCAAAGTGAGATGGATAATACACTCTGCCATCAATAGCTTGACCCGATTCAGTGGTATAATCCCAGTCTTTTAGATCAACAAAGTCTACCTTGGGGAAAGCTGCTTTGGCTGAATCAAATAAACGATGACCTTTTGCTGAACCCAGTGTTCTTGTGTGCACCGATTGCGGTGTAGTAGCGCTGGTGACTGTGTAAATGATGATGGGTGAGCTGTGCGTCGAAACAGTAAACCCACTGACGACTTCCACCTCAGCATCCAGTTTTCTGAAGATTTTTCGACTCATGTCAAACCTGTATAACTGCCTTGTATCTTGATCCGTCGTAGACACAATTAAGTCACCATTGTTAAGGACCTCAACTTGGCCTATAGCCGGTGTAAAGTCCTTAGACAGAGGCATCATTTGTCCTTGCTTATCCAAAAGGTAAAGTTGGCCGTCATAATTATTGGCGACCCCCCCATGAGACACATTATTGCCTTGGCCACCTTTAAAGTCTGGACCCGCACCAATAATCAAGCCGTCTTTGTGAAACCGAGCTGAATTGAATGTTCTATATTCACCCACCAACGTTTCATCACCGGTGTGTAAGTCTAATTCGAATAATTGCGTTAAACTATGGGCTGGTGCTTGATAATCGATGGGTTGTCGAGTAATTAAGGCTTTACGATTTTTATTATCTATGTCTGATAGATAACTGGACAGTGTGCTACGGGTAATTTGTTTAAATATACGCGACTGAATATCAAATATGTGCAGCTGTTGATTGCCCCGCCAATCATTCCAACGGTCTTCAAGTCCGCGATAACGTTTTGTGAATGCATGAGGTTTTTCTTCTGATTGATCCCAAGCTATCAATAATTCAGAGTCACTTAACCAATCAATACTGCTTAAGCCTTCCAAAGAGGCGGCTAACTGACTTAACTGCCAGTCTTTTCGTGATAGTTGAAAAAGCTCATCGTCATGAGTGAATACTAATGCTTGGCTGTCTGAGCGCCAAGCTATATGCCCAGGTGTCATAACTTGCCAACGATACACAACATGTTGCGAGTCTAAGTTGATGATCTCAACAACCGAAACTGCTTGATCGCCTGTTAAGTCACTGTATGCTTTTTTTGTCTAAATAAGCAATTCACCGTCAGGGGGAATACTCAGTGAGCTGACGGTTTCACTGTCATAGTATTGTTTCATTGAGGCGCGTTTATAGCTGTGATCGTTCCCAAATACAACAGAGCTTTGTTGTGCCATACCCGGTTCAATTTTATTAGTTTCTTTCACCCCATCATCAAGCCATTCAATAGACAATGCTTGCCACTGCTCTACACCAGAAACCACCAATAACGCCCGGTAATCTTGATTCAATAAGGTGACAGAATAATCTTTATCTCCTGCTATCAAGCTTTGGTTGAGATAAAAAGAAGCGGTTTTTGCACCGCTGATTTTAAACTTGCCGGTGACAAATTTATTGGTCGATATTGAAAACCTTAATAGATGCGTACCTGAGGAGTTACCCGTTAGCGGCTCCCAGTCTTTGGACTGATTAAATACTGTTATCCCTATGTCGTGATCAATTTTATTTGACATGGCCTTAACAACATTTTGTTCAACAACCTGTTTGAATGGACCATCACCGAGTGCCCCTTTAGCATAGGCTTTTTCTAAGGTAATTTTACTGATGAGACTAGGCACAACCTTCATGGCCAATGATAATGTAGAAAAAAAGCCTAACATCATCACAACCAGTGATACATTTTTTGTCATTTCATTCTCTTATTATGTCAATGAGAAGTAGCTAAAACCCTTTAGCAAACTAAGTCAGTAGCATGATTATACCAAAGACAACTGCGAACTTATGGATCAATTTTTATTCCAACATTCAGTCCTAGTATGGGTTTGGTAATAGCCAAATTTTAAAACACACTTAAAGTGATACCGATGCGTGCGGTGGAATATTGACGTCGTTTTTGAAATGCCAGCTCCGTTAATTTTTTAACGGAGCTGGTGACTCAGCATCATGCAATGCAGCACAAAACAATAATACCGAGCTTATCACCCAAGCAAAGAGCCTAGTAGGATGAGTGATAATTACGCCTTGATATTTTGCGAGTTTTCTGTTCCACTGTGCGGAATGAAAACTGCTTTGTATGAGGATTTATATGATTCGAGATACACAAATGTTGGATCAATTTCTAAACAGTATTGCAAAATTCGTCAAAGAGCGTTTAGTCCCTGCCGAAAATGAAGTGGCTGAAAACGATGCCATTCCAGATGATATTGTGCAAGAAATGAAGGACATGGGCTTGTTTGGTATGACAATCCCAGAGGAGTATGGGGGCCTAGGCCTGACCATGGAAGAAGAAGTGTTAGTGGCCATCGAGTTAGGCAGAACATCCCCTGCTTTTCGTTCCCTGATTGGCACTAACAATGGTATCGGCTCTGCCGCCATTGTATTTGATGGTACAGACAAACAAAAACAAACCTATTTACCTAAATATGCTTCAGGTGAACTTATCGGCTCTTTTTGTTTAACCGAGCCAGATGTGGGCTCTGACGCCGCTGCAGTAAAAACTACCGCAGTCAAAACAGGCGATGAGTACATTATTAATGGCACCAAGCGTTATATTACCAATGCGCCAAGAGCAGGCACCTTTACGGTCATGGCTAGAACAGACTCATCCGTCAAAGGCGCTAAGGGCATATCTGCTTTTATAGTCGACGCGACGACGCCTGGCATTTCACTTGGACTAAAAGATAAAAAAATGGGCCAACAGGGCTCCCATACCTGTGATGTGATTTTTGAGAATTGTCATGTCCCTGCCCACAGTATTATTGGGGGGGTACCAGGTAAAGGCTTTGTCACGTCAATGAAGGTATTAGACAGGGGGCGCCTGCATATCTCAGCGTTGAGTGTGGGTATTGCCGAGCGCCTGATTGACGATGCATTACGATACGCAATACACAGAACGCAATTTGGTAAACCCATAGCAGAGCACCAAATGATCCAGGTCATGTTGGCCGACAGTAAAGCCGAAGCTTACGCAGCTAAATGTATGGTACTGGATGCGGCAAGACAAAAAGACCTAGGCAAAAAAATAACCACAGAGGCGTCTTGTTGTAAATTATTTGCAACCGAAATGGTGGGCCAAGTCGCTGACAAAGCCGTGCAAATTCATGGTGGTGCTGGCTATATTTCTGAATACGCAGTCGAAAGACTTTATCGTGATGTTAGATTATTTAGATTGTACGAAGGCACAACACAAATTCAACAAATGATAATTGCCAGAAATATGATTAAAGACATTCAGTAAGTTAAGTATAAAGAAGGGTTGACACAATGAATTTACATTTCACCGCTGAAGAAAAAGACTTTCAACAAGAAGTGCAGCAATTTTTGCAACAAAAATTGCCAAAAGATATCGCAACAAAGACCAAAAAGGCCTTACATCTGTCCAAAGATGAATACATTCAGTGGCAAAAAATACTGTATCAACAGGGCTGGGCCGCTACCAATTGGCCAGTCGAACATGGAGGAACCGGTTGGACGCCCACCCAAAAATATATTTTTGCGAATGAATGTGCCGAAGCGGGTGCCCCTGAGGTGATCCCGTTTGGTTTAAAAATGGTGGCACCTATTATTTATACTTTTGGTACACAAGCCCAAAAACAACGTTTTTTGCCCGATATATTGGCCAGCAACGTGTGGTGGTGTCAGGGGTATTCAGAAACAGGAGCAGGCTCTGATCTTGCAGCCGTTAGAACCACCGCGGTGAAAGACGGCGATGAATATGTGGTTAACGGCACAAAAACATGGACCACCTTAGGGCAATATGCTGACTGGATATTCTGCCTAGTTCGAACAGGTGAGCCCAACGCTAAAAACCAAGAGGCAATCAGTTTTCTATTAATCGACATGCACGATCCTAAAATATCGGTCTCACCGATTATTACCATTGATGGTCGACATGAGGTGAATGAAGTGCATTTTGATGGCGTGCGAGTACCAGCAGAAAATCTTATTGGAGCACAAGGCAAAGGCTGGACATACGCCAAAGTATTGTTAACCCATGAACGAACCGGTATCGCTCGTGTGGCAATATCTAAAGATCGCTTGGTACAACTCAAAGAATTGGTTGAGGCATCCCCTGATGGAGATAACAAGTTGATGAATGACGTTATTTTTGCACAAAAAATAGCGAGTGTAGAAATTGATTTATTAGCACTAGAATATACCGAGTTACGCACGCTTTCTGCTTTAAGTACGGGGCAAGCGCCGGGGCCAGAATCTTCCATCTTAAAAATTGTCGGTACCCAAATTATCCAAGCAATCGATGCGTTATATGTCGAAGCGGCCGGTTATTACTCCATGCCATTTGTGCCTTATCAGTTCCATGACGACTATGACGGACCACACATTGGCCCTGAAATGGCAACTAACAGTTCACTACGTTACTTTAATAATCGAAAAACATCTATTTATGGTGGCAGTAACGAAATTCAAACTAACATCATCAGCAAAGCCGTTTTAGGCCTGTAGATCAGCATTAGGAGTGTACTATGGACTTTTCGTTAAGCAGCGAACAACAAATGATCCAAGATAGCGTATCGCGGTTTATTCTCAACGATTACGATTTTGATACCCGTCGAAAAATACTTGGTTCAACTGCGGGTTACAGTCAGGAAAATTGGAAGGTATTTGCTGAGCTGGGCTGGTTAATGTTGCCATTTACCGAAGAAGACGGTGGCTTAGGGGGGACTATGGTCGACTTAGCTCTGGTGATGGAAGAGTTTGGCAAAGGTATGGTAGTCGAGCCTTTTATTGCCACTGCCGTTATGGCAGGTGGTTTAATGGCCTTAGCGGGCAGCCAAGCACAAAAAGACGATTACTTACCTAAGATCATGGCAGGTGAATTACACATGGCGTTTGCCTATGCAGAGCCACAAAGCCGTTATCATTTACACAACGTAAAATGCAGTGCGGTCCAAGCACCTGGTGAATTTGTTATTACAGGTGAAAAATCTGTTGTATTAAATGGTAATCATGCAGATACATTAATCGTTTCGGCCCGCACCTCTGGTGATACCCATGACAAAGATGGCATCAGCTTATTTCTGGTGGATGCTCGCCACCCAAGCGTTAAACGTCAAGGTTATGCAAATGTAGATGGACATCAAGCTGCTGACATTTCATTTGATAATACCCCAACCCTTGGGCTGTTAGGTGAGAAAGGTAAGGCTTTGCCTGCTATTGACAATATTATTGACAAAGCCACGTTAGCCGTTTGCGCTGAAGCCGTGGGTGCGATGCAAATTGCCCATGAACGTACCTTAGAATATGCGAAAACACGTCAACAATTTGGGCGTAGTATTGGTTCCTTTCAAGCACTGCAACACCGTATGGTGAATATGTTTATAGAGCATCAACAAGCCAAATCTATACTTTTGATGGCCGCATTAAAAATGGACAGCAACCATGGCAGTGATGGTAAAGCATTATCAGCAGCGAAAAGTCGTATTGGTAAAGCGGCAAGCTTAGTGGGCCGCGAAGCCATACAAATTCACGGGGGCATAGGTATGACGGATGAACTTGACGTGGGTCATATCTTCAAACGTTTAACCACCATTCAATTTTTATTTGGTAGCACGGATGTGCATACAACACGGTTTGCATCTTTGTAACGAAGCACATAGTAATAACAATCTTTAATGGAACCATGCTGCGGCTCTATAGCGGAGCTATATTAACCCAGTAGGGATATTCAGCCGTTAAGGAGTAGCCGTTAAGGAAAAGTTTTGTAACGTCTATTCCAAGCCAAAATAATCCAGATGCGATACTTTTCGCATTCCCTTTACAACGGTATAGCGGCTTTAGGCTACACACTACAATATACTGCCTTGTTGCGTTTAACTTTTTGGGTTTACATCGCCAAATTTAGCCTTGATGACCTACATTTTGTAAATATTCAACGATATATTTAAAGACAATTCACGCTGGCACTTATTAAGATCGCTTTTATACCTTATAATTCAGCGCTAAAATTGATGTGTGGTAGCCGATAGGAAATGAATTGAAAAACGTAGACGTAATTGTAATTGGCGCAGGTGCCGCAGGTTTATTTTGTGCGGCACAAGCAGGCAAACGTGGCCGAGATGTGGTGGTACTCGACCATGCTAAACGTTTAGGGGGGAAAATCCTGATGTCGGGTGGTGGGCGCTGTAACTTTACCAACATGTTCGCCAGTCATGAAAATTTTCTATCTGATAACCCACACTTCTGTAAATCAGCATTAAGCCGTTATACCCAATGGGACTTTATTGGTCTAGTTGCCGACTACGGTATCGCCTACCACGAAAAAGCCTTGGGGCAATTATTCTGTGACGATAGCGCTAAAGATATATTAAAGATGCTGCTATCTGAGTGCGATAAGTCAGGTGTCACTGTGACAAATCAGTGTGAAATACTCTCCATAAAAAAAATAGACTCTGGGTATGTACTGGATACAGCAAAAGGTGAGTATCAATGCGTATCCCTCGTTATAGCAACAGGTGGGCTATCTATGCCAAAACTCGGGGCCAGCCCTTTTGGATACAAAGTGGCTGAGCAATTTGGCTTAAGCGTTAAACCTACGCGAGCAGGCTTAGTGCCCTTCACTTTACACGAGCAAGACAAAAAGGTATTGGCTGAACTAAGTGGTATTTCGTTAGATGCAAACGCCAGTTGCAACAACACTCACTTTAACGAAAGTATTCTATTTACGCATCGCGGCTTAAGTGGCCCAGCAGTATTACAAATATCTTCATTTTGGGAGCCGGGCCAAGCGGTTGAATTCGACTTATTCCCCAACGGGGATCTGCTGGCTAATTTAGAGCAAGCGCTACAAAACCAGCCAGATGTACAGCTGAGCACAGCCCTGGCTAATCATTACCCGAAGCGTTATGTACAGGCCGCGCTACCTTACCTAGGTATTGAAAATAAACCCTTAAAACAGTACCAAGGTAGACAACTAGAGCAAGCGGCTCACGCTTTTCACCAGTGGCAACTTAAACCCAATGGCACCGAAGGCTACCGTACAGCAGAAGTCACCCTAGGCGGTGTAGACACCGACCAACTCTCATCCAAAACCATGATGGCAAAAGAGGTAGAAGGGCTGTATTTTATTGGTGAAGTAGTGGATGTAACAGGTTGGTTAGGTGGTTTTAATTTTCAATGGGCTTGGTCAAGTGGTTGGGTAGCTGGGCAAGTGGTGTAATAGTCATTCCTCAAAATAACGAAGACTCTGCAAGACTGTCGCTTGCATAGATACTTCTATTTTTATAGCAATAATGTCACGCCTGTCTGCAAGCTGTGGTCTTTCTCTCAAGGGTTTTCACATCATTCAGAATTGAAAACAAGCGCATCTTGTTATCGTGCAAACCAGTTTTGAACATTACTTTTGTTTATACTGATAAATGGCTTTTATTCAAACAGACTTATCTGTGGCGGCGCGCAATTTTGTGGGGGGCATTAATTCGACAAATGCGTTATTTTTTGTAGTTAGGTGACTGAGTATATTTTGAATAACCAATGGCTGTGCATGAGTCACGTCGCTGTGCCTTCGCCTGCGAGTTGCATACGCTATGCAACTCGACTTTCTTTCCGATTTGTCGATGCTTGCTCGCACCACCCCAATGAAAAAAATTAACAAGACGCTTTATGCCAAAACTACCAATACTCTGATGACACAGAAGGTACGGCCCATGATAGCAATGGGTCACTTAAATATCGGAAAGTGTGAGGCACAAATCTATCTATAAACTGATTTTTAATAGTAAACTTTTTTATAACAAAAATTTCTCAGGTACGAGAATATTTCAAATGGATCCGTGGTTAGATAAAAACATAATCCAATTAAAGTGACTATGACCCTTTTTTGCTTTTTGTCTTTTTTATTTAGCCTTTTCATCTTTATTTACTGGAAAAATTTTTCTCCAACAATTACATTGTAACTTCTTGTAAACACTTGAACCACGAAAGCACTATTTTTATTGGCTAAACTTAAGTCTGATGCACTTAGAAATACAGATTGAACTCCTCATAAACGTTTGGTTTCACCTTCTATTTTAATCACATAAGCCAGACGTTAACTCAACCACAAAGGAAATGTAAAAAAGTGCGTATTATCTGGGACAAGAAGGATATGATGAAAGACCAGTTCATGGCATTGGGCTACTCTTTGATGAACAAAATAGGCGAAGGTGGATTTAGCTCAGTCTACAAAGCCATTCACATTA
>Ga0209712_10000209_pt1 | contig 52785 bp, 53 predicted proteins | sample ArcOceMetagenome_FD_187443 | JGI IMG/M metagenome (GOLD analysis project Ga0209712, IMG submission 187443) | Marine eukaryotic phytoplankton communities from Arctic Ocean - Arctic Ocean - Greenland ARC118M Metagenome (SPAdes) (version 2) | ecosystem: Environmental > Aquatic > Marine > Oceanic...
CCGCGACGGGCAACTCAACCCACGCCGGCCCACCGGTTTCGTGCAATTCAAGCTTCTCCACCCATGCATTGATATTAGGCTGTTGTTCACGCTTATAGGCGATGAACACAATGGTTGGTGTTCCGGGAAGATCAGCAGGGATGCTCAGGCTGCGCCCATTCAAATCATCTGCGGTCAGCGTTGGAAAAACCAGCTCCGCCTGCGCCATCGGCGTCAGCAAGATGAGCATCAGTGTAGCTAAAATTCGAACCATGGGGTCACCTCGTTCGAGCAGCTTATGTAAAGGTTGTTCGCCGCCATCACCACATTGGATCACTTGCAACTTGCTAAAGGGTTTGGCACATTTACCGCAAATCACGAAAAGGCGTCCGATGTACATCACCACCTTGCTCTGTAAACCCGGTCAGCAAGCGCTTACGCCTGCGCTTACTCAATCCCTGCTTGGCGCATGGGGCGGGCGCGCATTGACCTGGTTGGCTGCCATGGAAGCGGTTGAGTTTGAAATTCTCACTCTGCCTGAAAATCTGTGGCAGGTCTGGGGAGACATGCAAGAATTGGGCATCGACCTAATCGTGCAACCGGTTGCCGGGCGGCGCAAGAAAATGCTGTTGGCAGATATGGACAGCACAATGATCGAGCAAGAATGCATCGACGAGCTCGCCGCCGAAGCGGGCGTCGGCCCCAGAGTGGCGCAGATTACCGCGCGTGCTATGAACGGCGAGTTGGATTTCGAGCAAGCCTTGCGCGAACGGGTTGGCCTACTCAAAGGCCTGGACACTAAAATCATTCAGCAAGTCTATCAAAATCGGATCACCTTCATGCCCGGCGGCGCGGTCCTTTTGGCCACAATGCAAACCCAGGGCGGCTATGCAGCTTTGGTCAGCGGCGGGTTCACAGACTTCACCCACCCAGTGGCACAACACCTTGGCTTTAACACCCACCGCGCCAACAGCCTGTTGCAGGCCGATGGAGCGTTGACTGGCGAGGTTGGCCTGCCGGTTCTAGGGCGTGAGGCGAAAGTCACTGCTTTGCAGGAAATTTCGGCGACCCAAGGGCTCAACCCCGAGGATGTTTTGGCAGTGGGCGATGGCGCCAATGATCTTGGAATGTTGCAACTGGCCGGAACGGGCGTGGCACTGCATGCCAAACTGATTGTGCAAGAGCAAGTCTCTGTGCGGGTCAACCACGGGGATCTGACCGCACTTTTATACCTGCAAGGCTACACGCAAACACAGTTTGTGACACCAGCAAACGTCAGCTATGGACCTTAATTTAAGTCAACAGAAATACGTCCGGTTTGCAGACCATCCCAATTATGGATCGGACCGAGACGTTTCAAAGACGCGGGATGTGCCGCATCCAAGACACCGAGACGGATCAGCAACGCTGCAATCACCGCTTCACTGGCGCGCTGTGCCGGGGCTTCAATCTTCACTGATATGCCAAGTTTGAGACTGGGGATAATCGCGATGAACACTGCCTCAGCTCCGGTTTTCAGCGCCACCCCCGGAGCTGCACGCATCAACTCGGTACAGGCTCGGGTTTCTCCAGCCACCAATTCAGGATGCGCCATCATTGCATCACGCAAACGTGCAGCAGCTGACCCCATCGTGTCAGACTCCTCCCCGGCACAGCGCGCCATCGCGCGGGCCAATCCCGCCATGGTGCACGCCCAATTGGGCGCAGAGCAGCCATCGATGCCATAGCCCGGGCTGGTCTCACCGGTTATGTCTTCAAAAGCTGTCCGCACGGCCTGTTGTACCGGATGATCCACCAAGTGATAATCTGGCCCCGCCCCCAGATGTTTGCTCAGGGTCAAAAATCCACAATGTTTGCCAGAACAATTGTTGTGATACCGACAGGCGGTTTGATCGGTTTTCACCAAATCATTGCTGGCCGCTATGTCGCGGGGCCATTGCGTGCCACAGCGAAAATCATCATCGGTTTTGCCCAAGTCTTTTAGCCAACTCAGCACCAAATCTGAATGAATCTTCGCCCCTTGATGTGAGGCGCAGGATAGAGCCAATTGGCGGGGCGTAAGCCCAAAGGCATCCGCCGCCCCAGAGGTGACCAACGGCAAGGCTTGCATAATTTTGCAGGATGAGCGCGGCAAGATCACATGTTCCGGATTGCCCCAAGCGTCGACAATCTCGCCCTCAAACGTACTGACAACAGCATGCCCCCGATGAGAGCTTTCCAAAAAATCACCCCGCCAAATCTGAGTCAAAGGAACTGAGTGCAACATTTCTGACTCCTACAAGCATTTTTTTGCCACCTATTGCCTATGGGGGGTTTCCCCATAGGCAATAGGTGCGTTAGGTTTACCAGTAACAAAGGTTGAACGACGCGGCCAGACAAAACCACACCGTGCTAAGTGCGACCCGCACAAATTATAAAGGCATATCTGATGTTCAAGACAGTCATTTCTTCCGCGGCCTTTATTCTGGCGCTTTTGTGCTCCAGTGCTATGGCACAAGAAACTTCAAACCGAGTGTCAGCTCAGACTGATTGGTCGGTTTTTGTTGAAAGCAATCCAACAGAGTGTTGGGCGGTCACTGCGCCCAAAGAGACTGTGAACACCAAAGACGGCAGTGTGGTGTCTGTGCGCCGCGGCAAAATCCTATTGTTTGTATTTTATCGCCCCACCGACAATGTAAAAGGTCAAGTGGCTTTCACCGGTGGCTATCCATTTGCCAAGGGCCGGAGCATTTCCATGGATCTCGACGGTGTGAGCTATGATTTGTCCGTTGACGACGAATGGGCATGGCCGCCCAGCGCTGCCGATGATGCAAAAATTATTGCCGCTATGAAGCGCGGTGCTAAAGCCGTGGTCACCGCGCAATCCGAAAGGGGCACCGTGACCAAAGACACCTTCAGCTTGCAAGGCTTTACCGCTGCGGTGCAAGATGCTGAAAAGCGCTGTGCCGGCTAACAAAGCCTGAACGATTGGCAAATACCCTAGGCCCTGCTAAAGCGGGGCCTTATTCATTTGGATCCCAGCTATGACCGACGCCTCTGCACCTATCACCCAAGATCTCGTGACCATTCCGCGCAAGCTGCCGGAGGGACCGCTCAATTTGGTGGGTTTGACACGCGAAGCCCTGCGCGAGGCTTTGGTCGCGGCGGGCACACCTGAAAAACAAGCAAAGATGCGGACCGGTCAGCTTTGGCAGTGGATCTACCAAAAGGGCGTGCGTATATTTGATGAGATGACAAATCTGTCAAAAGAATACCGCGTTTTATTGGCGGAGAACTTTGTGGTGGCGATCCCTGAGGTTGTGTCAAAGCAAGTCTCTGTCGATGGCACGCGGAAATATCTGGTGCGAATCGCAGGCGGCCATGAGGTTGAAACCGTTTATATCCCTGAGACGGATCGTGGCACCCTATGTATAAGCAGCCAAGTGGGCTGCACCCTGACCTGTTCTTTCTGCCACACAGGCACACAAAAACTGGTGCGTAATCTAACTGCTGGGGAAATCATCGGCCAAGTTATGTTGGCACGCGATGATTTGGGCGAATGGCCCGAACCCGGCCGCAATCCTGTGAACACGGCGCGGTTGCTGTCCAATATCGTACTGATGGGCATGGGCGAACCGCTCTACAATTTCGAAAATGTCCGCGATGCAATGAAGATAGCCATGGATCCAGAAGGCATTCAACTGTCCCGCCGCAGGATTACTCTGTCGACCTCTGGTGTTGTGCCAGAAATTGCCCGCACCGCAACCGAGATAGGCTGCCTTTTGGCGGTGTCCTTCCATGGCACCACTGATGAGGTGCGCGATAAGCTCGTGCCAATCAACAAGCGCTGGAATTTGGAAGCTTTGCTCGATGCCCTGCGCGACTATCCTAAGGTGAGCAATTCCGAACGAATTACCTTTGAATATGTGATGCTCAAAGGTGTGAATGACACCGATGAAGACGCCCATCGTTTGGTTGAGCTGATCAAGGGGATTCCCGCCAAGGTCAACCTGATCCCCTTCAACCCATGGCCCGGAGCACCGTATGAGCGCTCGTCGAACAATCGCATCAATGCATTTGCGGAAATTGTCTATCAAGCAGGTTATGCCAGCCCAGTAAGAAAACCGCGTGGCGAGGATATTTTTGCCGCCTGTGGCCAGCTCAAATCCGCCACCGAACGGTCCCGCAAAAGCCGCAAAGAAATCGCAGCCGAAGCCGGCATTGGCTAAACGGATTTTTGGCAGCTCTTGTCTGAATGGTCCTGAAGGCTTACCCATTAAATGTAAGTAGGCGTCAGGAGAGAGATCATGGTTAATCCACAACAAATCAGCACCGCATGGGATCAAATTCGACCGCATGTGCTGCGGACCCCTGTGGTGCAAACTGATGTGTTTGGCATGCCGCTGTCGTTTAAACTTGAACATATGCAGCACACAGGCAGTTTTAAGGCGCGTGGCGCTATGAATTCGCTGCTCTCGATGGATGTGCCCCACGCAGGTTTGGTGGCAGCCAGTGGCGGCAATCATGGCGCGGCGGTGGCTTGGGCAGCAGCGCGCTTGGGCCATAAGGCACGGATCTATGTGCCAGAAATTGCAGGGCCCGCCAAAATCAACTTGATCAAAAGCCTCGGCGCCGATCTCGTGGTGGTTCCGGGCGCCTACTCCAACGCTCTAGAGCAGGCTTTGCAGTATGAGACCGAGACAGGTGCCGCGCAAATTCATGCCTTTGATGCCCCCGCAACTGTGGCGGGCCAAGGCACGGTTATGGCGGAATGGGAAGATCAGGACCTGCAGGCAGATACGGTATTGATTGCCGTAGGTGGTGGTGGGCTGATCGGTGGTGCGATGGCTTGGCTTGAGGGCCGGTGCAAAATTGTGGGTGTTGAACCCATCAACGCGCCAACCCTGACACAGGCTCTAGAAAACGGCCCTGAGACCACGGTTGAAGTCTCCGGCATTGCCGCTAATGCATTGGGTGCCAAACAAGTGGGCCGCATATGCTATAATTTGGCGCAGATCACAGGCACAGTTTGCGTGAATGTGGAAGATGACGTGATTGCCAAAGCTCAACTCATGCTCTGGGAGAATTTGCGCCAACTGGTGGAACCAGCAGGGGCCACCGCGCTCGCTGCGCTGCTTTCGGGCGCCTATGTGCCCCAAAAAGGCGAGCGTGTAGCGATCTTGCTATGTGGCGCAAACCCAGCAGATCATCCCTTGTAACGCTGAAATTTTGACCACATGCAGATCCGTCGCACTTTCAAATCGCAATAGGGCGTAGACCTAGCGCGCGAGTTTCAGTATGACGCTTTAAATTCAAACTAATTGGAGGCCTTCATGTCAAACGCACAGCTAGAAAAAGCCATTGAGGCCGCGTGGGATGCACGCGACGCCATCACCCCTACCACAACTGGCGAAACCCGTGACGCAATTGAAGACACGCTGAACGCACTCGACAGCGGCAAATTGCGTGTTGCGGAAAAGCAGGAAAATGGCGATTGGCATGTGAACCAATGGGCGAAGAAGGCTGTTTTACTCGGCTTCCGCCTGAAAGACATGGAATTGCAAGGCGGCAGCGCCCAAGGTGGCAGCTGGTGGGATAAAGTTGATAGCAAGTGGAAAGGCTGGGGCGCTGACGAATGGGGCACAGCTGGTTTTCGTGCTGTTCCCAATTGTGTGGTTCGCAAATCGGCCTATATCGCTCCCGGCGTTGTTTTGATGCCCTCTTTTGTAAACCTCGGCGCCTATGTCGACAGCGGCACCATGGTGGACACTTGGGCCACAGTGGGCAGCTGCGCACAGATCGGCAAAAATGTTCATCTGTCCGGCGGTGTCGGCATCGGGGGTGTTCTTGAACCCATGCAAGCCGGTCCAACAATCATCGAAGATAATTGCTTCATCGGCGCGCGCTCCGAAGTGGTTGAAGGCTGCATCGTTCGCGAAGGCGCGGTTTTAGGCATGGGCGTCTTTATTGGCCAATCCACCAAAATTGTTGATCGGGAAACCGGCGAAGTCATGTATGGCGAAGTGCCACCCTATTCCGTGGTTGTGGCTGGCTCCATGCCGTCCAAAAACAACGTGAACCTCTATTGTGCGGTCATCGTGAAACGGGTTGATGCGAAAACCCGCTCTAAAACAGCCATTAATGAGCTTCTGCGAGACTAAACACTCATTTCAAGTGACATGACCCGGTGCAGGTTCTGCATCGGGTTTTTTCTTGGGCAAACCTCCAAATTCCATCACTTTGCGTGAAACCCCTTTCCCAAAGGGCACCGAAAAGGGTAAGTACATGCAAACAACAAAGCAGCGTGGCCATGACCGAAAAAATTAAACGAACCCACTATGTCTATACCTTGCTTGTCGAGGTGGGACGAAAAGAAGGCGACGGATTGCCCAAAGAAGCCACCGGTGGGGCGTTGATGATCTATGCCAGCGGCGTAGATGAGCCTGAAGCTGTCCGCGAAACCGTGGCCATATTGAAGCAGGCCGATCTCGCGCCTTTGGATGTCACAGGCTATGGCACTTTGGATGAACGCTTGGCCGAGGGCCACGACATTACCCAAGAAGAGCGAGAGCTGATGCAGCGCGCCTTGGATGAAAACAGCGTTGTGGTCGCCCAAATGACTCCATTCTTTGAAAACTCCCCCAAAGGCGCGCACTGATGGTTGATCCGGCCCAACTCACCGCCGATTTGATTCGCTGCGCCAGCGTCACCCCGGTTGAAGGTGGGGCCTTGGTCCTGCTTGAAAAACGGCTGTCGAGCCATGGCTTCAATTGTACGCGGGTGGATCGCGGCGAAGTCTCCAATCTTTTTGCACGCTGGGGCACAGGAAAGACCTTTGGCTTTAATGGGCATACCGATGTGGTACCTGTGGGTGATTTGGCGGCTTGGACTGTTGATCCATTTGGCGCTGAAATTCGTGATGGCTTCATGTATGGGCGCGGCGCGACGGATATGAAATCTGGTGTTGCGGCATTTGCGGCGGCGGCGATGGATTTTGTCTCTGAAACCCCTCCTGGTGGCTCAATCGTTTTGGCAATCACTGGCGATGAAGAGGGCCCAGCCAAAAATGGCACCGTGGCCTTGCTTGACTGGATGCAGGCCCATGGCGAGACCATGGATGTCTGTCTGGTCGGCGAGCCAACCTGTCCCGATGATATGGGGCAAATGATGAAGATTGGCCGTCGAGGCTCAATGAATGCATTTTTCACCATTACCGGTCAGCAGGGTCATTCCGCTTATCCGCACCGCGCCAACAATCCGGTTCCAGCCATGGCGCGTTTGGTTGATCAGCTGAGTTGCGCCGAATTGGACCAAGGTACCGAGCATTTTGATGCCTCCAGCCTCGCCGTTGTCACTATCGACACGGGCAACCCCGCAACCAATGTTATCCCGGCCCAAACCCGTGCGACTGTAAACCTTCGGTTCAATGACGCCCATTCTGGCGCCAGCCTCACAACATGGCTTCAGGGCCAAGCTGACGAAATTTCCGCTGAGTTTGGTGTCGGGGTTGTATTAGACGTCAGCATTTCAGGCGAAAGCTTCATCACACCTCCGGGCGCCCTGTCTGAACTTGTGGCCTGCGCCGTGCAGGTTGAAACCAACCGCACACCAGAAATGTCCACCAGTGGTGGCACATCTGATGCCCGCTTTATGCAGCATCATTGCCCCGTCGTCGAATTTGGGTTGGTCGGGAAAACCATGCACCAAGTGGACGAACGCGTCGAGATCGCCCAAATACATCAATTGAAATCAATCTACACTCGGATTTTAAGTGATTATTTCACCTAAATACCGCCGACGTTTGGTGGTCATGGTCAAAGAACCACGTCCGGGCAAGGTAAAAACACGGCTGGGGCGGCGCATCGGGTTGACCGCCTCTGCTTGGTGGTTTCGACATCAAACTCGCCAACTTTTGCGCCGTTTACAAGATCCCAGATGGGAGTTGATCCTCGCGGTTTCCCCTGATCATGAAGGCCTACAGAGTCGTGTTTGGCCGCAAGGCATCGCCCGCATCCCCCAAGGCCAAGGTGATCTTGGTACCCGAATGAAGGCGGTGTTTGACGGCCTGCCACGCGGGCCTTTATGCATCATAGGCGCAGATATTCCGGGGGTGACGTCCCGTGAGATATGGCAAGCGTTTCGCAGTATAGGCAACCATGACGCCACCTTCGGCCCCGCGCCTGACGGTGGCTATTGGCTCATCGGATTAAAGCGCAACTCACCCACTCCACCACAGCTATTTCACGGCGTGCGCTGGTCCACAGCAACGGCCCTGCAAGATACAATAGCTAGCATTCCGGACCTAAAGATTGCCACAGTGGCTGAGCTTCATGATGTGGACGAGGCGGCAGATCTTTAGACTCAACTGGCCGCAACCTTATGGCCTCACGCCTGCGTTTGGCGCGCCATTTGCACCGCCAAAATTCCAAACATGATCACAACAACTCCAATAATATCCCAGATGCGTAGGCTCTCGCCCAGAAAAAGTGCAGCAATTGCGACCCCAAAAAATGGATTCAAAAAGTGAAATGTTGCGGCCTTAACCGCCCCAATGCGCTGCACCAACCAAAACCAAATAAACGTGGCGACAAGTCCGGGCATCAGGACCGTATATGAAAAAGCAAGGATCAACTTAGGCGACCAAAGCACAACTTTATGCTCCAAAAGCAGCCCCGGCACAGCCAATAACACCGAGCCAACCAACATTTGCAGACCGATAATCATCAAAATATTGCCCCCCGAGGAGGCCCCCCGCACCATCAATGTCGCCACCGTCAGAGAAGCCACTGCGATAAAGCACAAAACGATGCCAAAAAGATCCGCCCCGTCCTGCATACGAGCGCCCATAATTAAGGCAACTCCCACGGCGCCGGCCAAAAGTCCCAAAATTCCGACCCAAGACAGACGTTCTGAAAAGAAAACCCAGCCAGCGAATCCCACAGCAAGTGGCATTGTGGAGGCAATTATCGAGGCCAAGGAGGCTTCAATAGACTGCATTGCAACAAAATTTAGCCCCAAGTAAAGCGCATTTTGACAGATGCCGAATACAATCGTGGCCTTCCATTGCCCCGGCGTCAGCCGCCAAGTTTGACCCAGCATACGCGCAATCGCTATACCAATCAGGCCAGAAATTAGAAAGCGTAGAGACAGCGACAAAATAGGTGGCGCGTCCGCTACGATGATCCGAGCCGAGGTGAAAGCAGAGGACCAAATAAGTGCAAATGCCAAGCCGGCCAATATAGCGCGCAAATCCATCGTGTAGCACTTCCCCATAAATCGATTGTACTAAGCTTTGAGCAATATCACTAAAAGGCGCAAGGCTTGTCAGACGCCTACAACCTATAGCCTTACAGTGAAACGCCGCCAAACACCTAAATTTAAACAAAAAAAATCCGCTCCAACGCAATTGGAACGGATTTAAAATTAAAACAGTAAGGTGAACTTAGCCGTTAACACTATCTTTAAGAGCTTTTGCAATTGTCATTTTGACAACTTTGTCAGCACCTTTTTTGAAGCTTTCGCCGGTGGCAGGGTTACGCACCATGCGCTCTGGACGCTCACGGCAATATATTTTGCCAACGCCAGGCAAAGTTACAGCGCCACCGCCAGAAACTTCACTTGTAATCAAATCACAAATCGCATCCAAAGAGGCTACTGCTGATTTTTTGTCAGTGTCCATTTTCTCTGCCAAGGCAGCAACCAACTGTGTTTTTGTCATAGGTTTCGACATCCATTTTCTCCTTACAAGCCCAACACCTTGGGCACCAATTCTGAATAGTTAACTGCATATTGTAGAAAGACACAACAAATTGTGTCGTTAAATCTGAAAAAAAATTAAATGCTTTTGAAAAATTACAGGAAAGCCGTCTCTTCAAAGCTCCTCAGCTTGCGAGAATGAATCCGTTCCAGTGGCATTTCACGCAAGAGTTCCATCGCGCGAATACCAATCCTAAGATGGCGCGCAACTTGGGTTTTGTAAAAGTCAGTTGCCATTCCTGGCAATTTCAACTCTCCATGCAAGGGTTTATCGCTCACGCACAGCAAGGTGCCGTAGGGAACCCGGAAACGATAACCGTTGGCCGCGATTGTGGCGCTCTCCATGTCTAAAGCGATGGCGCGTGATTGGCTTAACCGACGCACGGGGCCTGATTGATCACGCAGCTCCCAATTTCGATTGTCGATTGTGGCCACGGTTCCGGTACGCATTATTTGCTTGAGATCATATCCACGCAATTCAGTCACCTCCGCCACAGCCTGCTCTAAGCTGGTTTGAATTTCCGCCAAAGCCGGGATTGGAACCCAGACCGGCAGGTCATCATCCAAAACATGATCTTCGCGCAGATAGGCATGGGCCAAAACAAAATCCCCAAGGCTCTGCGAATTACGCAGCCCAGCGCAATGCCCCACCATCAACCAAGCATGCGGGCGCAGAACAGCTATATGATCAGTGGCAGTTTTCGCGTTGGACGGACCCACACCGATATTCACCAAAGTGATCCCGCTGCCATCAGCCCGCGTCAAATGGTAGGTTGGCATTTGTGGCGTTTTTTCGGACCGCTGCAAATTGCCGTCATTGCGAGTGATCTGATGATTGCCAGTACCCACAAAAGCCAAATATCCACTGGTGGGATCTGCCAATTTCTGGCGCGCAAAGGCCTCAAACTCTTCCACATAAAATTGGTAGTTCGTGAAGAGCACGTGGTTTTGGAAATAGGCGGGATCGGTGGCAGTATAATGTGCCAACCTTGCCAGAGAATAATCCACACGCTGTGCAGTGAACAGCGCCAGCGGTTGACTGCCATCCGCTTTCGGCTGTGTACTGCCATTTACGATATCATCATTGGTGGTCGACAGATCAGGCACATCAAACACATCACGCAACGTAAACCCAGAGGCGTCTGGTGGGACAATTAAACTGGGATCATTGGCCACGGCGAAATGCACCGGGATGGGCGTGTCAGAATAGGCCACTTGCACAGTCACATTGTGATTTTCCATCAGCAAGCGTAGCTGTTGCTCCAGATAGTGGCTAAATAAGGCCGGGCGTGTGACAGTGGTGGCATAGGTGCCCGGGCCTGAGACATGACCGAAGGACAGGCGGCTGTCGACAGAGGCATAGCTTTTGGTGGTGATCCTCACCTCCGGATAATAGGCGCGGTAGCGGGTGCTGGAGCCGCCAGTCTCTAAGACGGATACGAATTTTGCACATAGAAAATCAGCAGCAGCTTGATAGAGCTCAGTTAAATGCGCCACCGCATCCGGTGCATTTTCGAAATTCTGCGCTGCAATATCATCAGGCAGTGTGAAAATATGATCCGTTTTGTCCATGAACACTATGCGCCTTTCAATACGGGAGTGATTTCAAACCGCGTCACATCCACCAATCCGAGATCACTGATCCGCAACTCGGGGATCACTACAAGGGCCAGTAAGGAATGCTGCATATAAGCATTATTCAAACTGCATCCGCAATCTGCCATCGCCTGCACCATTTCATTGGCCTTTGCGGCCACTGTGGCGGCAGGTGCATCTGACATCAATCCAGCGATGGGCAGCTCGATCAAAGCCCGTTCAGCCCCGTCCTTCCAAACCGTCACCCCACCGCCAACTTCAGCCAAACGATTTGCCGCCTGTGCCATGTTCTCAGGGCAGGTCCCCACGACGATCATGTGATGACTGTCATGGGCCACGGTTGAGGCCACAGCCATTTGCCCTTGATACCCAAAGCCAGAGACAAAAGCATTTGTCACAGATCCGCGGGCCTGATGCCTCTCCACCAGCGCAATCTTACAAATATCACCCTGCCCCACAACACAGCCTTCGCGCACGGGCAATGTTGCCTCCAGAGCCTTAGTCGGCGCTTGATTTTCAATCACCCCAATCACCCACACGTCTGCAGATAGCGCCCCATGAGGGGCGGCGATGGCAAACTCAGAGGCCGTTTTATCCGCCCCCATGCGCACAGTTTGGCGGGCTGCTTCAGGCCAAGCCACATGCGGGCACTCTGTGGTGAGATCTCCGTTCAAAGCCACGGTTTTGCCGCGCGCTATCACCCGCTCAATCGGCAGGGTTGTGAGGTCACTGGTGAAGATGACATCCGCGCGGCGCCCGGGCGCTATGCTGCCCAGCTCGCGCTCTAGACCAAAATGGCTTGCAGTGTTGATCGTAGCCATTTGCAGCGCCACCATCGGATCACAGCCGCAGGCAATAGCGTGACGCACCACCCGGTTCATATGGCCATCATTGACCAAAGTGCCCGAATGACAATCATCAGTGCATAGAATAAAATTCCGAGAATCCAGCCCTCGCTCAGTGATCGCGGTGATCTGAGTTTCAACATCATACCACGCACTTCCGAGCCGGAGCATCGAACGCATGCCTTGCCGCACCCGCATCACCGCATCTGCTTCACAGGTGCCCTCATGATCATCCGCAGGACCGCCCGCAGCATAGGCGTGAAAAGCGGGGCCAAGATCGGGGCTGGCATAATGCCCACCAATGGTTTTGCCCGCCCGCGCCGTGGCCACCATTTCCGCCAACATTTGCGGATCGCCATTGATCACCCCGGGGAAATTCATCATCTCACCCAGCCCAATAATGCCCGGCCAAGCCATGGCTTCGGCCACATCCTCGGCGCTGATCTCGAAGCCCGTGGTCTCTAAGCCGGGCGCAGATGGAGCGCAGCTTGGCATTTGTGTGAACATATTCACAGGCTGCATCAACCCCTCATCATGCATAAGCCTCACCCCCTCCAAGCCCATCACATTGGCAATTTCATGTGGATCCGTGAACATCGTGGTGGTGCCATGGGGGATGACTGCCCGGGCAAACTCCGCAGGGGTGAGCATGCCGCTTTCGACATGCATGTGCCCGTCGCAGAGGCCAGGGATCACAAATCCATCTGTGCGCAAAATCTCAGTGTCAGGCCCGATACAATGGCTGGCATCCGGGCCTACATAGGCAAAGCGCCCGTCGACGATAGCAATATCCCAGCGCAAAATTTCGCGGGTATGAACATTGGCGAGCTTGCCATCTAAAATAACAGTATCAGCTGCGTTGCGGCCTGCTGCGACGGCGACCAATTGCGCAGCACTCTCAGGCCAAGTTTTAAATGTGTTTTCCATAGCCCAAGCTTTCCGATCTGGACGATCTGCGCAAGCCCCATTACACTTTTTCTCACCGCAGTCTGCGACACACAAAGGGCACATCATGAATATTGTTATTTTCCACAATCCAAATTGCGGCACCTCGCGCAATGTGGTGCAAATTGTCAAAGATGCAGGCTATACCCCTAATGTTATTGAATATTTAACTTCAGGTTGGAGCATACCGCAATTACAAACCCTCTTCTCCACCGCTGGCATCACCACGCATGAGGCGCTCAGAGTGTCCAAAACCCCCGCCGAAGAGATGGGCCTGACCTCGCCCGATGTGACAGAGCAACAGCTTTTGGAGGCCATGGTAGCCCATCCTATCTTGGTCAATCGCCCCTTTGTTGCCTGCAAAGGCCAGGTGCGACTGTGTCGTCCGTCCAGTGAGGTTTTATCACTGCTCAAACAATGGCCCCCCGCGCCTTATGCCAAAGAAGATGGCAGCCTGCTGATCGATGCCGATGGCCTACTAGTAAAAGGGGCCTAGTCCGAGCGATGTCGCGAATAGACTGGTTTCATCAACAAAATTCGCATTTTATACCCCAAAATGTAAAGAGGACCGCCCAATGACAACATCAGTTTCGCGCCCAAATATGGACAATTGGCAGGAGCGTGTCGATTTGGCAGCAGCGTTTCGTTGGACTGTGCGACTAAACATGCATGAGGCTGTGGCCAATCACTTCAGCTTTGCGATCAATGATGAGGGTACCAAGTTTTTGATGAACCCCAATCAGATGCATTTTTCGCGCATCAAAGCTTCTGACTTAATTGTGGTTGATGCCAATGATCCGAGCAGTATGGAGGGTCCCGACGCACCAGATCCGACCGCTTGGGGACTGCACGGCGGATTGCACCGATATTGCAAACATGCCCGCTGTGCGATGCATGTGCATTCGCCCTATGCCACGGCGCTGGCGTCACTGGCGGACAGCAATCTGCCAGCTGTAGATCAAAACGCCTGCATGTTTTTCAACCGCTATGTGATAGACAACAATTATGGCGGCCTTGCCTTTGAGGAGGAAGGCGCACGCTGTGCCAGTCTGTTTGATGATCCAAAGAAAAAAGTGATGATCATGGGCAACCACGGCATTTTAATCATTGGTGACACGGTGGCTGAAACCTTTAACCGGATGTTTTACTTCGAACGCGCCTGCCAGACCTACCTTTTGGCGCTACAAACTGGACTGCCTTTGCGCATTCTCGATGACGCCATTGCCGAGAAAACAGCACAAGAGCTGGAAGCTTACCCCGAGCAAGATGCCCGACATTTGGCCGAACTTAAGGCCATCTTAGATGAAGAAGACAGCAGCTACGCCGCTTAAGCTAACATAGGATCAAGAGCTATGACCAAAGAACATCAATCACGCGACTGGAACTACCACCCTGACCTTCCAATTGAAGACCCTTCGGTGCTCAAATGGCCGCCGAATACTGCATTTCTGCGCATTGGTTTCGCAAAAATTGGTTAACCTGTCCGAGCGTGTGATGATGGTCCTGCCTGCTTTCGCGCTCTGGTACACGCTCTACCCATCGCTTGAGACCGCGCAAACATGGGAGCTTACTTTGGTGTTGCAAACTTGGATCGTAAATATGGGTTTGGTATTTTTGTTAGCAGGCGAGTTGCATTGGGTTTTTTACATAAAAAAAGGCCAAGGCGCGCGCCTGCGCTTCAGCCATCGGCCCTTGATGCGTCAAAATTGTAAGTTCAACTTTAGTGATCAAGTCAAAAACAATATGTTTTGGGCACTGGGCAGTGGCACCGCACAGCTGACCGGCTTTGACGGCCTATGGTTTCGCCACAAAAAACGCATGCATTTAGTCAATTTTCACCACCAAATTCATCACCACTATTTCGAAGTAAACCACGGCACTCTAGATGTCCCATAGGATAAATTATTTAGCTCATTTCATGATGGCTCCGAAACTGGTAGGGCCAAAATAAAAGACCATCTAAAAATAAGGACTGCCTGCAAATGAACCATGAGTTCCACTCCGTTCAGCAAATCGTTGAGCAAGGATATTGCGTCAGCTGCGGACTCTGTGAGGCATTGTCAGAGGGTGCCGTCCCAATGCAGTTTTTAACCTCTGGCCAGTTGCGCCCCAATCCCGCGCAAATCACCCCAGAGGTGGAGGCTCAAATTTTGGAGATCTGCCCCGGCATCAACGTCACCGGCCCTTTCGAAGTGCCATTGCAAAACCCTGACCCAATTTGGGGGGACCTGCGCGATGTGGTGATGGGATGGGCCAGCGATGCTGAAACCCGGTTCCACTCCTCCGCAGGAGGCGTCATGACCGCTTTGAACCGCTTTGCGCTGGAGACAAGCCGTGCCGATTTCATTTTGCAAGTTGCCGCCAGCCCTGATGATGTAATTGGGAGTGACCCTGTCTTTATCCGCAACCCCGAGGACCTGCTCACCGGATCACAATCTCGCTACGCGCCCACCGCACCACTGAGCGCGATCCTCAAGGCGCTCGAAACCAGTGAGCGCTTTGTCGTGTCACTCAAGCCCTGCGATATAGCGGGGGTCCGAAATCTGCAAAAGACGGATCCACGCGCCCGCGATCAAATCGTATTTACCCAAGCCATGTTTTGCGGCACCACCCCAAGTCGATCCGAAACCGATACATTTTTTGAAAGACGCGGCGTGCAAACCCAAGATCTGGCCGCTATGCAATGGCGCGGCGATGGTTGTCCCGGCGTGACCAAAGGCACCCTGCCGAATGGTCTTGTGGTCGATGGCTCCTATTCCGAACTCTGGACCGGCAGTTGGCAAACTCAGTTCCGCTGCAAAATTTGCCCCGACGCTGTCGGCTTACAAGCTGATATTGCCACCGGCGACATATGGGCCGGCGGAATGCCTAAGGGGGAAACACCAGGTGAAAACGCAATACTCGCACATACAGATATTGGGCAGCAGTTTTTGTATGAGGCCGTCCGCTTGGGCTATTTGGAGACCACACCTCTAACAGTGGCCGCTGTCTCCGATTCTCAGCCCCATCACGTGGCCTTGCGCCAAAGCTTTGCCACCCGCGTGGCGGCCACGACTGAGGCCGGCCGCGGGGCTCCGGCTTATCAAGCGCTAGCGGCCGAAGCCCTCACTGCGCAGCTGTCAGAAGATAAAATCGCCACCACCCGCCAAGGCACCCTATCCCGCGTAGCCGCCGGACAAGGCGATGAATCCGTCGAGTTTGACGGTTTCGACTAGCCAAGTCCCCGCCGCAAAGCCCGTGGCGTCGTGCCAAATTCAGCACGAAAGGCCCGGGTCATCGCGCTGGCATCTTGATAGCCACAACGCACCGCAATTTCGGCCACGGATAATTCCGTGTCTCTGGCCAAGCTGCGGGCCAAAGCAAGCCGCATCTGGCGATAAATCACCTGAGGGTTAGCCCCCATCTTTTCACGCACTTGCATTTCAAGATGCCGCTGACTGTGCCCCAAACGCGCCGCAATATCGCAAATCAACAAAGGCTCCTCAAGATTGGACCGCATCAGCTGCACAGCCCGCGCAACAATGCCAACCTGTGGATACGGCCGTTCCGAATAAGCCCCCGCAAACAGGTTTTCCACCCGTAGACGCAATGCTTGTCCATGGCTTTGAACGATCAACTGCAAGGCAAGAGTAAAAGCGGTGGACGCCCCGCCACATGTGACGCGATCCCTGTCAAATACTACGGCATCCGGCTGAACATACACGTCGGAAAACCGTTCCGAAAAGCGATCAATTTCATCCCAATGAATTGTCGCCTTATAGCCCTCCAACAAGCCCGCTTCCGCCAGCAGCCAACTTCCAGTGTCCAAACCAGCTAAGGTTGTAAATCGCTTCGACGCGGCCCGCAAAGCCCGGCTTGCGGCCACAGTCGCATGGCTTGAAAAGCCATAGGATGGCATGACCATCAACACATCCCCACCAACATCCGACAACCGCGCATCAGCACCCAGCCGAAGGCCTGATGACGAAACGGCCTCCGCCCCATCCAACGTCACGATTTTCCACCGATAATGCGGTTGCGCAGACAGATCATTAGCCGCCCGCAATGGCTCCAAAATATTGGCCAAACAATGGTTGGAATAATTGTCGAACACCAAGATCGATATCTGACAGGTTGGGTGATGATTTTGCGAATATAGCATGATTTTTAATAATACTGCATGATATAGCTTAGCAACCTCATTAGCTTGAGATCAACCACCCAGCAAAGGATCTTACAATGCAATATGGCCTCACCGAAGAGCAGGAAATGATTGCAAGCACGGTGCGATCCTTTGTCGAAAAAGAGATCTACCCCCATGAAGCCCTGGTTGAGCGCACCGGCGAAGTGCCTGCGGAAATTGCCCAAGAGATCAAAAAAAAGACATTGGACTTAGGCTTCTACGCCTGCAACTTCCCCGAAAGCGTGGGATGTGCCGGGTTAAACCATATGGAATTTGCCCTTGTAGAGCGCGAACTTGGCCGCGGCTCTATGGCATTGAATCATTTCTTTGGCCGGCCACAAAATATATTGATGGCCTGCGAAGGTGAGCAGATTGACCGCTACCTGATGCCTGCTGTGCGCGGTGAACGCATGGATGCATTGGCCATGACCGAGCCTGGAGCCGGCTCAGATATTCGCGGAATGAAATGCGCGGCAGTGTTGCATGGCGGCGATTGGGTCGTTAATGGGAGCAAGCATTTCATCAGCGGTGCCGATCATGCAGATTTCATAATCGTCTTTATTGCCACGGGCGAAGACCAAACTCCAAAGGGGCCAAAAAAACGTATCACCGCCTTTCTCGTAGACCGCGAAACCCCAGGCTTCATCATCCGCAACGGCTATAAATCCGTGAGCCACCGTGGCTATAAGAACATGATCCTCGAGTTTGATGATTGCCGCCTTCCACAGGCTCAAGTTTTGGGTGAAGTCGATGGGGGCTTTGAGGTGATGAATACCTGGCTCTATGCCACGCGGATCACCGTGGCCACCATGAGCGTAGGCCGCGCCCGACGAGTATTTGACTACGCCCTAAGCTACGCCGCAGAACGCGAGCAATTTGGACAGAAAATTGGCAAATTTCAAGGTGTTAGTTTTCAGATCGCAGATATGATCACCGAAATAGACGCCGCGGACCTGCTAACACTCGCCGCTGCAAACCGTTTGGACATGGCCCTCCCCGCCAACCGTGAAATCGCAAGTGCAAAACTCTATGCCAGCGAGATGCTGTCTCGGGTCACCGACGCCGCTATCCAGATCCACGGCGGCATGGGCCTCATGGACGATTACCCACTCGAGCGTTTTTGGCGGGATGCGCGGGTTGAGCGCATCTGGGATGGCACGTCAGAAATTCAGCGCCACATAATCAGCCGACATCTGCTTCGCGCGCTTGGAGCTTAATCAGCCATGGCTCATATAATATATTTAACACCTCCGGCGGGAGTATTTAGAGCCAGAAGAATTTGGGGCCCAGCCCCCCTAGGTTGCAACAGCGCCAATCAGGGAGCATTCTCCTGGCACGGCCATCGGCGCTCCCGCCTGTACCGCGACACGGCACTTGCACACATTGGTAAATACGACTTTAATTTTTCTGCCCCTAAATACTCTCGCCGAAAGCGACATTTGGAGCGTATGCCCCAAATAGGCGCAGCGGTGCGACAGCGCCTTCATTTAGTGGTGTAGCACATGCGAAATCTCTCAAGATTGTTAAATCCCAAGTCAATTGCGGTGATCGGTGGCGGTGCTTGGTGCACTTCTATCATCGTAGCGGCGCATCAAATTGGGTTTGAGGGCATTTTACGGCCCGTCCACCCTTCGGGAAAAATCATCGCGGGCATTCCCTCCCTACCCTCGCTTGATCAATTTCCTGGTCCCATAGATGCAGCCTTCGTTGGAGTCAATCGTCATGCTACACTGGACATCGTGACACAATTGCGCAGCTTAGGAGCGGGCGGCGCCACTTGTTTTGCGTCCGGTTTTTCTGAATCAGCGGCGGAAGATGAGGCGGGGCATGATCTGCAAGCGCAGCTCATCGTAGCGGCCGGCGACATGCCGATCTTGGGGCCTAATTGTTATGGGTTTCTCAACGCCCTCGATGGCTGTGGCATTTGGCCAGATCAACACGGTTGCCGCAAAGTTGAAAACGGCGCAGCCATTTTAACTCAAAGTTCCAACATCGCGATCAATCTCACAATGCAAGCCCGAGGCCTGCCCATCGCCTATGTCATCACCTGTGGTAATCAAGCACAAACCTCACAAACTGATGTTGGCCTGCATCTGCTAGATGACCCACGCGTCACAGCCATTGGCCTTCACATCGAAGGATTTGGCGACCTGCGTGGTTGGGAAGCCCTATCGCTCAAGGCCCAAGCTAAGAACATCCCCCTGATTGCCATAAAATCTGGAAAATCACAGCAGGCTCAGGCCGCCGCCCTGTCTCATACCGCGTCATTGGCGGGCGGCGACGCCGGGGCGCAGGCCTTTCTCGACCGCCTCGGCATTCGGCGCGCCAGCAGCTTACCTGTGTTTCTGGAAGCGCTAAAGCTGGCCCACCAATTTGGACATCTGGCCAGCAACCGGATCGCCTCAATCTCCTGCTCGGGTGGTGAGGCTGCACTGGCTGCGGATACTGCCCATTCTACCGGCCTAGTCTTCCCAACCCTCACTGCGCAACAGCATGCAAAGCTGAGCGATGCATTGGGCCCTATGGTCGCCTTGGCCAACCCGTTGGATTATCATACCTACATTTGGCGAGATGCACCGGCCATGACCAAGGCTTGGGCCGCAATGGCAGATCCTGAAATTGCCTTAACTCTCTTGATCAGTGACTATCCCCGGGAAGACATCTGCGACCCAAGTGATTGGGCCTGCGTAACCGATGCCGCCATTGCAGCCGCAAAGCTCACACAACGCCCCTACGCGGTCGTGGCCAGCTTAGCGGAACTAATGCCCGAGCATATCGCCAAACGGCTAATGGAGAATGGGGTTGCTGCAATTAACGGATTGGACCATGGCATTTATGCCTTGGATCTCTTGACCCGCCCACTGCCTCAAGGCCATGCGCCCGTGCTTTTGCCCGGAGCCGAAAGGACCGCCACGCTGATCGATGAGCATACAGCAAAACAAGAGCTTGCCCAACATGGGCTGCAGGTTCCACAGAGTGCCAAAATTTCAGATCGCACTACAGCAGCGCAGGCCGCCCAAGATATTGGCTTTCCAGTGGCCGTAAAAATTCTTGGCTTGGCCCATAAAACTGATGCCGACGGCTTGGCACTTGGGCTCAAATCAGTCGATGAGGTAGAAGCGGCCTTGCGCGCGCTGGCCCCCGGGGCCCTATTGGTTGAGAAAATGATTTCCGGCGTCGTAGCAGAGTTGTTGGTCGGTGTCATCCGCGATCCGGCGCATGGTTTTGTGCTGACACTCGCCGCCGGCGGTACGATGACTGAGCTTCTGGACGACCATACAAGCCTGCTGGTTCCTGCCGCGCGCGTACATGTCGTAGCGGCCCTTGACCGTTTGAAAATAGCGCCCCTTCTGCATGGCTATCGCGGCAAGCCCCCTACAAATTTTGAGGCGCTTTTAGATGTAATTGACGCCGTACAATCCTATGTGCTTGCCAATGCGAGTACAGTGGAGGAAGTTGAGATTAACCCACTGATGTGTACAGCACAAGCGGCCATCGCCGCAGATGCTCTAATAAGGAAAGCTCAATGAGCCCGATTAAAACCCATGCGGAAGGTGGTATCCTTCAGGTGACGCTGGACCGGCCAAAAGCCAATGCCATTGACCTTGAAACAAGCAAGATCATGGGTGAAACCTTTGTCGCCTTTCGCGATGATCCCAACCTAAGGGTGGCGATCATCACCGGGGCAGGTGACAAATTCTTTTGCCCCGGCTGGGATCTAAAAGCGGCTGCGGGTGGTGATGCAGTAGATGGTGATTATGGCGTTGGCGGCTTTGGTGGCTTGCAAGAGCTGCGCGACCTCAACAAACCAGTGATTGCAGCGGTGAATGGTATTTGCTGCGGCGGTGGGCTCGAATGGGCACTTTCTGCGGATATCATTCTGGCGGCTGACCATGCCAGCTTTGCCCTGCCCGAAATCAGATCCGGCACCGTGGCCGATGCAGCATCGGTCAAAGTCCCCAAACGCATTCCGTATCACATCGCAATGGAGCTGCTGTTGACAGGTCGCTGGTTCGATGTCGAGGAGGCAAAAACATGGGGTCTGGTCAATCATTCCTACCCGGCGGCGGATCTAATGGCGCAGGCCTGGGATATGGCTCGGCTGTTGGCCAGCGGGCCACCATTGGTCTATGCAGCAATTAAAGAAATCGTGCGCGATGCCGAGAACAGCAAGTTCCAAGACAGCATGAACCGGATTACCCAAAGACAATTGGCCTCGGTCGATATTTTATATGCCTCTGAGGACCAACTCGAGGGGGCGAAAGCCTTTGCCGAGAAGCGTGATCCTGTGTGGAAGGGAAAATAGGAGTATGCCCCGAAGGGCCGCTGCCCCTTTCAAAGATTGCCGTGGTGTCTTGAGACATCATTCAATGCGGAGTTGCTTGCAGCTTTGGCCCCGAGCCTTCATGGTTCAGACTAGTCGTTAGCAAGAATACTTAGGATTGGAAAATGTCGATGTCAGGCGCAGAGCAGAAAGAAGCCCAGAAGTTTTACAGGTCACTTCGCCTGAAGGGCAGCAAGTACCAGTTCACCAATTCCCTTGGCGTCAAAATAAAGTGCTTTGGCCATGCCGTCAGCGAGGGGCATGCTGAACTCCACGAGAATGACATCATAGTTGGGCTTGTTAAGATGGTCGGACCAACCTCCAGCTTTGAAGACCTTGTGGCAGGTCTTGATTTAACGATGTTCGACAAAGTGGACACTGTTTACGGCTTTTCAGAGCCCTTTGAAGATGTCTGGCAAGATAGCATCGGCACCCAGACATAGCTCCAAAATTTACACTTTGGACGAACCAGCGTCGCTTGTACCAAGTTGGGGCAAGCTCTGGCGTGCAAATGATGAAAAGTTGTAGTTTGGGGTGTGTTTTAACTGAAACAACTAGACAGCTATGCCCCTACAGCGTTACCTTGTTCAGACCAAAAGATAAATCAGGAGATAAACGATGGCTACCTACCGCTGCACAGTATGTAACATGGGTGTTGATGCAAGTTGTACTGACTGCAAAGAGGCACTTGTGAATGACAATTTAACCTTAGATGACGGCAAAATCGTACAGATATCCAAATGCCCTAAATGTGAGGGGAAAATTAAGTCTCCTATGTGCTGCGGAGCAGACATGACCTGCGCTGCTTAAGCATGGATATCAAAGACTTCACTGACCAGCTAAAGTTAGATGGCTATGCTATCGTTGAGCGTGAAGTCACGCCCAACAGATCACTGAATGAGCATGATCACGATTGGGCTGTTATTGCGATGGTAACAGCCGGTGACTTTTACGTTCATACATCCAATCTAGAAAAAACATACGCAGTTGGTGAAGTGTTTTCCTTGCAGCCCAATGAGGTCCACTCTGAAGGTGCAGGCGCTCTTGGGGCAACGTTGCTCATAGCGCGAAGGTGAAGCACTGTCGCACATTAAAATACATTACACTCATGCGCTGGGTGGAAATTTTTTAGATAATCTAGTCTTCGTCAAACAATGATGCTTCTTCTAACCGGGTGGCTAGATCATCCACCGCAGCTTCAGCGACATCGCCTGATTTTACAGCCGTCTAGTAGACTAAAGGCACCTCTAGTGATTCCAATCCCTGTGTTTAGCAAGGACCATTAATTTTATAAAACTTTTCCTATTTACCCCAAGGGCAGAGTGTTTCGACCTGTTGGCGGCCAAGTTTATTCAATGTTTTTATGTTATCTATATAAACCTTCTCAGTGTCCACAACGTGAGCGAGGGATTTAGTAATTTGAGCTTGTCGTAGAAGGTGAATGGTTGGGTAGGGTGAGCGATTAGTAAAATGGCTGAGATCATCAGCAGCCACACCCTCAAATTGATATTGAGGATGAAATGATGCTAATTGCACATGCTCTGCAAGTTCTGCCTGCTCCAGTAACTGCTGAAACCAATCGAGTAAGTCGAGGTAATCGTCGAACACTTCTAGGCCTTGGGTAAACATGAGTAAGCTAGTCGCAATGTCATTTTCGTCAGTCCCAAGCAGGCGCTGTAATTCATTCACATAGAACTGCTTTAATTGTGCATCCGTGGTAGCATCACAAATAGCATAATACACTTGGTCTTGGGCTATGACGCTATAGGAAAATGGGCATAAATTTAATCCTATTACCATTTGGTCAAGCCACCGACGGGTGATTTTTACGATGTTTTGATGAGTTATTGATAGTGTCTTAGGGTCAAACTTATTAATACGATGGATCCTTTCTTTTTTGTATAATCCATGAGCTTCCTGTGCCCGTATTTCTAGTTATTCTCAAAAGCCATATCCATCGGCTCGGCGCAGTTACAGGCATACGTTGTGTCATACCATTCCCCGCCATTGGCAAGCCTGTTTATATGATGAGGGTTCCTTAACGCAGTGTTTTGTGTCGCTCTGGGCAGCTACAAAATATACCTTTCAGTTCGGGCACTCCCAAATCTGAGAACCTCTCTTTCCAACAATCTTTACCTCAAGCTGATCAGCTTTAAGTCCACGTGATGCTCTCGTTATAGTTGAGAAGCAGGGTCCAGGGACGGGGGCCCAAGCCATATCGACCAAATTTGCATGTCAATTTGATCCTATCAGAGGCCAAGAGTTCCTAATCGGCAGGACTGAGAGGAATTCACCTATGTGTGGATCCACGCTTCCCCAAGACACGGCAAGCAAGACGATCGGTTAACTGGCCCTGGCCTGATTGCATCAATTTGCAACATTCCTTGGCCATAAAGACTCTTAACCTAAGTTGGTTTCGTCACAATGTCTTCCGGCTTGTGCCGTCTGGTTCCCATATCAAATTCTCCATTTACCAACGATCGAGCTGGACCAATATAAAGAGAGAGGGAGGGTCAAAGCCTCATAAACTGAGTTTTTATGCTCCCAATCTAGCACTGCCATGTGACACCATATTAATTTTACTATTCGTGCGCGACGGGGTAGGGTCAATGGACGGTTTGGATAGCTACGTCAACCAACTTTAATGAAGGCTCCCCATGGCCACCAAAACTAAGCTGCACCCCCGCAATCAACACAGAGAAGGTTACGATTTTGCGCGCTTAGTTGCGCAATCACCTGAACTTGAGGCATTTACGGTCAGCAACCCTGTCGGTCAGACGACTATTGATTTTCAAGACGTGGGGGCGGTCCGAATGCTTAATCAGGCGCTTCTAAAAGATTATTATAACATAAATTTTTGGGATATCCCAACCAATTGCCTATGCCCTCCGATTCCTGGTCGTGTAGATTACATCCACTATCTGGCGGACCTACTTGCCTGCAGTAACGATCAAAAAATCCCTCGTGGGCGTAATATCAAAGCCCTAGACATAGGCACCGGCGCCAGCTTGGTGTACCCCCTTGTTGGCCAGAGTGAATACGGCTGGCACTTCACTGGCGTCGATATAGATCCGGCCGCTCTTAAATCGGCACAGCAGATTTGCCAATTCAACAAGCTGAAAATCAACCTTAGACGACAAAATATTCGGGAAAATATCTTTAGAGGAGTGATCGAACCCCACGATACTTTTCACATCACCCTTTGCAACCCACCGTTCCATGCGTCCATGGAAAAAGCTAACAAAGGCACCCAACGTAAGTGGTTTAAACTTGGCAAAGAGCAATCAACCAAACTCAATTTTGGCGGCCAAAACGCTGAGCTTTGGTGCCCCGGTGGCGAGATTAAGTTTATCGCTAGCATGGTTGAACAGAGTATAGAGTTCGCTGACCAGTGCCTTTGGTTTAGCTCGTTGGTGTCGAAAAAAGATAACCTCCAACCACTCTACAGAATTTTACGAAAAGCTAAAGTCGCCGATTTTAAAGTAGTTGAAATGGCACAGGGACAGAAAACAAGTCGTTTTATTGCTTGGACTTACATTAAGAAAAGTCAGCGATCGTTTTTTATTAGTGGAGCCAAAAAATAGAACGGATGGCATTCCAGCTTACTTGGTCTAAACAACTATCACTCTTTAACAACCCACGCACGTTTTGGAGAGGCTAATCACACAGTGGCGACATCGACCCGTGCGGGGGCCTAGGGCTCAATTTTTAGCTTAAGCTGTCCCTTTTTACTCCGCGAATGACACTTTACGAAAAAAATAGTGGGAGGATGTTGGGGCACTTCATCGCGCCTGCTTGTGAGGCATTCCGCCTAAATTGCGTCAGTTCAAGCCAAAATAGCCACCTGGTATTATCTAAGTCCGATTGCACGGTTGTAGGCAGCCTGAACTGTAATTTGAAACAACACTTCAAGTTTACGATCGCGCATCAGTTCGGCTAGTCCTGCTTGGGTCGTACCATTTTCACTGGTCACTGAAGTGCGCAACTCTTCCAATGTGTCTGCCGATTGTCGCGCCGTCTCGACCGTGCCTGCAATCGTATCCAACACCAAAGTATGGGCTGTCTCGTCATCAAACCCAATAGACTTGGCTGCCAGCACATAGCTGCGCATAACTTCAAATATATAACCAGGACCGCTGCCGATGATAGTTGTCAGACGATCGATCTCATCCTTGCTGGAAAGCAGAATACACGTGCCCGTCTCTGCAAATAATTTGGTTACCTCTGTTTTCTGCTGCTCTGTGTATTTAGCGTTCGCGTAAAGCCTAGACACACCAAGTCCAACCATTGCAGCCAAATTTGGCATAACCCGCACAATTGCCTTTTCCCCCACAATTCCAGCGATTTGATCAATGCTGCAACCGGCCGCGATAGAGACAAAGCATCCCTGTGGCTTCCGAGAAAAAGCATATTCAGGCAGCACGTCCACAATTTTTATGGCTTGATCGCAATCAGCACCATATCAAATTCTGCGGAGCTCAGTTGTGTCGCTTTTGTGACATGCTTTATACCTACTGGCAGGCCGGTAGCCGTGGGACTCGCGACGGTGAATCTATAGCCGATATTATAGAGCCATTGGCGCAGCAGAGCTCCACCCATCTTCCCACAGCCGATCAAAAGTATGTTCATTTAGGTCTCCAATTGTCTCGTTTTCCACCAAGCAGAAAAAAACATGGGGTCGCACCGCAAGGATGTCCTATCGTCTAGATATTTGGTTTTGTCGCCAGGCGACACGGCATAAGCCAATTTATGGCGTGAGGCGTCAGCACCATTGTAATCACGCATGGACTGCGTGTTATACACCAACGAATCGTTTGATGATGCAGAACTATAGTTCGGTGGCTTTTTTAGCAAATTGCTAATGTATTATTTAACAAAATCAATTTAATATCGGAGAGCCTCGTGTCGAAGAAAAAAAGAATTGTTGTCAAGATCGGATCAAGCCTTCTTGCAAACAGTGACAGGCTAACGCTTCGGTACGCTTTTATGAACGGATTAATGAGCGATCTTGCGCTACTGCAAAAAGACGGTCACGACATCATTTTGACATCGTCAGGATCTGTTGCATTAGGCTTGAATATGGTGGGAAAACGACCTGAAGACGCGGGAATTTTGGACAAGCAAGCGGCGGCGGCTTGTGGCCAGCCTCTGTTGATGAATGCTTATCGCCAGGTTGCATCCGAACATGGGTTGGAAGTCGCTCAGATGCTAGTGACGGTCGAAGACATGGAAGTTCGCCGACGCTTTTTAAACATCAAGAACACTATGATACGGTTGTTCGAAAACGACATTTTGCCCATCGTCAATGAAAACGATTCCGTTGCAACACGTGACTTGCGGGTCGGGGATAACGACCGTCTTTCCGCCAAAGTCGCTCAAATGGTTCAGGCTGACTTATTGATCATTCTTACCAGCGTCGAAGGGTTGTTTGACCGCGATCCATCTGACCCAGAGGCCGTGTTCATTCCAGAACTCGAAGACGTTAGCGAGCATCTTGAATCCACCACTAGCATCAGTGCATTGGGCACCGGCGGAATGCTAACAAAGATGCAGGCTGCGAACATGGCCCAGAATGCCGGCTGCGAGACAATCATCGCAGAAGGCATCATCGAGCGCCCATTGTCATCTGTTTTGAAAAACGAAAGACGATATACCCGATGCTTGGTCACAGGGGTAACGGCATCGCCTCTGAAGGTTTGGCTGAGTAACAGACTCCACGTCTCCGGCACTCTCGCAGTGTCAAATAAAGTTGCTGAAGCTGTGGCAATGGGCAACTGTGGTATCAACATTTGTGACGTGATTTCGATTCAGGGAGATTTCACCAAAGGTGATGTGCTGCATGTTTATAACGATGATGGCGATGAAATTGCCCGGGGCCTAACTAACTTTTCATCCGAAGAAACGATGCTACTAGCCCGGAACCTAGACATGCCCGTAGAAGAGGTTATCGGCTATAAGACAAAAAGCAGTGTGATTGGCCCCGAAAACATTCTGGTTCTCGAGGAAAAGCATCTATCTCTTGATGCGCCCGAGGAGGATCAAAAGCTTGTCATTCCATTGTAGGGTCATGTGAAATATAACTTTTTGACGTGGGGGGGGCCATTTTGACCTAGTGCGATGATCAATCTTTCCCGATTTTGTTGCCATAAAACGCCGTAAAATCATCCGATTTGGAATGCGGTCCCAAGAGCGATCCCCATGAGTAAGGGCGAACCAACGATTTGGCCGGCTAGCGTCAAGTTAAACCATGACTATTTTGTATCAAAATAGGGTCAATTATTGCTTGCATAGCGCTGGGCCCTGCTTGCAGTCTAATATCTGTTCTCATTGGTGGTGGTTGCGCATGGATCAATGAGTTGGATTTAGGTTTTTCTGAAATTGTCGCTCGCGTTCGGGCCATGTGGATCGAATGAAGGCAATGATATCCCAGATTTCTTCATCTGGAATAATACCATCGAAAGAGGGCATTCCACTATTAAAGTCCGCAATGTCCATCGCCGCCAATGCGCCTGCCCCTCCCAATTTTGTATAATTAAACAACAGAGCGTTATCGTGATGCCAGGTATGCCCTTTAGCATCATGTGGTGGAGCTGGTAGCACGCCAATTGCATTGGGCGACCGCCAGTTTGGTTGACCTTCCAGTTTTATTCCATGGCAGGATGCACAGTTGTTTGTGTAGAGAATTTGCCCCGAAGATAAGTCGCGATCTTCAAGCTCGTGATTAGCAGATGCAATAGTTGCAGAGCATAGAAAAATTAGTAGTAGCCACTTCATGCCACATTCACCCAAGTGCGCATACCTCCGAAAGCATGGCTGAGCATGTGGCAGTGCAACAACCAACGTCCCGGATTGTCGAACACGCAGATTATGTCTCGGCTCTCACGAGCATTGACCAATGTTGTGTCGCGCAGGTTGCCCAAGACACCTTCCTCATCGACTTCATAGAAGTGGTGGCCATGCAGATGGATGCCGTGAGAAAAAGAAGTATCATTTGCAAGTGTAATCCGAACTGTCTCTCCAATCTCAAATGACCCGAATGGCTCGGATTGTATGTCTGAAATATTGTTGAACGCCCAGATGTTATCTCCCTCGTGCCGCCCCCCCATCGCACCGCCCATCATCGTTAGTGTCAAGTGTTGGGTAGGTTCATCTGGGAGCGGCAGATTGGGTAGTGCTAGTGCCGGGATAGGTCCAGTTTTCCTATCAGTATTGGTGCCACTCACAGCCAAATCGGCCAAACGGTAGGGCCCCTGTCGGGTCACCATGTCAAATCCAACAGGGCTGATGATATCTACAATCAAATCTGCCCGTTGCGCCGGTGCAAGAACAAGCTCTGTTAACGCATGTGGCTTCGCCAAGGCCATTCCGTCCAGGGCAACTACTAACCCGCTCACTCCGCTGACCACTGTCGAGAACACACGATTTGTTGCCGCGTTAATTAGCCGAAACCTAACACGATCTCCCTGCTTTACTTGTTGCTGCGACAAAAATGCCCGAGCATAGTTCCCCATGTACCCATCATGGGCGAGGCTGTGCATGTCGGTGAATTCATCCGTTAGGGTGCCATCTTTTTGCATCAGCCAGTCTGATATCAAAACGGTGATGTCATGATCCACATCTGGCGGGACGTCATCTTCAATAATCAAAGCCCCCATCATGCCCCGTGCGACCTGTTCGTGAGAAGTATAGTGAGAGTGATACCAGTAGGTACCTGAATCGGGTGGTACAAAGGTATAGGCCTTTGTGTCAGGTGGCTCGATGAGATCTTGTGTTACCATCGGGACCCCGTCCATCCGATTCTCCAACCTGATGCCATGCCAGTGAACCGCTGTGCCTTCGTCGAGGCCGTTTTCGACATCGATCTGAACCTGTTGTCCACGGCGCAGCCGTAGTTCCGGTCCCGGCATTGACCCGTTAAATCCCAGCATCGATGTGGTGCCGTCACCGAGTGGCAATATCTGCTGTGTTACCGCTTCAGCTTTAAGGTGCAGCCTCGTTTGGCCTGAGAAAGTTGGCAACGGCAAGACTGCTATGGCAGAGCTGGAGGCCAAGAAATATCTTCTATTCATGGTAGACCCTAAGTTGGAAGCATGAGGTTGGATGTCAGGACAGCAGTGATCGCAAGGACAAGAACTACAACCAACCATTCGATTGAAATAGATTTTGCAAGATGATTTGCGGCTGTAGGATCACCAGCTCTTAGTCTCGGCATGAAGCGCAGTTTATTTGCGGTGGCCAAGCCAAGCAGGATGGCGACCAACAACACCTTAATGATCAGTGCTTGCCCATATCCTGTTTGGGTCAGCGCCGCTATTGAGCCGACCAGTGTGTAACTCATGTAAACACCAGCAATGATCAGAGCTGGAACCGTGATTGATGCCATCACACCAAATCGCCGCCCAACCTCCACAGCTTCAGTATATGTGGCAGGCTCAGTCGCCAATCGCTGGAGTGGCGTAAGAATGCCGATCCAAATTGCAATCGTGATCAAATGCAGCGTTAGGGCAACATCAAGAACTATGTTACCGACGTCAGAGATGTGTCCTACATGGCCAAACGACCAAACAGAGATGATTCCGCCAAAGGCGGATAGGACAAGCCCGCCGCGCGCCACGAATAGGCCTGCAATCAAAACTCCAAGACCACATAGGCGGAGTGCCATGGCCGTGCCCACTGGCGTACTCCATAATAGAACCAATATCTCCAGATCTATCATGCCACTGATGTCACCCGTCAAATTTGCCCCCTTCAAAGAGAAGCCTATCAGAGTGGCAATTAGGGCGACTCCACCAAATATCAGGGCCATGCTCCGAAATTGGTTCAGCCTAAACATTAATGCGACCAAAATGGTCCCTGTGGCCGCCAATACCCCCAGGTAAAGTGAGAATTTTGTGATGATCGCTGCAAGGCCCCAGATATCAGGCATTATCATTTGACGGAAAAGCCGAAAGACCCCTTAAGGGCGTGGCCATCGGCACCAAGGCCACGCCACTCGATCAAGTATATACCGCCTCCCATCGGCGGAACGGGAATTCTGTGCTCTGACAAAAACTTTTTGTTGCCATCGAGATCTAAGTCGATGCCGGGTTTGTCAGAATTCGTCATGACCACCCGCGTTAGGCGAATTGTGTTTTTAAAATTCAAAAACACTTCGAGTGGCGTCTCTGTGATGATTGATTGATCTGCTGGCGTCGTTGCTTCGAGAGGAGAATGTGCGATTACAGCAGTGGCCCAAAGCCCAACAACCACAGCAAGTAAAATGTCCTTCATCTTTATTCCTTTGCATATGCGACGTGACGCACTTTAATTGATACCATTCGTGCGTTGCAACTCTCGGATATAGGCAACAATCATGGTGACATCGCCGCGTGTAAGGCCTTCGACAGCTGGCATATCCCCAAAGGACCAGTGATGGGCGCTAACACCGAGACTTGCGGCTCTTTGGAAGCTTTCATCCCCATGATGACTCGGCTCATATATTTTATGCACGAGTGGTGGAGCAACTCCGACTTGGCCAGCTGCATTAATGCCATGGCAAGCCATACATTTTGTCTCAAATGCCCGTTTTCCAATTTGGGAGCTTTGTGAAAGAGTAGACGGCAATAGAACCTCAGCCAATGTAGTATTGCCCATACCTGCATCGGATTTGTTCTGCCAACCTTGATCCGTTTTTTGCCATGCGATGAAGGCAAATCCGACTATGATCAGTACAGCCGCAAGGATTGAGGTTTTCTTCATAAAAGTTTTCCTAACAGTACAAATACCGTCCGTTTTAAAGCATTTTATGGATCATCCGTAAATATAAATTTTTCAACTACTATGAGACAAAGCGAAGCGATCAGAACATATTTTTAGCCAAGCCTGATGACAGGCATTCGACATTTATTTCAGCTAGACCAAAATACAAAACAATATTGTTCTTTAATGTCGGCTATAAGGGCTGCCTTATTTGTTTACTATTAAGATATTTTTAGAGTTTCAACCGCCTCTCTTTAAGTACCCCCTATCCAGACCCTAATTTATGAGCCTATTTTTAACAGAGTTTTGGGTAAGGGCGGTTTCATATTTCGGGCTTGGTACGGCCTGATGTGATTGTACTGTTTTATCCAAGTATTGATTGCCCTTTGGGACTTTTTGGTGCAGTCAAACGAACGAGAACACGCATCACATTGCTGGCGTAGCCTAAATCTATGCGTTCTGTAATTTACGCCACTCAGCGAGAGCACCCGTACAATTTAACTTGAAATTGCGCATAAGTAGAGATGCCGTTTGCGGTTGAAATAGTTCTGAATTAAAGTACGGACTGAGACAAGTTTTTTAAGGTTTGCATTCGTCGAAATCTCAGCATTGTCCACTCTCGTCGAAGGAATGATAAGTTGGAATTTCCAGCTCTTTTGTTTATATAGCGGCCCGCTTCTCGCCGATCAGCATTTCCTATGACTGTTATATCTGCACGGTAGGAACGCAGTTTTGTCCATTACTATAATTCTAGACAGGTCATTGCGTTTCATTATTTTTTTATAAATTTTAGATCTAATATCGCGATCTTGCCGCTGCCAAGCTTTGCAACCCCGGCCAGGCTAAACCTAAAGGCAGACTTTGTGACACAACAGATGTCACCAAACTAACCATGACTAATTGAGCGCCACATCTGTGATAGCATGTGTCCAAACCCGGTTGGGACAGCAGAGATCACAGGGCCGACCCGCCAGACAAAAACGTTGCAACTGTACAATCAAAATCAACAACATCCAGTGCACCGTTAGACCCCACGGTAAGCTTCTCAATCTCGCCCATCATGCGCACTTTAGAGGCTTCATTTTACGCACCTATTTCGTCGTTATCCATAACAATGCCCGCAGCTTCTTCAGGATTGGCTTTTGCATATTACCAGCCTTCCATAAATTCACATACAAGACGGATCATTTTATTAACGAACACTGGATCTTTCAGGTTGTGTTAAATAACTGTTGTCACGTTAATTCTGGCCGTCAGAAAGTTTACTGAGATGGTTCATCCTTACATTGTCTGCACTCTCAAAAAATATATCTTATTTACGAACTGCCAGAAATCAATCTTGACCCAGCCTGTAACGTCGCAACAGCACTGTCTAGAACTGGCAGTCCCAACTGTTTACTTAGATTTTCGGCCACACCAGCACCTCGTAAATTCGTACACATAATCATGATCACATCCGGAGAGTCTTTAGCCACGTTCCAAACCATATCTTCAATTGTATTAGGTGAAATTGATGCAAAATCATTACTTAGTGTACCACCAAGGTTTTGTCCCGTAGGTCGTGGAAAGCCCAACTCTTCATAGTTATCAAGAATGCGATTGTGGACGTCATCTGTATATGGTGTCACCATAGCAATTCGTCTGGCATCCATGCTAGCCACAGTGCGGTTCATTTCAAGAACACAAGTTGTGGTAGAAATACCAGTTTCCTTCTCGATAAGTCTGCAATACTCTTCATCGCGTTCAATCCCAAGCCAACTGGAAGAAGTTCCGCCCCATACGATAGCATCGACCCGAGCATCACCGAGTTTTTTTGCAGCACTAAGCTGCTCTACCATCTCAAATTGTGCCAGTGACCCCCCGTCGAGCTCAATCTTAACTACACCCAAGCGCGAAAAATGCACAGTATTGTCTGATTTCCAAAAACTCCGCGCAACTAAAGGTTCGATCACAACATTTGAGGACGGGATTACAATCCCTATGCGTTTTCCTGCGGGCATGTTTATATTATAGAACGGCGCGAAGCTATACCACCGTCCACAGTAACGATCGTTCCCGTGACGTATGCCGCGCGATGGGACGCCAAAAATACGATTATATCAGATACCTCCTGCTTGTGAGCCGGACGCCCAAGTGGATAGCCTTTTTGCAAATCCTCAGCGCGACTTTCGTCGCCCAGGTCTTTGATTGCACGTTTCTTGAGCATGTTATAAATACGGTCCGTATCGACTGGGCCAGGGTTTACTCCAATCACCCGGATATTATCGTCGAGGCTGAACGCACCAAGTGCGCGTGTGAATCCCATGAGGCTGGCATTCCCCGACGCGCCCGCGATGTATTTCGGATCCAGGACTTCACCTCCATTACCAATATTGTTTATGATAACGCCACCACCGGCGTTTTTCATTTTAGTGTAGAACTCGCGGCACATATCAATATAGCCATAGACTTTTAGATCCCAGCCATTCCGCCAATTTTCTTGATCTATGTCCCATAAATCACCGCTGGGGATGGCCCCTGCATTATTTACCAGTATATCAACCTGATGGATTCCAGCGCTAAGCTGCTCAACAGCACCATCAGCAGTCAAATCCAAGGGATGGAGGGTAACGCTAACGCTGCTAATTTTAGCAATACGGTTTTTCAGAGCCTCCAATTTATTCTTACTACGGGCCGTCAGGTGTAAGTTAACTCCTTCAGCAGCAAAGGTTTCAGCCAAATGTTCACCAATACCCATTGAAGCACCGGTGATAAGTGCGGTCTTGCCGCTTAGATTAAGGTCCAGTTTCGCCTCCTATTGTAGATCAAGTACTGTACGGCCTTCTGTCCTACCTTCAATCAGGCTAGTAAGCGCGTCATTAATTTTTTCAAAAGGCATCGTGTTGATCATACCCTTCACGCTCCCCCTTGCAGCAAGCGCCAAAAGTTCGTTCATTTCTTGGCGGTTGGAAGCTGAACTGCCTACAACTTTAAGCCCGCGTTCGACCACCTCATATGTATAAAAGGCAAGTTTATCAGCTGGCACAGCTGTTAGAACAATCGTTGCGCGGGGGTTGCAAGCAGCTAACATCAAAGGCCAGGTTGCCCCCACTGGCGCAAAATTCACACAGCCCTGCGCGCCCCCAAATGCTTGGATTGCAGCACCAGCGTTTTCGTCCGCCACCACCACTTCATCAGCGCCCAATGCCTTAGCTGTGGCGAGCTTTCCCTCACTGACATCTACTGCGATCACTCGAACCCCAGAAAGCTTGGCAATTTGAATTGCATATTGCCCCAACCCCCCTAGACCAAAAATCGCTAGTGTTTCTCCAGTTTTAACACCTGTCTTCTTGTGAGACGCGTAAGCGGCAGCTCCGGCACACATCAGCGGCGCAGCTTCAACTGAGCTAATACCTTCAGGAATCCGATTAGCCCATTCTTTGCGCATGCATACGTATTCCGCAAAACAACCGTTGACAGAAAACCCAGTGGCATCAAAATCGGGACAGTAATTTTCACCACCAGTCAGACAGTCACGGCAATGACCGCAAGCGCCGAATACATAGCCAATTCCCACACGATCCCCAACTTTAAGTATCCCACCTTCAGAGCCAAGCTCCACAACACGGCCCACGCCTTCATGCCCCATAATCAAGGGTAATGGATTAGGGGATGCATGCTCGCCCCTCAATATATGTACATCAGTAAAACAAACACCGCTTGCTTCCATCTTGACAAGAACTTCATCCTCTTTTGGAATAGGTCGTGGGACATCGGAAATTTCTAAAGGCTTGCCGTACTCTGTAAGTAAAGCGGCTTTCATGGTGAGTGGAGTGGTCAAGGCGTTCCTCCTTTTGTTTGGTACACCAAAGCCGCAAAATAAATTACAAGTCAAGAAAATTGGAGGGTATATATCTTATTAATAGATTAAATTTTGCACTTCCTAGATTAGGTCGTCCAAAATTTAGCTTGCATTTTGTAAGATTATTCTTCTTGGTATACCAAAATACTCTTGGAGCTTGTAATGACATCGCTGATCCATGAATTTCTAAAACCTGGCACAAATAAAGGCCTGTTCTATGGTGGTAGGTTTCAAAAACCTCACACTAGCGCTGTGATCGAAGTGTTAAATCCTGCTACGGCGGAAGCCTTCACCACAGTGCCCAATGCAACGGTCAGTGACGTTAAAGCTGCCGTCACTTCGGCCCGATCAGCCTTTGGTGGTTGGTCAGAACTGGATCCACTGGACCGGTCGAGACATCTTCATGCATTTGCACATATTCTTCGCTCCAATATGTCATCTCTGGCCCTACTCGAAACGACGATCACTGGTCGGTCTATACGAGAAATGAATGCCCAAATGGCACGAATTCCCGAGTGGCTAGAATACTTTGCAAGCATAGCCATCGGGTTAGAGGGAGAGTCTAATGTAGTCAAAGGGGGCTATGTTACGGTTACCCACTATGAGCCACTTGGCCCCGTCGCTTTGTTGACGCCTTGGAACCACCCAATTTTAATTTTAGTAAAAAAGTTGGCAGCTGCGCTGGCGGCTGGCAATACATGCGTGATCAAACCTTCTGAACTAGCCCCTGTTTCGCCGCTTGTACTCGCAGCACTGGCAACTGAAGCAGGATTGCCTGACGGCGTCGTCAATGTGATAACTGGCGGTCCGGCAACCGGGGCAGCGCTATGTGCTGCCGATGACATCCACTATATCGACCTTACAGGTGGAACCTCTACGGGACGCAAAGTAGCCAGCCTCGCTGGAGAACGGCTGATACGCACAACGATGGAACTAGGTGGCAAAACGCCTGTCATCATATGCGAGGACGCCGATATTGAAGCCGCAGTCGCGGGCACATTGTTCGCTGCATTTGTTGCTTCTGGACAAACCTGTGTATCGGGCGCCCGTTTCCTTGTGCACGATAAAATTTATAACAGTTTTGTCGAGGGTATCGCCGAGCGGACGGAACAGATAACAATTGGCGACCCGATGGACAAAACTACTCAAATGGGTCCACTAATTTCTCAGAAATCTAAGGATCGGTGCTTACGTATGATAGCACAGGCCAAAGTTGATGGTGCCAAAATGATTGCTGGAGCTGGCCCATTAAATCTTCACAATGATTTTTACAATGGCTTTTACATTCGCCCAACCGTGTTTAAGGATGTTGAAACACACCATGAATTATTTTTAGAAGAAGTTTTTGGACCAGTCATTTCAATCACTCGGTTTTATAGCGACCATGAGGCTGTACAAATGGCCAACACGGGAACTTTTGGGCTGGGCGTTTCAATCTGGTCGCGTGATATTGCGCGAGCACATCGCCTGTCACTTAAAGTACGTGGTGGTGTGGTTTGGCTAAATGATCATCACCGAAATGACCCGCGCTCTGTCTGGGGCGGCGTACGGGATAGCGGTTTTGGTAAAGAGAACGGATGGGACGCTTTACGTGCATATTTGACCAAAAAGTCGGTTATTGTACGAACCGCAGCCGGTCATGATGATTGGTTCAAAGGCGTAGGCAGATACGGGTGACTACATGAGAACACCCCTGACCACTGCCCGGAAAGCAGATTCTATAGTGGCTGTCTTAGAAACGCAGATCGTGAATGGTCTGCGCGGACCGGGAACTCGGTTAGATGAGCGGGCACTGGCAGAAGAATTTGGCGTCTCACGCACCCCAATACGGGAAGCTTTTCGCCAACTAGCATCGATCGGCCTTGTTGAAGACCTAGGAAGGCGGGGAATTATTGTTTCCAAACACTGCGCCTCAGATCTATTGGACGCCTTTTTGGTTGTGGCTGAATTAGAGGGGATTGCCGCTCGCCTTGCCGCACAACGGATTTCAGATGAAGTGTTGCAAAGCGCGCAAGAAGCCAATGAACTGTGCCAGAAAGCTGTTTCTATAATGGATGTTAGTGGGTTTAATTCAGCCAATATGACCTTTCACAACTCGATCATCAAGGGTGCTAAAAACCGTTTATTACATGATCAATTGGCGACTGCACGTCCAGTAACATTCCCTTTTCGCCATCATATCTCAAGGTTGCCGGGTTATATGGAAAAGTCATTGGAGGAGCACTCCAGTGTATTGTCTGCACTTTTGAAAGGCGATGCAGATAGAGCTCAAGATCTCATGTTTTCACATGTGAATTTACAAGGGGAGCAAGTCGTTAGTTTGCTGCGATTGCTCGAAAAATCTGAATAAAACCGAACAACGTAATCACGTACAAACTGGGCAATTTAATTTTGCATTTTCCAATATTTTGATGAGGTCGCAACCGTTTTTTGAGAAAACATCTCAGTAAAATTGCAGACGGCTAGAGCTAACCCAACAGCACCATACCAATTTCAATGCACCAAAATTAGTCTTTGTATGACCGTACCAGCATCGTCCCGCAGCCTGCGGGACGATGCAAAACTTAAATAATTTTTACTTAAGCGCCTTGTCAGTAATTGCATGTGTCCATGCGCCTTTAGGCATAATAGTAATTACAGGATCTGAGCCACCAGTCATAAGACTTGAAACTGTGCGATCAAAATCTGCTTCTGACAATGCGCCATCACTACCTGCCGTCAGTTTAGCTATCTCACCCATCTGAATGGTATTAGCATCTACAGTCTGTGAACCAGAATCATCATTATCGACAACTATTTGAGCGGCTTCAGCTGTATTATTCTCAGCATACTTCCAGCCTTTCATAGATGCACGAACGAACCGAACCATTTTATCAACGAATGCTGGATCAGATAAGTTTTCCTCTTTAACATAAAGACCATCTTCTAATGTCGCTACGCCCTCGTCCTCATATCTAAATACTGTTAGCTCTTCCGGCTTCAAACCTTGATCCAGAACTTGCCAATACTCATTATATGACATCGCTGAAACACAAGCAGCATCACCTTGCGTTAATGGCAGGATATCCCAGCCTTGCTTAAATACAGAAACCCCACCAGCGCTTCCATCTGTTGCTAAGCCAAGTTTGTTCATCCAGCTTAGGAACGGCCATTCGTTTCCATAATACCAAACATAGAGATTTTTATCTTTTAGATCTGCAACTGAATTAACACCTCGATCTTTTCGGCAGACCAACATCATTCCTGACCCAGCAAAGGGCTGTGCTATGTTAACATTTGCAAAGCCTTTTTCCCGCGCAGCCAATGCTGAGGGCATCCAATCCACAGCAACATCGGCACCACCACCAGCAAGAACGCTCATTGGACCGATATCAGGACCACCAGCTTTAACTGTAACATTTAGGCCTTCAGCTTCATAAAAGCCTTTATCTTGAGCAACATAATACCCAGCAAACTGTGTCTGTGTTACCCATTTCAATTGCACTGTTACATTATCTGCCGCGTTTACCATTGAGGCGGTAAAGGCAACTATCGCACCAGCGGTAAAAGTCATAAATTTCTGCATTTTTTGCTCCTATTTAGCTAATTGATATCATCTTATTTCGATTTACGCTCTTCCTCTTTGAGAAGGGTGCCAAAAAGTTATCCACTTTTCTAACAAAACGATCCCCCCATAAAATAGCGATCCTGCAATCGCCGCTACCGTTATTTCCGCCCAAACCATATCTAATGCGAACCGAGGCGCCTCTGTTGATATTCTGAATCCCATACCCCTAATCGGAGAACCAAAAAACTCAGCGACGATCGCTCCTATCAAGGCTAGCGTTGTACAAATCTTAAGTCCATTAAAAATAAAAGGCATTGCCGTTGCCAATCTTAATTTAAGCAATGTTTGTAAATAATTAGCATTATAAGTTTGCATCAGGTCTTTATGAATTTTATCAGACATTTTCATTCCCTGAACAGTGTTTACCAAGATTGGGAAGAAGACCATCACTGCGACTACTGCTGCCTTCGATTGCCACCCATATCCGTACCACATCACAAGAATCGGAGCGATCCCAATAATTGGCATCGCTGCTAAAAAGTTTCCAATTGGTAAAATACCACGTCCAAAAAACTTAAATTTATCTGCTATAAGGCTAACAGCAAAAGCCGCGGCACAGCCTATTAGATAGCCAGGCAGCGCGCCCTTAAGAGCTGTTTGAACAAAATCGCCCCAAAGAGTTGGTATGCTTGAGATGAATTTATAATAAATGGCAGAGGGTGGTGGCAAAATTACGGGACTTACTTCGAAGCCTACGACGCTTGCTTGCCAAATCAATATAATGCTAACCCCAAATAGTATCGGCGGAAATAAATTTAGTAATTTACTTTCATTTTGACGCGCTATCCAAATATTTAACAACCAAGCTAATATCCAAAAACCTATTGCTCCTGCGAAATACACCATTATGTTTCCAAAGCCATTCTTTTTAATACAATTCTCTGAATAACGCCAATGATCGCAATTAGAGAGCCCGCAAGTATTGCTGCAGAAAACAGACCGCTCCAAATATGCAAAGTATTACCAAAAGTACTTCCCGAAAGCATTCTAAAGCCAAGCCCTCCACCCCCACCGGATGGGAGTTCGCCGACAATTGCACCCACTAGCGAAGCAGCCATACCCAACTTCAATGAAGTGAAAAGATACGGTGTCGATTTTGGTGCTCTCAATTTAAATAAAACTTGTGATTTAGAGGCAGACCAAGTTTTCATTTGATCAATATCCAATTGCTCTGGGCTTTTAAGGCCTTTGACCATGCCCACCACTACCGGAAAAAACGATAGATACATCGAGATGATCACAATTGGCATCAAACCACTAAATCCAGCAGACCCTAATGCAACTACAATCATTGGTGCAATGGCAAGTATCGGAATAGTTTGGCTGGTAATGATCCAAGGCATAACACTCATTGCCGTTGCCCTATTATAAACTATCCCTAGTGCTAATAGAATGCCAAGGCCCGTTCCAAAAGCGAAACCATAGATTGTTTCATAAAAAGTAATCAAACCGTGATAGACGAGTGATCTTTTAGAGGTGATCTTTTTATTAATAGTTGTATCCCACATTTCTTTGGCGACCTGATGTGGAGTTGGCAATTTTGGTCGCTTTTGTGACCACGTTTGGCTTACTAATTCGGTCTTTGACAATGTAATCGAATTTCTTTTTGCTTTGTCAAATTCCCACGGAGCATTCAAAACTATAGAAAACCCATACCAAATTGTGATAATAAAAGTTATTATGCAAATAACAGGCAGTATTTTATTATCCGAATCTATCCTCAACCTTTTATTCATCACTGTGACCTGCTCGCAGCCCTTCTCTAACTCTTTGAGATATTTCAATAAAATCCTTAGAGTCTCTAATTTCAAGGGGCCTGTCTGAGGGTAGGTTACTGTCTATTATATCAACAATTCGCCCAGGTCTTGGCGACATGACAACAATTTTCGTAGACAGGTATACCGCCTCGGGTATCGAATGGGTCACAAAACAAATTGTTTTGTTTGTAGATTTCCACAGTTCTAACAATTGCTTATTCAAATGATCTCGTACGATTTCATCTAAGGCACCGAATGGCTCATCCATAAATAAAATGTCAGCATCAAAGGCCAAAGCCCTAGCAATACTGGCCCTTTGCTGCATACCTCCCGAAAGTTGCCAAGGATACTTATTTTCAAAACCTGTCAGCTCGACTAAATCAAGAACCTTCTTTACTCTTTTGAGTTGTTCTTCTTTTGAGTAACCCATGATTTCTAGAGGCAACTTTACATTTGCGGCTACGTTACGCCAAGGATACAGACCCGCCGCCTGAAAAACATAGCCATATGCTCTAGCCTCTCGTGCTTCTCTCGGGCTGACACCATTTACGGTGACCTCGCCCGCAGTTGGTTCATCTAGATCCGCTAAAACCCTTAATAAAGTTGTTTTTCCACAACCAGATGGTCCAATAAAAGATACAAAATCGCCCTTATTAACTTTTAAATCAACGTTTTTCAGAGCATGGACGGGTCCATCACCCGTTTCGAATGTAAGATCTAGGTTCGAAACGTTTATTACTTCAGATTGCACCACAAAAACCTTTTTTAAATTACAAAATCACTCTTATTCATAGCTCGAAGAGAGCACACAGGACCGCCGTTTTTATTGAAGGTCAAGTGAAGATTTTTGGCAGCAAACGACATGTCGTGTCTCAATACTATTCCCTTGCCAAACGACGTCAAAATCTGACTTCTTAGATTAGACTCCACTGGCGGGAATACCTGTACGTTTTACGGGACGCGGTGATGTTAACGCTTTCCAAGATGATAGTGCCTTATTTGTGGCCGTATTTCCATCACGTTTAATAAATTTCCCGTGACCTTCTTCTGTACGAACTTCACCATCATAGATAGCTACTTTGCCACGTGTCAGTGTGAAGCGCGGAAGGCCTTTAACTTTTTTGCCCTCAAAGACGTTGTAGTCGATGGCAGACTGCTGATTGGCCGCCAAAATCGTTTTTTCACGATTCGGATCCCACACCACAATATCAGCATCAGCCCCAACCAGAATTGCACCTTTTTTAGGATAACAATTTAATATCTTAGCTATATTTGTGGAGGTTACTGCAACAAACTCATTTGGGGTCAAACGCCCTGTCTCTACGCCGTGCGTCCAAAGCATTGGCATCCTGTCTTCGAGTCCACCGGTTCCATTTGGAATTTTCGTGAAATCGCCCAAGCCAAATCGTTTTTGCTCTGTTGAAAATGCACAGTGATCTGTGGCCACAACACTTAGAGACCCCGACTGCAAGCCAGCCCAAAGACTGTCTTGATGCCGTTTATTACGAAACGGAGGCGACATCACACGGCGTGCGGCATGGTCCCAATCTTTATTAAAATATTCACTCTCATCCAGTGTCAGGTGTTGGATTAACGGTTCACCCCAGACGCGTTTGCCTTGTTGGCGAGCACGACGAATGGCTTCGTGCGAGTCCTCGCAAGAGGTGTGCACGACGTAAAGCGGAACACCTGCCATATCAGCAATCATGATTGCGCGGTTTGTGGCTTCACCCTCGACCTGTGGCGGACGGGAATAGGCATGGGCTTCTGGGCCAGTATTACCTGCGGCCAAGAGTTTAGCAGACAGTTCAGCAACGACGTCACCGTTCTCCGCGTGGACCATCGCGATCCCCCCGAGTTCGGACAACCGACTAAAGCTCGCGTAGAGCTCGTCATCATTAACCATCAATGCGCCCTTGTAGGCCATGAAATGTTTAAAAGTATTTATGCCACGGTCTTTGATCACCGATTCCATCTCATCAAAAACCTGCTCACCCCACCATGTGACCGCCATATGAAAAGAATAATCACAATTTGCTCGTGTGGATTTGTTGTCCCACATTTTAAGGGCATCATGCAGACCTTGGCCCGGACTTGGCAAAGCAAAGTCGATGACCATGGTTGTGCCGCCTGCGAGGGCGGCCCGAGTCCCGCTTTCGAAATCATCCGTTGAATAGGTGCCCATGAAGGGCATCTCAAGGTGGGTGTGAGGATCAATGCCACCCGGCATGACAAAACACCCAGTGGCATCCAATTGTTCTTCGCCGGACAGGTTTTCACCAATCTCAGCAATCTGACCACCCTCAATCAAAACATCCGCCTTGTAAGTTAGATCATGAGTTACGATTGTTCCGTTTTTTATGACTGTGGCCATTATAATCTCCCTGCCTTTTTATTCCGTAGCTTGACCCTCAGGCCGTAATAATCGCAGTTTCTAATACTGCATGCAGCAACACATCTGTGCCTGCGGCGGCCCATTCAGGACTGATCTCTTCGGCTTCATTATGGCTCAGCCCATCTACACAGGGGCACATGATCATCGCCGTAGGCGCCACCCGGTTGATCCAACAGGCATCATGACCGGCACCAGAGATCAAATCCATATGACTATACCCCAACCGAACAGCAGCGCTGCGAACGGCATGCACACATGTTTCATCAAATGTGACAGGATCAAATCCTCCCACCTTTTCGAATGAGACCTCCATGCCCATAGTATCGCAAATCTCCTGCGCCTCAACGCGCAAACGGCTCTCCATATCTTGAATCACAGCCAGTTCTGGGGAACGAAAATCGACTGTAAAGACCACTTTGCCCGGAATCACATTGCGGGAGTTTGGATAGACGTTGATATGTCCCGCAGCGCCTACAGCATGGGGCGCGTGGGACATGGCAATATCCTCCACCCGATCCAAAATTCGCGCCATCGCCAGCCCTGCATTCTTACGCATTGGCATCGGCGTTGAGCCAGTATGCGCGTCTTTTCCTAATATGGTAATCTCGGTCCAAGACAGGCCCTGCCCGTGCGTCACAACCCCAATCTGCTTGTCTTCCGACTCCAAAATCGGGCCCTGCTCGATGTGCAATTCAAAGAAAGCATGCATTTTACGCGCTCCAACAGTTTCATCACCGCGCCAACCAATACGCGCCAACTCATCCCCAAAGGATTTACCGTCAACATCCGTACGCTCATAGGCCCATTCTTGACTGTGTAGCCCGGCAAACACACCAGATGACAACATGGCGGGCGCATAACGCGTACCCTCTTCATTGGTCCAATTTGTCACAACAATCGGATGTTTGGTTTTAATATCAAGGTCACTCATAGTGCGCAGAAGCTCTAGGCCACCGAGCACGCCCAATACGCCATCGTATTTTCCGCCCGTTGGCTGCGTGTCCAGATGTGAGCCCACATAGACTGGCAAGGCGTCAGGATCCGTTCCCGCACGCATAGCGAACATATTGCCCATTTGATCGAGCCCCATCGAACAGCCCGCAGCCTCGGCCCATGTTTGAAACAGATGCCGACCTTCGCTGTCTGCGTCAGTCACCGTTTGACGATTATTGCCCCCGGCAACACCCGGTCCAACTCTTGCCATGTCCATCAGGCTATCCCAAAGGCGTTCACTGTTGATCTTTAAATTTTCGCCTATGGCAGCCATGGATTCGGACCTCACAAATTTGTTCTTTCTAAGCGGCCTAATATTTTGACCAACTGGTAAAAGTAATGCTATCAGAGGTCTAGTATGAGTCAAGAATTGCTTTTTAAAATCACCTAGTAATTTTTCCGATGTTAATATTTAATCAAATACTCAATTGGATTTTTCTTGGAATATAATTAATGAGCAAATTTGAAACACGGATCCAAAAGAAAAACCATTCGGCCATCATGTTAGCCGGATTAAAAATCTTTTCCCAATTCGGCTTCAGGGGCTCGACGCTTGATCAAATCGCCGCCGAATCTGGCATGTCAAAACCAAATATTCTTTATTACTTCCAATCAAAAGACGCTATCTATGAAGCCCTTCTTGCACAGCTTTTGACAGATTGGCTCAAACCTGTGCGCGACATTAATCCTAATGGCGATCCCATCGAGGAGCTTTTGACATATGCAAAGCACAAAATAATGATGAGCCACCTCTATCCGCGCGAAAGCCGTCTTTATGCCAATGAAATTATTCAGGGTGCGCCCCGGATCGGGGGCGTATTGAAGGGAGAATTGCGCGAAGTCGTAGCCACATTGGTAGAGATTATAAATGCGTGGTCGGATGCTGGATTGATACGTGCCGTCAATGCACATCATCTCATCTTTTCAATCTGGGCAACGACACAACATTACGCCGATTTTGATGTACAGATACAGGCAGTGCTTGGCAAAGGCGACCATTTCCCAGATGCCGAGCAATATCTAGAGGACATGCTGCGGCGCATTCTCACTGTGTAATGTGCAGCAGCGGGCCATAGATTATGGCGCGCTGTAATTTCTACGGTTATTCTGCGGCCACCGCCCCGGGATTGTTCGGATGAGTCGTCCAATTGCCGTACTCTTCGCTGATTGTCTTACCCGTCCTTGGATCAACTGTGCCCGCCTCTTGAGGCACCATGGTTATGCAATTCTCGACAGGGCAAACTTCAACGCATAGGTTGCAGGCCACACATTCGGCATCAATCACTGAGAAAGTGCGGTCCTCGGACATCGCAATCGCCTGATGGGATGTATCCTCACAAGCGGCATAGCAACGTCCGCAGCTGATGCAATCAGCTTGGTTGATCTCGGCTTTAGCAACATAGTTAAGATTTAAATATTTCCAGTCAGTTGTGTTCGGAATCGCAGCGCCGACAAAATCTTGAATTGAGGTATGTCCCTTTTCATCCATCCATTGAGACAGACCGCTGATCATTTCCTGAACAATTTTAAATCCGTAGGTCATGGCAGCCGTACACACTTGTACGTTCCCACAGCCCAAAGTCATATATTCAGCAGCGTCACGCCAGGTTGTGACACCGCCGATGCCAGAAATCGGCATCCCAGCGGTTTCCGGAGCCCGCGAAATCTCCGAAACCATTGACATCGCGATCGGTTTGACCGCTGGACCACAATAGCCGCCATGGGTTCCCTTACCGTCAATGGAGGGCTCCGGGCTCATCGTATCTAAGTTGACAGAAACGATTGAGTTGATCGTGTTGATCAAGGAAACCGCATCGGCTCCCCCACGTCGCGCAGCGGCCGCAGGCAGACGAATATCAGTGATATTCGGGGTTAATTTGACGATAACAGGCTTTGAATAGTACTGCTTGCACCATCTTGTTACCATTTCGATATATTCAGGCACCTGCCCTACAGCAGCACCCATACCGCGCTCCGACATACCATGTGGGCAGCCAAAATTAAGTTCAATCCCATCCGCGCCGGTGGCTTCAACTTTTTCCAAAATGTCTTTCCATGCCTGCTCTTCACATGGCACCATGATTGATACGATCATTGCATGGTTTGGGTAATCCTTTTTGACCCGTGTGATTTCTTCGAGATTGACCTCCAATGGCCGGTCCGTGATCAGCTCAATATTATTGAGCCCAAGAACTCGACGGTCTGCACCACGGATCACGCCGTATCTTGGGCCGTTTACATTGACGACCGGTGGGCCTTCGGACCCAAGTGTTTTCCAAACAACACCGCCCCAGCCAGCATCAAAGGCGCGACGTACATTATACTCTTTATCCGTAGGTGGTGCAGATGCGAGCCAAAATGGGTTTGGGCTTTTAATGCCCAGAAAATCTGTTGTTAGATCAGCCATATTTATGCTCCTCCCATCAAGGTATTATGAATGTCAATTGCGGCATCCCGCCCCTCAGCCACAGCTGTAACAGTCAGATCATTACCGCCTAACGCACAATCACCGCCAGCCCAAACACCGGTCAGACCGGTGCGCCCAACTTCGTTCACTCTTATTTTTTGCCCCTCGAGCGCCAACCCTGCATCGGTTGTCAGCCTTTGACCAATTGCACAGAAGATTTGATCTGCCATGATCCGTATGGTTTCGCCTGTAGGCTCAACTTTACCATTGTTCACCGTGCTATATCCAAGCTCAAGCATCGGCGTGTCGCCGGTTGTATCAAACTCAATTGGCTGCATGTTGAACAGCAACTTCACCCCCTGTTGCGCCGCAAGATCTTGCTCATAGCGGCTCGCGCTCATCGCGTTGCGATCACGGCGATAAGCAATGGTCACCTGCTCCGCGCCCAGTAACTTCGACTGAACTGCAGTATCCACAGCCGTCATCCCACCACCGATAACCACAACATGCCGTCCCACCTCAAGGGCTCCCAGATCCGGTGTCTGTCTTAGATTTTCGATAAAATCGACCGCGTTGGATACGCGTTCTGACCCAAATCCAGCCACCTCTAAGGCATTCACACCCCCAAGCCCAACTGCGAGAAAGACCGCATCAAACTTTCCGATCAAATCCTCAAGAGCCAGATCGTTACCCAGGGCTTTACCATTTTCAAGCGTGATGCCGCCAATAGACAGCAGCCACTCGATTTCCCGAGCTGCAAAATCATTTGTCGTTTTATAGGCCGCAATGCCATATTCATTCAGCCCGCCCGCCTTTGGTCGCGCATCATAAATTGTGATATCATTGCCCAGCAGTGCCAAACGATGCGCACACGACAATCCCGCAGGACCCGCACCAACAACCGCAACTGTTTTTCCTGTTTGAGCCGCCCGTGAAAACGGGTGAATACCTTTGGCCATCAACGTGTCAGTTGCGTGACGCTGTAAACGCCCAATCTCAACCGGTTTACCTTCCGAAACCTCACGCACACAAACCTGCTCGCATAACTCCTCAGTCGGACAGACCCGCGCACACATGCCCCCTAAGATGTTCATATCAAAAATCGTCTTAGCGGCAGCCTCTGGGGTTCCAGTGCTAATTTGGCGAATGAACAGAGGAATATCAATATCTGTCGGGCAAGCCGTAACGCAGGGTGCATCGTAGCAAAAATAGCAACGATCAGCTGCGACACGCACCTCATGAGGTTGAAGCGGGGTATGCAAATCAGAAAAATTCTGCGCCAGTTCATCACTGCTCAGCCTTTCGGCGGTGATGCCTGAAATCTTGTGGCCCATCATAGATCCTCCATTAATCTTTCGAGTATCATCATTACAGAAAAAATTATTTTATCAAATGGTAAAATTTAAGAATACCTAAATTCTTTGACTAAATCTTCACGCTGGTCGAGGGGAATTATACCAGTCTACTGATATTACGCATTAAATAATATCGCCATGGCTGCCCCACTACCTACAATCGCGACCACAACGACTACAGCTGAGAACGCACGGGATCACAAACCTAGTTTTTCAGAGAGGCTCTTAGCAATACGATAACCGAAACAGCCGTCAGTAGCACCCCGCCCCATATCCAGAATGGCGGCATATCATGGCCCAACAAAATCTCCCAGAGCAATACCCAAGTTGGCGTCAAATAGGTGTAAGCCATCACATTCGCCACAGGCAAATGCATGGAGGCAAATTGTAGACAGACAGATGTGACCGCAGTTGCGAAAAACGCCACATAGAAAATCGTAATCCATACCAAGCTTGGAAGCCCCTTCCAATCCGTTTGTATGATCTCACCCGCGCCAAACAAGCATAGGATCAACGCCCCACTGACCAGCAATCCAAACGTTACCATAACAGGGTTTTCCCCCCGATTGAGACCGCGAAACAAGATCGGCATAAAGGCATGGGCCACACATCCCACAAAATAAATCAATTCGCCTCTGCCAACCGAAGACATCGTCAAGGCAAGAAAGTCAGCACGGAAGACCACCCACAAAGAACCTGTGGCCCCAATAACAACGGCCAGCAAAGTTCGACCGCTTACCATTTGACCTAAAACAACGAATCCCAACCAACAAGACATCGCCGGAATGAGCGTAAATACCGCAACCGCTGAAACTGGGCTCGCGGTTTTCAGCCCCTCAAACATCAGTATGAAATACAACGAAAATGTACCGCCTAGCACAAAGTAGCGCCAAGATGCTGTCAGTTCCTTGCGGGCAATTGAGCCACTGAAAAGGGCGATGGAGCCAACAATGAAAGCCGCCAAAACAAAGCGTACAGCGGTCAGAGCAATCGGTGAAATATCGTTCGCAACCATCGATCCAAGTGAGAAGGATCCCGCAATCAAAATTGAAAATCCCAACATCGCTATATGACTTTGAAAAACTCTATTCATAGAAAACTTTCAGCTAGGTAATTGTATTATAGATAGCGCTTTAGAGTCATCAACTGCCTCTGATTTTAGATTACTATTTCAGAGATCAGCAAAAGAAAACCAGCAGTGTTATCCTGTGTGAACAGCTCCTTTTTGCAAAGACTAATTTGAGTGCCGTTGATGGTTGCAGGTTGCAGTCATATGTCCGGCTTTTTGATGCGGTGCATGTCACGCAGGCCTTGATGAAGTTCGCACATTAGGTCCCAATCAGACTAGCAAACGATACTGACAGACGAAGCAAAACACTCACCAGACCAACGCACTTCTATACTGGTTAACGTTAGCTTTGTCTGAGAGTGCCTCACAAAATTGCTCTACACGCTTCCAGCCAGTTTAATCTGACAAGGCCTCCGCCTAGCTACTCCGACATTTATAGGTCGCAAACAACCGGCAAACAACGTCATATTATTGATATTCAAACACAGAATGCATTAATCATGGTTGATTACATGTCCTACATATCCTTTAGTTCCAGTCAAAAAGTCAGCCATCGTCGAGGCGTAGCTTTTGTTTTTGCCGCAGGGGCACTCTGGTCCACGGTTGGCCTAGGAATTCGGTTAATCGAAGACGCAAGCGTCTGGCAAATATTACTTTATCGCTCAATAGCACTAAGTTTATTTCTTTATGCCGTAATTAGCCTCAGAAGCGGTGAAAACCCGTTTAGTCAACTGGGTCGTTCCGGCCGTCCAGCCATCGTCGCGGGGCTGGCATTGGTCGCCGCATATTCGGGAGGAATCTATTCGATCCAAGTAATTCCTGTCGCCAACGCGCTTTTACTCTTTGCAGCCGCTCCATTCATGACTGCAGTTTTGGGAAAAATTTTATTAAATGAAAGCGTCAGGCCAGCTACGTGGATCGCAATTATTGTGGCAGTCACTGCCATCGCGATTATGGTTTCCGAACAAACATCATACGGCGCTGTAGGTGGCTCTCTGGCCGCACTTGGATCTGCATTCGGATTTTCTATTTTCACAATCGCACTTAGGTGGGGAAAATCAGGTGAAATGCTGCCCGCAGTGTTTCTGTCAGGCTTGTTCGCAATCATCATCACATCAGCCATCTGCTTGGCATTAGGATTGCCCTTCGTTTTATCTCCAAGAGACGGTGGCATTTCTATGGGTATGGGAATCTTTCAAGTTGGTGCAGGGCTTGTTTTATACACACTTGGCTCACGCAAGCTGCCAGCGGCTGAACTAACTCTACTCTCTCTAGCGGAAGTATTACTTGGTCCTTTCTGGGTTTGGTTGTTTTTGGGCGAAGACGCCTCTATCCGCACTCTAATCGGGGGTGTATTGCTTTTGGCGGCCATCACTGGCAACGCACTTTCTAGTTCAAGGCGCGTGCCCCAGCGGGCCGCGAGGGACTAAAATGTGATAATTTTGGTCCCTGTGGGCAAGCAGACAAATTTAACTTGGAACCCCCAGCGCAAAGTTAAATTTATTTTCTGGCATACTTCGCAAGCAAATTGCTCTAAATTGAGAAAATTAGACCTTACCCTCGGAACATAATGCGACCCACTGATCGGACTGGCCTAGCCATTATCTTAAGTTTGGTCGCATTGACCTTATTTGATGCTATGGGACTCATAATAAAGCACCTCGCAAATGATTACTCAGCAGCCCAGCTGTCAGCATGGCGAAATATGTTTGGGCTCATCCCAGCCGTTATTGCTTTATGCTCATCCCAAGCTTGGCGAATTAATGGCAAGCGCCTAAAGCTACGGCAGTGGAAATTGGCTCTGTTTAGGGGGGCAGTTGTAACCTTTGCCCAACTTTGTTTTTATCTCTCATTGGGCCTCATGGATTTTGCTACCGCATCCACGATCACTTATGCTAGCGCGTTATTCGCAACAGCTATGGCAATTCCAATCTTGGGTGAACGGGTTGGGTGGCTGCGGTGGATCGCGGTTTTGATTGGTTTTGTGGGTGTTATAATGGTTATAAAACCCGGCGGTGATGGATTCACGTTTTATGCGCTATTACCTTTTGCAGCGGCCGCATTTTATGCTTTAGTCGGCGTTACCGCTCGCCTTTTCGACAACGATGCACCAAGTTCCTTAGTCAATCTGTATTCGTCTATTGCCGCCACAATTGGAGCCTCTTTGATAGCATACTTATGGGGTGGCTTCATCCCTTTAGCTACTAAAACTGACTTGGCGTGGATAGCCTTAATGGGAGGCTTTGGTGGCACTGCTGTACTAATTTTGATGATAAGTTTTCGGATGACCGAGCAAAGTAATCTGGCACCATTCAGCTATTTTGGTATCCCTTTAGCTTTTGGGTTAGGATGGCTTTTTTTTAACGAAACGCCATGGTCCACGTTATTTCCTGGAGCGGTATTAATCGCAACAGGCGGGTTGCTGATCGTTTGGCGGGAGCGCACACGGTCTAAACATTCTGGAACATGGTAATCGATGCGGTCAGACGGTGCTGCCCAGACAAACCCATTTCAGCATCAATAGCCTAACTTCTAACGGATCCCATCCCTCATTCAGACTGGACTTCTGTTTTTCCGTAAGCCTGTGTGTTGGCACACGAGGTGCTATCAAACTGATGGGCACATGCATCAGATAGCAGTATCTTCATCGTAGTTGATGTCAGTTTTGCCTGACAGGCCAACAAATAAAGTTGAAAATGCCCTACCCACTTCAAGCAAATTTTATCTGACAGGAACTATCCACTTAATTTTGGACTAATCTTTCGACCCCAACAAGGCGGGCGTGGGGCTGGTTTCAATGTCCAGTAAAACAGTTATGAGCTTGATTACATTTCCACTGTTTGTGAGATCGTCGTCGTTCAGGTTTTTTTTATTGTAAACGGTAAGAGCTGCTGATGTTTTCTTGCCGTACAATCCATCGATGGATGACTTATAAAAGCCCACGTCTGACAAGATTGATTGGGCTTTTTTACGGTTATCTTTGGAGAGCTTGATGAAGGCTGTTAGGAGCGGTGGGGGTGTTTTGCTACCATATTGGAATTTATTATCTTTCCACTCACCAACATACTTTTCGCCATCAGGCCAGATGAAGGTGCCTTGTACGTTTTTTTTGTTGCCGTTCCACTCACCGACGTATTTGTCACCATTGGCAAAATCATAGGTGCTAAAACAGTTATGAAAGTAACCATTAGACGGGCATGCTGGTAGAGCAAAACTCACGGCAACACTTAACATCAGTGCGGCAAATATTAGGATTAATTTTAAAGCCCAGTCCCACTCTGAATGTCCCGCCGTGAAGATGCACAAACTTAATAACGAACCGCCCCCAGTTTGCCGGAGGATCCAAAGTAAGTATGGATGGAGCGTGACTTCATTAGCACCCGCACCAAGGCAGCACTAGCTGCAGCTGCACGTGCCAAGACCATTGCGCCTACTATCATTTCAATGCGGGAGAGTGGCAGCACTTGGGAGAAGATTGCTAAGCAGTTAAATGCGATGAGTGTGCCTACTGCGAGAGGCGGCAAGTGGTATGGCAAGACAGTGTTGAACGCAGCGAACAGTCTTTGAGATGAAAAACTATTTGCGAATAGCTTCATAGGCTGGCAGTCTGGGTTTGTTACTTATGGAAACCATGCAATGCTGAGACACCTCACAGGCCATACGGAGGATCCACTTTATGGTTCTAGCGTTCCTGATGACGCTTGGGACGATGAATTGAAGGCTTTTTATGGTCTATCCAGCGGTAAATATGTACTTAAGATCAGCCCGTTTGAGCCGTGATTGGGGAATAGCACAATAATCGCTCTAAAACCCTGTGTGGCTTGCAACAAAGATTATAACGCAAAGCTATTGCATGACGGTGTTTGTGAGAAATGCTTAGCCGCTGTTGTGATCAAGAAATGGTTAAGAGCCGATGGATAACCTCTTAAACCCAGCCAACGCACACCAGCAACGATGCCCTAGATGTCAGTCACCATTGAACACCGTAGTTGTGCATGGGCATGAGCAGTGTGTAACTTGTAAGTCTAACATCTTTG
>Ga0209712_10000212_pt1 | contig 52488 bp, 55 predicted proteins | sample ArcOceMetagenome_FD_187443 | JGI IMG/M metagenome (GOLD analysis project Ga0209712, IMG submission 187443) | Marine eukaryotic phytoplankton communities from Arctic Ocean - Arctic Ocean - Greenland ARC118M Metagenome (SPAdes) (version 2) | ecosystem: Environmental > Aquatic > Marine > Oceanic...
TTCAAGCACAACTCGAGTTGAGCCTTTACTTTTAGAAGTACTACTACGGATTAGTTTTATTCGAGAGTCATTTTTAGCAAGATTTATTAAATTAACAGTATTATTACTAAGTTTAAAGTCGATCACTAAGCGTTCAGGACTCGACAAACTAAAGTATTTATAATCAGACTTATTTTTCAAATCAAAAACAATACGAGTATTTTCAGGAGCGGACCAAACACGAATGCCATCAATACTATTAGCGGCTAATGCTGTAGAGCCAATAAACATCAATTGACTTACCAGAAATAGTCGAATAGCCCTGCTATTAATAGTAAAACCGCTGAACATCTAGTGTCATCCTGTATATGTTTTTTTTAATTCTTCAAGCACGTTAGTACCTTTTAAGGTACTGGCATTTATACTTATATTACGTTGTTCGCCAATATAATCAATGTTAATAATAAGGTCTTCTTGAGCGAGTAAACCGGTACCTTTTTCTGGCCATTCAATAAAGCAGCAGCAATTTTTATCAAAATAGTCTCGAATACCCATATACTCTAGCTCTTCAGGATCACTTAGTCGGTATAAATCAAAATGGTAAACGTGCCAATCATCTAAGTCATAGGGCTCAACCAAGGTATAAGTTGGACTTTTAACATTGCCTTGATGACCCATACCTCGGACAAAACCACGCGTTAATGTGGTTTTTCCTGCGCCTAGGTCACCATTTAAAAAAACAATGACGCCCTCTTTAAGCTTGGTTTTTATCACTGTTGCTAGCGATGTACCGATGGCAATTGTTGCCGCTTCATCCGCTAAGAAATAATTAAGTTTTTTCATTAATACTCATTTACCAAGTGTTGCAGTTCTGCAAATAAATCACTGGCCAACATACCACGCTGGCCATTTTTGTCAGCAATTCTATCAGCTGCCGCGCCGTGAATATAGCATGCTAAGCGCACTGCTTTAAAAGCATCTGGCATTTGTAACAATAATGCCCCAATAATACCTGATAAAACATCACCCATACCACCAGAAGCCATACCCACATTGCCTGTTGAATTAACCCAGGTTTGGTGCCCGTTAGAAATTAAACTACCGGCGCCTTTTAATAAACATATACCGCCATATTTTTTAGCTATTTTCTTTACAGCGCCGAATCTATCAGCCTCTATTTCAGCAACTGTACAATTTAATAATCTCGATGCTTCTTTTGGGTGAGGTGTTAACACCCAAAGGTTATTGTACACATTGAGTTCACTTAAAAAATGCAAGGCATCTGCATCAATAACACAAGGTTTACCTTGCAAAAGTGCTAAATCAAACATTTGCTCAGCCCAATCATCTCGACCAAGACCTGGCCCTATAATAAGCACTCTAGCTTTATTCAATATCGTTGAGTTCGCCAATGTTTTAATCGAGGAAGAAGCTAACATAATTTCTGGACGCCCATTAAAGACCAAAGCTTGATTGCCTTCATGGCAACTTATGGCTAATAATGATGCTCCAGATCGTAATGCGGCCTCTCCCGATAAACGAATTGCCCCAGGCATACCAATATTTCCTCCAATAGCTAACAATAAACCTATATCCCCTTTATGACTTATGGGTGGACGTTTAGCTAACGCAGGTAAGTCAGCATGCCCTTGACTATAAATATTATTCTGGTGAGATACATGAGTAATAAAATCTTGACCTATATTTAAATCATTTAGAAATAAATCACCAATATAATTAGCGGCCATCGCGGTTAGTAATCCTTGTTTTAAAACAATAAAGGTTATCGTAACGTCAGCAATAAACGCTATTGAGTCTACGGTTCCCTTAGTAGCAGATAAGCCTGAAGGTATGTCAATACTGAATTTTTTTGCCTTATGCTGATTAATAACAACAATTAAATTTTTAATATCCTCACTTAATTGGCCGTGAAAACCTATACCAAAAATTCCATCAACAATGAGCTCTCCCGTAAAACTGGTGATAACTTGTTCGGGATTATGCCCTAATAATTTATCTTGTTTGATAATAGTAACGCCCGCATCTTTCAATGCTTGGCATGCTAGCCTTGCATTGAAGGATGCGGGTTTATTAAGTGATAATACTGAAACATCAAGACCGGCAAGGTGGGCGAGGCGAGCGATCACAAAACCGTCCCCACCATTATTGCCACTTCCACAAATCACTAACATTGAGTTAATCTTGGGCCAACACTGCAAAATTTGATTAAAAGCAGCCAAACCAGCACGCACCATTAAATCTGGCATCGTAATATGTAGTTTTTTCGCAACCATAACTTCATTTTGTAGAACTTGTTTAGCCGAGTAAGCTGGCTGTGATAAGCTTAGCGGGTATTTATTTGAACTCATTGGCTTTCCATACATTTAAAACAAAGCGTATCCACTGATAATGCTACTGGTATATTATTTTAAGACACTTTTATGACCGACAACATCACCAGCCCCACTATTGACTATCAAGCTTTAGCCGAAAAAATCAAGTTTTGGGGTAAAGAACTTGGCTTTGAACAAGTTGGAATTTGTGATGTTGATTTATCAAGTCACGAACCTGCACTCATAAAATGGTTAGAAAATAACTACCATGGCAACATGGATTATATGGCAAGGCACGGTTTAATGCGTGCAAGACCTGCCGAGTTAGAATTGGGATCAATCCGTGCGATTAGTGTACGTATGAATTACTTGCCAACAGATGCCAGGTTTGCCAAAACATTAAAAAAGAAAGATCATGCTTATGTTAGTCGTTATGCCTTAGGGCGTGATTATCATAAAATGATGAGAAAAAAGCTCCAACAACTCGGTATTAAAATAAAAGAGCACTGTGTTGAATTCAACTTTCGTCCTTTTGTTGACTCAGCACCGATCCTTGAGAGGCCTTTAGCTGAAAAAGCTGGTTTAGGCTGGGTGGGTAAACACAGTTTACTAATTAATAAAACAGCAGGCTCATGGTTTTTTATTGGCGAACTGTTAGTTGATATACCCCTTCCTTGTGATGAAAAAACCTCAAACGAATGTGGTGCTTGTGTCGCTTGTATAAAAATCTGTCCAACTAACGCTATTGTTGAACCTTATGTTGTTGACGCTCGGCGATGTATTTCCTACCTGACTATAGAATTAAAAGACGCTATTCCTATCGATTTGAGACCGTTAATGGGTAATCGCATTTATGGTTGTGATGATTGCCAATTAATTTGTCCTTGGAATAAATTTGCGAAATTGAGTGTCGAAGCTGACTTTCAAGCAAGACACAATCTAGACCAAGCCTCCTTATTAGATTTATTTTCCTGGCATGAAAAAGAGTTCCTCAGCAATACTGAGGGATCGCCTATTAGGCGTATTGGCTTTCAATCTTGGCAACGAAATATTGCGGTGGCATTAGGAAATGCTGACTTTTCTAACAACATTGTTGATGCATTGACGGCTCAACTTGAAAAGTCTGAAGCCATGGTTGCTGAACATATTTTATGGGCACTCGACCAACAGCAGTTGAAACAAGAAGAAAATAAGGGGCTTATTGAAGTGAATCAGCGGTTAACTGCTCGTTTGATTCGCTCGGTAGAAAAAGGATTACCAAGGGATGCTTAGTTAGCGTTAATCCGTTGAACTTTCCTTCTTATTTCACAATTGAGTTCAATATGTTTTTTTTCTGCAGTTGAACGCTCTTGCCAGCCAATTATTTCATCCAAATGACGTAAACACCCCAAACAAATATTTTGTTCATCTAAAGAGCAATTTCGCACACAAGGTGAGGGTATAACCTCAATAACAGACTCATGTGTATTTTCACTCATAGTTAGCTCCATCTTCAAGTTGATTTATTGATAGTGAACGCATGTTAACTAAATACCAGTTGCATATTGTTTAATTACCGTTAGTTCGTGTTTAGTTAAAAGTAAGCTTTCAGTTATTTTATCAATGGCTTGTTTAGCTAAGTCTTTTTCTAATTGCAAAATTAAAGCAACTAATTGATCCGCGGCAAGTATACGCGTATTTTCCATTAACACCAATAAGGCTTGTTCTGCCGAGGGTTTATTCTTTACTTTTATCGCATGACACAACTCACTAAAACTTTCATCATTACTCTCGATGTATTCGTCTAACATATATATTGCTAGGCCAATGGTGCCTTGATGTTTTGTGTATAACATCATATCAAAACATGTTTTATCTTTATCGACAGACACTTCCTCAACTAAACGATCAACTTTCGTTACTACAACTTGCGATTTTTTTGTCTGTCAGTAATTAACACCTCAATATCACGACTCTGTTGAGGTGTTTTATATTTATGGCTAATACTGATAACCAAACAGATAAATAATAGGCAAAGAGCAACAAAAACAATCGAAAAGACAATGGCTTGATTTTCTAAAGTGAGTGTTTTTTGAAGCTGAAAAAATAAGTTTTTTTCGTTTTTCCAGCTGATAAACTTATATTTATTATTATCCACAGGAGCATTAATCATACTTTGTAAAACATCAAATTGTTTTTGTAAACCTGCCCTATAGTAGTGAATTAACTGTAAATAACTACGCCATTTGGCTACCGTTTGTTGCTCTACGAACAACAGAAGTTTCAGAGAAGTGACATACCCATTCACTTCAAGCATCGATTAAGCCGCAGTTGACTCACTGACCAAGAATTCATACAAAGCCAATGTGGCTAAAATTTGCTGGCTTAGTTTTTCGAATTTACTTGACGATGTTGTAATGGTCAGTTGTTCAAAACTCTCAATAGTGGTTTCAAATTCTTGTTTTAATATTTTCAAATCATCTAATGTCGTATTATCTTTAATATAAGCCTTAGCTCGATTAACAGTGACAGAGGCATTGACATTATCTTTTATCACTAGTTGATATAACCCTCTAAGCTGATGATTGTTTTTACTCATATAATTAGTTAATACTTTATTAGTGTTCTTGAGCTGCTCTATAACCTTTTTTAATAAGTATTCATTATCCTCACTTCGACTAACAATATTATCGATCAGATCCTCATTTTTCTTATTATCCGCTAACCACAAATCAAATGGAGGAGAGTTACTAGCCAGCCTTCCATTTAATATTGACCACTGGATGATCAATTTTTGATGGTCTTTTTTAAAACTTTCCGCTTGTTTATCTGATAAGATTTTCGTTAATAGCTCATGGGTCTTTACCAGTGACTTTTTAAAAATAATCTCTTGTTTTAATTGACTAAATTACACTGCGTTTTTCTGGTTTAGTTGCTGATCATTAAAGTAGGTTCCAGCAAAAACAAGTGAGAGAAGTAAAACTAAAATGAACGTCATCATTGCAAGATGGCCGTTAATTGAACAGTGAAGTGTTGTCGTAAAAGATTGAACCATTGGTAATTACTTTCTTAAATGACTTTGCTTGATTATTCAACATAATCAAAGGCGTTATTTCCTAATACTAATAAATTAGTTTAGGTAATAATCAATAAGAAGCAATATTTTCAAAAAAATAGAGTAACGAACTAAATGAAAAAATTAACGTTTTTTGCTAACCCATGCCCATACCATTTCACATTCGATTGGTGGCTGCTCTGATTCATCATTAATCAGTACTGGAATTAACATATCTCCTTTTTCATCACTATTAATCTGACTAATTTGTCTATCGGTCATTGTAGCTTTTGCGGTTAATGCGCCTTGCATTCTCCGTTGATATCTCATGGTCATTGATTTTAAAAGGGGAATACATTTGTCAGGCACATTTAAGCCAAAAACGATACCTGTCGCCGACTCAGCGATTAAAGCGGCGGCAACAGCATGAATTCCACCGATATGATTTTGCACTTTCTTTTTATTGGCTAAAGTGACGATTACCTCTTGATTAGAGACTTTTGTAATTTTTATTCCCGTAGTCTTGGCATAGTTAACCTTGCTAAAGAACATGCGCGTTAATAAAAAGGACTGTAAAAAAAGAGGGGCTTGATGCACTTTATCGACAAAACGACTAAAATTATTGGCCATTGGTATTATTCCATTGTGCTAAATTATTAAGTAGTATTGTTTACCATACTGGTCAGACCTGCAAGTTTTTTTTGTTTACTCTTATTTGTATTTGTTTTATCCATTTATCGCCGCCGTTATAGATTGCTAAACCTGACATAACAAAAACAGCACCAACAATTAAAGGTATACTGACTACCTCATCATTAAGTACTACACCCAAACTCATTGCTAACACCGGTGTCACCATAGTTATCAATGCCACTGTACTGGCCTTTAATTTTTGTAAAATATAAAAATAAGCAATAAAACCAAGTAAAGAACCAAAGACCCCTAAATAAAGAATCGCCCATAATGATCTAGCTTGCCACTGTTCAAATGGCAAACTTCCATCAAAAATTAACCAGGTAATAGCGAACATAGGTAAAGCGGTCATTAATGAGCCAACCGTTGTTGCCACCGGATTGATATTAATTTTTACACTTTTAACCAAAACGCCACTTAAACTGAATAAAATCACCGCCATTACAATATATAACACCCCTAATTGATTACTGCTTTCAAGGGTTAAATTATCGGAACAAACAATCGCTAGGCCAAAGAGAGAGAGTGTCATCGATAATTTTTTCATTACTGATAATCTTGGCTCAGATAAAAATTTCTGCGAAAACAACCCTGAAAATAATGGTGCTAAACCAAAAATTAACGACATCATACCTGAAGATACAGTGGCGGCTGCCAGATAAGAAAGTATCATCCCCCCATAAATGCCTAAAGCTGAAAAAGTGTATAAACGTAATGCCGCTTTATGCCAAGGTAAACGTATGTTCCTTGCTCGGAGTATCAACCAACCAATAACAACCGCAATAACCATACGTGCCAATACGGCTAATGTTGGATTAACTGATTCACTACTCCACACTATGCCTAATGGTGTGGTAGACCAAATTAAAACAACAGCTAAATAAGCAACAGACACTGACATTTACATTTCCTTTGTTGTACTAAAAAAAGAATAGTTCCAGTAAAACTATCAAGGTTAATAGTGAGATAAAAAAGCCGCAGATCGATTTCGGCTTTAAACAATGAATAGAACTAATCCATTTTACATTATATTTTCATAGAAAAAATACAGCTACCTCATATTTGGCTATGATTAGAAAATTTAAACTAGGCATTCAAAACAATCAACGGCAAAGCTTTTATCTAATGAAATTTAAGTTTTAACAAATTACATTTCCTGCCAGTTAAAACCAAAGCCATCAATAACAAAGGTGATTGTTAGTTTTTTTAATTACTACAGGTAACTAGTTGTAAAAAAGTATGTCAAATGCTCTTACAAACAGTAATAAAAGTCACCAAATAAATCAATCGGATAAACAAAGCAAAAAGTATAATTCAACGAGTTACCTCGTCCTATTTATGACATTTGTTATTACATCTATCGCTATAATCATTACAACTATTTCAGAAAAAGTTACCCATTATAAATGAGTCACAACAAACAAATTGTTATCCACTTATTTATTTTGGGAGAGTACTCATGGACATGAAAAAGTTATCTATAGTAGTTTTAATGACTACCGGTTTTATCACACATACGCAAGCCACAGAGGTAGTAGCAGATAACTCGAGGTTAACTAAATTATGTGTTACTGCTGCCGCTGGCAATATAGCGGTTATGCATAATATAATCAAAACCTCTGGATATTCACGCTCTTTCATTATTGAAAACATACAATGTAATGGTGAAAATATTATTAGCTTTATCAAAAAGAATGGTTCAAATGCAGATTCTATGATTCGAAGCTTAGACCATCTAAGAACTAAAACAACTAACAAAAATCATATATAAAACAGCACAAAGCTAGCCGTTATGCTCGTATGTCATTGGAGTCGTATAAGCGAGTGAAATACTCACTTATACCTTTTTTTATTATCCAGTTAAAAATTAACTTTTTAGCGAGCAATAACCCTTTTATTTTTGAATACCGCCTATAAATTAAAAAAGTGTTCCTGATACACTTTTAATTCACTGATAGACTCACGGATATCATCAAGCGCTAAATGCGCACCCGTTTTTTCTACCTTTTTGAGAACTTCTGGCTTCCAGCGACGAGCTAATTCTTTTACTGTACTGACGTCGAGGTTACGATAATGAAAAAAGTCTTCATACTCAGGCATATATTTATTTATAAAACGGCGGTCTTGGCCAATACTATTACCACACATAGGTGATTTCCCTTTGGGTACGTATTGACCAACAAACTTTATTGTTTCTTCCATCGCTGTAGCTATATCGGTCTTACTTTCACGGCAACGCTGTGTTAAACCAGAGCGACCATGATGTTCAATACACCAGTCATTCATATTATCAAGCACATCATCTGTTTGATAAATTGCAAAAACAGGCCCTTCAGCCAAAATATTTAATTGACTGTCAGTAATAATGGTCGCCATTTCCAAAATCACATCAATTTTAGGCTCAAGACCTGTCATTTCTAAATCAAGCCAGATAAGATTACTATCACTACAGGTCATAATTTCCCTTAAAAATATACTTTTGTTACAAGCATTAGATGAATGCCCAATTAACTAGTATGATACGTGACAACTAGATACCAATGCAAATACACCGGAAAGACAAATTAACATGATAAAGTCTCGTGGCTAAGGCGAAAAAACTGACCAAAGGTCAGCTACGTCGCATCAAAGAAACCCAAGCCAACAAACTCAAAGACCTTAAAAGTAGAATTAAAGGTGATAAAGTTCAATGGCAAGACAACCAGTTAGGCCATGCCATTAATGGTGTCGTTATTAGCCGTTTTGGTCAACACGCCGATATAGAAGGTGAAGGCGATGATAATACTATTTATCGATGTAATATCCGCCGTTCAATTACTTCACTGGTTTGTGGTGATAAAGTAATTTGGCGATTGGGTAAAGAAGAGCAAGATAAAATTAGTGGTGTTATTGAAGCAGTAGAAGACCGACATTCAGTCCTTAGCAGGCCAGATGTTTATGATGGTCTTAAGCCTATTGCCGCAAATATTAGTCAAATACTGATTGTTTCTTCAGTACTCCCAGCCTTTAATCCTGATATTATAGACCGCTATTTAGTTGCTGCCGAACAAACCGGTATTACACCCGTTATTGTGCTCAATAAAATTGATTTGCTTAATGAGAAAAATACGGAAGAAATTGAAGCACAATTAAAAATTTATCAGGCCATTGGTTATCAAATTATTTATGCCAGTAGCGAAACAAAAGAAGGGATTGAGGCTATTCAGCAGCAGCTCAGTAAGCATACCAGTATTTTTGTTGGTCAGTCAGGCGTTGGTAAGTCTACCTTAGTCAATAGTTTAATGCCTGAACTTGGTTTATTAACCAATGCTGTTTCTGAAAATTCTGGTTTAGGTCAACATACAACCACTGTGGCTCGTCTTTATCACTTTAATGAAGGTGGCGACCTCATTGATTCACCCGGCATTAGAGAATTTGGCTTGTGGCATTTATCACCCGAGCAAGTGTGTAACGGTTTTATTGAATTTGAAGATTATTTAGGCTATTGCAAGTTTCGCGATTGCAAACATCAAACTGACCCGGGCTGTGCATTAATTGCCGCAGGGAAAGAAAATAAAATTCACCCCAAACGGTTAAACAGTTTTCAACGTATACTGGCGAGCTTGGGTGACAATACACTGACGTCTCGCTTTAACGATTAAATAACAAAGCATGATATTTAAATACAAATATAATATTTTTAGTTCATTAAATAAGGAAAAATGAGTGTCTCTCGATAAAATTAAAATTACCCTGCAATATATTATGCCAAAGCATATTATTTCTCGATTAGTGGGGAAACTCGCTGCCGCTAAAGCTGGCTGGTTAACCACTAAACTAATTTCAATGTTCATAAAGGCCTACGACATTAATATGGCCGAAGCCAAGCTCAAAAATGCTGATGACTTTAAAACCTTTAATGATTTTTTTACCCGTGAATTAGACGATGGCGCTCGGAGCATTAATAACGATGACCAAGCACTTTGTTATCCTGTTGACGGAAAAATTAGCCAACAAGGTGATATTGTTGATGGTCAACTTATTCAAGCCAAAGGTTTTAACTACAGTTTAACCACTTTACTTGGTGGCGATGAACAAACGTCAGCACCTTTTGAAGGCGGTACCTTTTCCTGTATTTATTTGGCACCTAAAGATTATCATCGTATTCATATGCCAATGGCAGGAACATTACGAGAAATGATCTATGTCCCTGGTGACTTATTTTCAGTTAACCCATTAACCGCCAATAATGTCCCCAATCTTTTTGCAAGGAATGAACGCGTAGTCACTATTTTTGATACCGAATACGGCTCTATGGCAATGGTACTAGTAGGCGCAACAATAGTCGCCAGCATAGAAACTGTTTGGGCTGGCACAATTACTCCACCCGCCGGAAAAGATATTTTTAGGTGGCAATACCCCGCTACAGGTATCGATGCGATTCATCTAGTCAAAGGGCAGGAAATGGGTCGGTTTAAACTGGGTTCAACAGTCGTTGCAACCTTCGCTCCACACATGATTAAATTTAATGAAAACGCAGGCCCAGATACCGTGACTCGATTAGGTGAGCATTATGCAGATCTTATTGTGCAATCAAATAGCCCAACGACAAGCGCGTCTCAATAAGCATGAAAGTTATCGCCCATCGAGGCGCTAGTGGTGAGTATCCTGAAAATACTCTATTAGCGTTTAGTGAGGCGATAAAACAACTGGCTGATGGTATTGAGTTAGATATTCAATACCATTATTCAAATAACTTTGTTTTATTACATGATAATGATTTGCAAAAAACCACTAATGGTAAGGGCTCAGTTAACGATTACTCTTTAGGAGATTTACAGCAACTAGATGCTGGACTGGGAGAGTTTATTCCAACCTTACATCAAGCTTTAGAATTAATTAACGGTGATTGTTTCGTTAATATTGAAGTTAAAACAGCTGTTATTGACAAGGCTTCTTTATTAAAAATAATTACCCTTTTACAGAGAGATATAGCACACGCGATTAATTTTCATGACTTTTCATGGCATCAATTTATAGTTTCCTCATTTAATCATCAATTACTCGCTGAATTAAAAACATTATTTCCTAAGCTAGCTACCGCGACCTTAGTAGCATTATGCCCTTTGAACTATGCGCAATGTGCTCAGCAATTAAAAGCAATAAGTTTGAACCCCTCGATTGAAATAGTAAACCAACAACTTGTTGATGATGCTCATCAACGCGGGTTAAATGTTTGGGTCTATACTGTTGATATAAAAGAAGATATTAAAAAATGTTTATCTTATGGTGTTGATGGAGTTTTTACCAATTATCCTAAGCAAACGAAACATTATATCGAGCAGTTACAAACAAGGTAAAACTGAAGAGCAAATAAAACAAATTTTTAGTTGCTCATTTATTCGACAAAAGATACGATTGAGTTCGTATAAATTTTGTTTACTTTAAATAAATAATAACAATAAGTGCTCAAGGAACAACAGATGTCTCGCGATAGAAAAAACATTAAGCCTACAGAAGCTGAACTAACCCTTTTAAACGTGCTTTGGCAAATGGGTCCAGTAACGGTTAGACAGGTACATGATGTAGTCAGTGAAACTCAGAAAACAGGTTATACCACAGTATTAAAGATCTTACAGATTATGCACGAAAAAACGTTAGTTATTCGAGATGAAAGTAATCGTGCTCATGTTTATGCAGCAGCTCATAGCCAAGTCCAGACACAGTCTTCATTATTAAAAGACTTAGTAAGCAAAGCATTTGGCGGTTCAACGTCTAACTTAGTCATGCGCGCACTGGATGAGTCAACAAGCCAAGAAGAAATTGCCGATATTCGTCAATTACTTAACGAATTAGAAGCTTAACGAATGATTTAATTAACCTAGGACATCCCTTGGAAAGTATCATGCAGGAATACATAGTAAGTAATCCTTATTTTAATTATTTAGCATTAACCTTGATTCATTTTATATGGCAGGGTTGTTTTATTGCGTTTGCTCTTAAAGCCGCATTGATACTAACCTCCCAAAAGAACCCTCAATTACGCTACGCCTTTGCTTCCATAGCTATGTTAAGTTGCTTGTTCATACCCTTTATTACTTTTACTATTATTTACCAGTCGGGCAACACATCATTACCTTTTTCAAGTAATATCATACCCTCGCTTAATTTTGTAGCAACGGGCCTAAAACACAATAATTTTTATTGGCCAACAAACGTTATTGAATTGCTACCTTACCTGTCGGTAGCCTGGTTAACCATTGTTATGCTATTAACCGGTAAGCTTCTTGTTGAAGTCTTTATGGTTAATCAATTAACCAAACAATCAGTGGTACCTGCCGACGCTAAACTTTCAGCCAGGTTCGTTCAACTAGTCGAAAAAATGAAGCTGTCAATAACACCTCGTTTGCTCATTTCATTAGAAACAGACGTACCAATGGCTATTGGCTGGCTAAAACCGGTAATACTTTTACCTGCCAGTATGTTGAGTGGTTTATCAACCTCTCAACTTGAAATGTTACTTTTACATGAATTAGCCCATATTCGTCGTCATGATTATCTGGTTAATTTTATTCAAACCCTCGTCGCTTTATTATTGTTTTTCCATCCGGCAGTGCAATGGATTTCTAAACAAATGCGTAATGAACGTGAATACTGCAGTGACGACATTGCTGTTCAGTACTGTGGTGACGCTTTTGCTTACGCTCATACTTTAGCTGACACAGCCTCAATATGTAGCAAACATAGACATAACACTATTCCTAAAATGGCGATGGCAGCATCTGGTGGTGATTTAAAGCAACGGATTGTGCGTTTAGTTGATAGCCATTGCACATCGAACAATGATGCAGGTAAATGGATGGCAGCAACAGCGGTCATCCTTGGTATATTAATATTTAGCGCACAACAATTAATATCCCCTAGGATATTTGAAATAGCGGTAACTAACCCAGAAGTGATTAGCGCAGAACAGAAAATGGTTATTAACGACGAAAACTATCAACCAATATTATTAACTCAAACCTCAATAGTAGCAAAACCATTAGCGGTTAAAGCGAGTTACATTGATAATATTTCCACAATTGATATTCAAGTTATAAATCATAGTTTATTATTAACCAATAACAATACGTTCACTAAGTTTGAAAGTGAAGTACAACAGATAAAAACAGATAAAAACAAACCGGCACTAGCGGTCATTAGAGATAATTCTAAAAAGTTATCAGTACCGAGTAATCAAAACACTAAAGCTAAAACCTTGGCCAAAGAGTTTTTAGCTGAAAAAGAGCCTACAACAATAGTAGCTGCAGTATTAGATTCCCCAAAAGCTAAGCTAAAAAATAAGGCTCCCGCCGCTCAACTGACTAAGTCGAATAACAAAGAGGTTCAAGTAGCCTCCAAAGTAGATAGACCTTTTAATCGTAACGATAACATAACTAAATTGCCGGTCACCGAAGAAAAATCGCCAGAGACATACACCGTTAAAAAAATGATAAGTAACGTTGAGTTATTACCATTACAAGAAGAAGCAGAATTAATCAGTTCAATAGAGCCTAAATATCCTTCAAGTGCTAAACGTAAAGGCCTAGAGCTTGAGATACAGGTTTATTTCACCATAGATGAAGCAGGCCAAATTAAGAACCTTGAATTTGAGCAACAACATAAAATAGGTTATTTCCGCAATGCGATAAAAACAGCTATGCGTAAATGGGCCTTTCATCCTGCTAAAATAGACGGCCAACCAGTAGAAAGTCAAATGTCGAAAATATTTTCATTTAGTTTAACAGGCTAAATTTATTTTGAGCTATTTGCGATCCATCCTTTGCTCTTTCATCGATAACCACTTTGTTATTTGCTCTGGTGTTAATACTTGAAAAATTGCATGCCTTCTTTTTGCTCTAACTCGTGCCATGCCTGTTATCGAACCTTGATATTGATGATGTAGTGATAGAAAAGCTTGTTCATCAAATAACTCTCAACCATCAAGGCCTTATTTTCTATTTTCACCTGCTGAACAATTAATGTTACTTACTCTTTTTGGACTGTACTCAAATCTAATGTATTTGCCATGCGTCTTAACATATGATTCATCATGCCGTGATCCCTTTGAGAGCTTATCGACAATGAGTCATTGAGATAACTTGGGTCATCATTAGCTAACACCAACGAGAAGTTAACAAAGGTACTAATAAAGCTAATACGCCACGAGTTTTTTTAGCATCACTACCTTTAAACGATCAGTAAACGATTGATTAAAATTATTTATAATGTAAATATTCTCGACATAGTAATGGTATTTACTTCTCACAGTATTTGCTTTCTCATTATATCAACAACAGGAATTTTGCTTTGGCTACTGCTTCTTCAAACTTAATGCGATTTACTACTGACCATCAGCTAACATCCCGCTTTGATAATGAAATAAAAAATTTATGGCGCCAAGGTACCTTTGACAGCTTTAACGGGGTTAATAATACTCGTATTAATTATACGCAATTTGTTCAAGGCTCAATCAATAAAAACACTAAGGTAAATACCCCTAATGACAAACGCCCATGCTTAGTGATTGTTCCCGGTAGATCAGAAGGTTATTTAAAGTACCAAGAGCTTACTTTTGATTTATACCAACAAGGTTATGACATATTTATTATTGATCACCGAGGTCAAGGAATATCTGAGCGGCTGTTAACTAATACTCATAAAGGTTATGTTGACTCATTTGAAGATTACAGTGAAGATTTACATGTATTTATTGAGCAAATTGTGAGTCAACATTGTAGTGAAAAGCCTTATTTACTCGCACATTCTATGGGCGGTATTATTTCTGCTCGTTACCTGCAAAAATACCCAGAGGTAATTAAAGCTGCGGTATTGTCTTCACCTATGATCGCCATTAATGGTGGTGGAATTCCTAAGTGGCTAGGTAAGGTCTTAATTAATAGTGGTGAGCAGTTAAATCAGTGGTTATCTAATGATGCTTGGTATTTTTTAGGCCAAAGCGATATCAAAAAAGATGCCTATCATCTAAAAAACTTTAATAATAATCGGCTAATGCAATCGAAAGTACGATATCAAAAATTTACCGAACTCTATCAATCAACACCAGAAATACAGCTTGGTGGAGTGACTCTGCATTGGTTAGCCGAAGCGTTAAAAGCAAAAAATATTCTTTTTAAAAATATGGATAAACTAACAACACCCACTTTAATATTACAAGCAGGTGCCGATAGTGTTGTTGATAATGATGCCCAAAATACCTTTTGCCAACAACTTAATAAACTTCAACCTAAATCATGCCCTAATGGCCAGCCCATAGTTATTCAAAATGCTCGGCATGAATTGCTTTTTGAGTCTGATCACTATCGCAACCAAGCCCTTAAACATATAAAGACTTGGTTTGAAAAAAATTAACTCACCACTTTATTGTCAGTTAACTCAGCTTTCACAACAGATGTGGGATCATGATGGATAAAAACTTCACAAGGCGCTAATGCTTGAGTAATTTTCTCCTCTATACACTCACCAATACTATGTGCTTCTAATAACGATAAATTCTCATCAAGCTCTAAATGAAATTGGATAAACCGATGTTGTCCCGCTTGGCGAGTTCGGAGTTCGTGCAAACCTAACGCTTGGTCATGCTCTAAAATAATATCAGTTATTTGTAACAACTCTTCCTCTGATAATTCATGGTCCATTAAATGATGCACACTGACCCAAACGATTTTTCCGGCACCGAACATTAAAAACAAACCGACTAAAATAGTAAATACCCCATCCGCTTGTAACCAATAACCCTGGCTTAAAATGATGGCAGCCAAAACACCCAGGTTAAGAAATAGGTCTGACTGGTAATGTAAGGCATCGGCACTGATAACCACAGAACCGGTTTTCTTAATGACATAACGTTGAAATATCACTAAAGCTAATGTCAGCACAATGGCTAAGATGGTGACCCAAATGCCGACTTCAGAATGCACAATCGGTTGTGGTTTTATTATCCGGTCAACACCATGAAATAGAAGTAGAGAGGCTGAACCTAAAACAAAAGCAGCCTGAATTAAACCCGCTAAACTCTCTGCCTTACCATGGCCAAATTTATGTTCATCATCTGCAGGTGCTAAGGCAAATTTTAAAATAATCACATTCATCAATGATGCAAATAAATCAAGCATAGAGTCGGTAGTTGACGCCAGCATTGCACTAGAGTCAGTCACTAACCAAGCATATAGCTTAATTACGACCAATATCAACGCCAAACTTGTTGAAGCAACCGCAGCATAGCGAACCCAATAAGCATAATTATCTGTTAAGTTAGTACTATCTCCCACTTAGATTCCTCTTCAAATTGAGTTTTTGTTATTTGTTAATCATATTAAAGGTATAATACCATTACTTTTTATCATCTGTGACTTGTTATGTTAGACGTAGTGCTTTTTCAACCTCAAATCCCACCTAATACCGGCAATATTATTCGCTTATGCGCTAATTCAGGCTTTAGATTACATTTAATCGAACCTTTAGGCTTTGATTTTGATGATAAAAAATTGCGCCGTGCGGGACTTGATTACCACGAATTTACGGCTGTAGTTCGTCATAAAAACTTCGCTGAATTTGTAGAGAGTCAGCAGCCCAAACGAATTTTAGCGATCACGACTAAAGCGTCAAATTTCTATGGTGATGTTTGTTTCACTGAAGGAGATTATTTGTTATTTGGCTCTGAAACACAAGGCTTACCAGAAGAGGTCCGTCAACAAATACCTGACCAAGATAAAATAAGAATCCCAATGCTAAAAGATAGCAGAAGCATGAACCTATCTAACGCAGTATCGGTAATAGTCTATGAAGCATGGCGTCAACTAGATTTTAATAACGCCGTTTAAGCTTTCGAGCCATATAATAGGGGGTAGTTGAAAAGCGCTATCCCCAAAAATTATTCAGGCTATCATAATAAACTATTCATTTTTACGTTCACGCGAAAGTAAATCGCCAGCAGCTACTCTTGCATCTTTATCACAATAAAGTACTTGATATACCTGCTCAACAATAGGCATTTCAACGCCCATGCGCTGCGCTAGCATATGAACTTCCTTAGTATTACGATAACCCTCAACAACTTGACCAATATCGACCATCGCCCTCTCAACACTGTCACCATGACCTAAAGCAAGACCAAATCGACGATTACGTGATTGATTATCAGTACACGTTAAAACAAGGTCGCCCAGTCCTGCCATCCCCATAAAAGTAGCAGGTTCTGCTTTGAGTGTTAAACCAAGACGAGTCATTTCAGCCAGACCACGAGTAATTAGAGCTGTCCGTGCATTTGCACCAAAACCAATTCCATCAGCCATCCCTGCAGCAATAGCAATTACATTTTTAACTGCACCACCGAGTTGAATACCAATAAAATCTTTATTACTGTAAACCCTAAAATTCTTTTTACAATGCAATAGATCTGAAATTTCTTGAACAAAGTCATCATCAGTGGAAGAAAGTGAAATTGCGGTAGGTAAACCTGCGGCCATTTCCTTCGCGAAGGTAGGTCCGGATAAAACCGCTAATGATATCTCGTCACCTAAAACTTTACGGGCGACGATGTGCAATAAATCGCCTGAATCAGGGTCTAATCCTTTTGTTGCCCAAGCAACTTTTGCATCCGGTAATAAATGAGGTTTCATTTGGTTAAGCATATCGCCAAAGGCATGGCTCGGGACAACCACCAAAATATTGGTGCTTGATTGAACCGCTTGTTTAAGGTCAGCTTCAAGTATTAAATTTTCTGGGAAATGACTGCCCGGCAGATATTTTTCATTGCCTCGGCACACGGCCATTTCAGCTATATGATGACTGTCTCGTCCCCATAATACTGTTTTATGACCATTCCTTGCCAAACAAATAGCTAAAGCAGTGCCATAAGAACCGGCACCAAGTACCACTATACTTTTATCAACACTGCTCATATATTCACTCAATATTAATGAGTTTCAGTACTAGCTGGAGCAGGTTTTGCATCTTCAGCACGTTGTTTAAGATAAGAAGAAAATAATGCTTCGAAGTTAACCGGTGCTAAATTAAATTGAGGGAATGAACCGCGATTAACTAAATTAGCAACTGACTCACGAGCATAAGGAAACAATGTTGTTGGGCAGAAAGAACCTATAGTATGAGCTAATGCAGCTTCTGATATGTTACCAATAGTAAAAATACCCGCCTGTTGAACTTCAGCTAAAAAAGCAGTTGAGCCATCAACCGTTGCTGTAACCGTTACCGCTAATATGACTTCATAAGTATTATCAGCCAGTTTATTGGAACGAGTATCTAAGTCTAATTTAATCTCCGGTTGCCAATCTTTTTGAAAAATTGCGGGAGAATTTGGCGTTTCAAAAGAAACATCTTTGGTATAAATACGCTGTATAGCAAATTGTGGGCCTGCTTCTTCTTCGTTTACCGCTTCGGTGATTTGATTTTCATCAGACATGTAGATTATTCCTATTTATAATTTTAATTGTTATGTAGTGTAAATATGTTTTATCGGTTAGAGACAAGCAAGGCATCAAGTTGGTTTTTATAATCCATTGCATATAACTCATCACAACCGCCAACATGCTCATCATTAATGAATATTTGCGGAACAGTTGAACTACCATTGCTGCGTTCAATCATTTGAGGGCGTAATGCTGGATTTTCATCAATCTTAATTTCTTGATATACCACTGATTTTTTATCTAACAATGCTTTAGCTCTGACACAAAAAGGGCAATAAGTTTTACTGTATATTTCTACTACGGGCATATAACACTCACTCTGTTTATTTATTTCTTACTTTTCGTCGTTGGTAAACCTGCGGCAGACCATGCATTCATGCCACCTTTAAGCAAATGAACCTGATTAAAGCCAGCTTTCAACAATTGATTCGCTACTTTTGACGCTGTTATTCCTGCTGCACATACAACAATAATGGGTTTATCTTTATTTTTTTCAAGACTTGTAAAATCATTATTATTTGTTTTTTCAGTAGGAAAGTGCATCGAGTCAAGAATATGACCGGATTTAAAGTCTTTATCAGCCCGAATATCTATCACTAACCCGTCATTCTTATTAACTAAAAAAGTTAATTCTTGTGGGCTCACTTGTTTAATAGGTGATAATTGTATTTTAATGCTAATCACTACAATCATCAATACAATGGCAGCCCATGCCGCACTTAACATTGGATGATTATTCGCAAGGGTAATTAATTGTTCCATAAGATAACAGATTCTCTAATAAGGTTAATTCAAAACTGGCATAGTATACCTGCTAGTTCTAGATAAATATAGGTTGGTAACTATACGATATTATTTGACGTTTGCTTTGTAATACAACATTGTTCAAACAGTACAGATTAGGCCTGTAGAGCATTGTGATTATCATAAACCTCAGTGTACAATGCTTTAATATAAATTTTTATCCATAACAAAGGAAAGGGTAATGCCAAACAAGAAGTCGATGGTGCTAGTAATATTAGATGGTTGGGGATACAGAGAAGATAGCGAGTCAAATGCTATTTTTCACGCTAAAACCCCAGTGCTTGACAACCTAAAAGCAAATTACCCAAATATGCTCATCGATACTTCAGGTATGGCGGTAGGCTTACCCGATGGACAAATGGGTAACTCAGAAGTTGGTCACGTTAATTTAGGCGCTGGTCGTGTCGTTTATCAAGACTTTACCCGTATCACCAAAGCAATTAATGAGGGTGAGTTTGCAACTAATCCTGCACTTTGTCATGCCGTAGATAAATCAACCGCTAATAATAACGCCGTACATATTTTTGGCTTATTATCTCCTGGGGGTGTTCACAGCCATGAAGACCATATCATTGCCATGATAGAGTTAGCGAAAGCTCGAGGTGCCAAAAAAGTTTACTTGCATGCCTTTTTAGATGGTAGAGATACACCTCCTCGCAGTGCAGAAGCCTCAATTATCAAAGTTGAAAATACCTTTAATAAGCTTTTTACTGAGCAAGACGAGTCAGGACAAATAGCGTCAATAGTTGGTCGTTATTATGCGATGGACAGAGATCAGCGTTGGGATAGAGTTGAAACTGCCTATAATTTAATGGTTTCTGGCCAAGCGGAACATCAATATAACAATGCCGTAGAAGGACTCGCAAGTGCTTATCAAAGAGGTGAGAATGATGAATTTGTTACCGCTAGCGCTATTGTAGACTCTCAAGGTAATACTATTGAAGTTAACGACGGTGATGCCATGATCTTTATGAACTTCCGAGCCGATCGTGCACGCCAAATTACCCGATGTTTTACAGATAAAAACTTTAATGACTTTGAGCGTAAAAAAATCCCAGTACTTAGTGACTTTGTCATGTTGACTGAATACGCTGCTGACATCGATGCAAGTTGTGCATTTGCTTCCAACAAATTAGAAAATGTTCTAGGTCAATGGTTAGAAAAACACAATAAAACACAACTTCGTATTTCTGAAACTGAAAAATATGCTCACGTCACATTTTTCTTCAGTGGTGGTAAAGAAGATAACTTTATCGGTGAAGAACGCATATTAGTGCCATCACCTAAAGTAGCCACCTACGATTTACAACCTGAAATGAATTCAGAAATACTAACCGATAAATTGGTCGGCGCCATTGAAAGTGGTGATTATGACTTTATTGTTTGTAATTATCCCAATGGTGACATGGTCGGTCATACCGGTAATTTTGATGCAGCAGTGATGGCCTGCCAAGCGGTAGATACTGCAATGGGCCGTGTCGTTACTGCATTAGAAAAAACCGGTGGCGAATGTTTAATTACCGCCGATCACGGTAATGCTGAACAAATGGTTAATAACGAGTCGGGGCAAGCCCATACAGCTCATACTTGTGAACCTGTGCCATTAATCTATGTCGGCAGAAAAGCCATCGCGGCCAATAGTGGTACCTTAAGTGATATATCGCCAACCGTATTAAAATTAATGGCGATAGAGCAACCTAAAGAGATGACTGGCTCAGTACTTATGCAGTTAACCGATTAAATCATTATTAATTACTCATCCGTTACCCGGCTAAAACTATGCAGCTTATTCTGCATAGTTTTTAGTTTTGTCAGCCCCCTCACTTATTCAACTTCTGTAGCGGCTTTACCCGCAGATAAAAAAGAAACCGACAAACAATTATCATCAGTGCAACAAGCGATAATAAAACAAAAAACCACCATAACCCAATTCAATCGAGACCGAAGTACGTTACAGTCAAAGCTAAAAACTGATGATATCGCCATTGGTAAGGCCGCTAAAGCGATTAACGACACACAAATAACACTAAAACAAACAAAGAAAAAAATAATTGAATTAGAAAAATCCGAAATTGTATTAATCAGCCAAAAACAACAACAAGAAAAGGCATTAGCTCAACAACTTAGAACCGCTTATACCTCGGGTAATCACGACTATATAAAACTGATATTGAATCAAGAAAATCCAGCAAAGGTGCTAAGAACACTGACCTATTATAATTATTTAAATGTGGCCAAAATTAAAGAAATAGATCAATTTCAGCTCACCCTCACTCAGCTACTAAAAGTCACCACCGATCTTCAAGAGAAAATGGCCTTATTAAGTCAATTAAAAGCACAACAAAACCAACAAAAACTGACGCTGCAACAAAGTAAAAAAAGGCGATCAAGTACCTTAGCCTCTTTAAATAAAGAGTTATTAAGCTCTCAGCAACAGCTAGCTAAGCTTGCAGTTGAAGAAGAAAATCTTGTTGCCGCTCTCCAACAACTCACATCATTAGTCAAACCACAAATTAAGCTAAGTGGTTTAAGTCAATTAAAGAAAAAATTAAGATGGCCAGTTAAAGGCAACCTTGTCCGACGTTATGGGAGCCAAAAACAAGGCTACCTTAAGTGGAAAGGTGTTTTAATGACCGCCCCCCTTGGGCGACAAGTACAAACAATTCATAACGGCACAGTATTATTTGCTGACTGGTTAAAAGGCTATGGTTTAGTCACAGTGATAGATCATGGCGACGGTTATATGAGTTTATATGCGCACAACCAAACCTTATTAAAAAACACCGGTGATCGAGTAGAAAGTGGTGAATCTATTGCACTAGTCGGCCAAAGCGGTGGTCAAAGTCGTCCAGGCCTGTACTTTGAAATTCGTCATCTCGGTAAAGCGGTTAATCCAATGATATGGTGTAAAAGATAAAATCTCCAAATTAAAAAAATTAAAATTAGCGTCGATTTTTAGTTAATGAACTGATAATCTAATTACCATAAAAAACAATAACTAGTGTGTCTCTGTGATTAATATCTTAAAGCTTTTTTCTCTTACCTTTATTTTATCCTTTTCTCATTTAGCCCTAGCAAAATCAGGGTATGTCGCTATTGTTATTGACGATATTGGTTATCGTCACAGTGATGAAAAAGCACTTGACTTGCCCGGCAGTGTTACCTACTCAATTTTACCTCATACTCCTTATGGTAAAAAATTAGCGCTTAAAGCAAACAAACAAAATAGTGAAGTCCTCCTACATATTCCAATGGAGTCTCTCAATGGTAAGCGTTTGGGTCCTGGCGCCTTAACATCGAATATGTCAAAACAAGCTATTTATCAGAGCTTAACCACTTCATTGGAAGAAATTCCTTTTGCCATCGGCATCAATAACCATATGGGTAGCAGATTAACGGCTCTGTACAAACCTATGTCTTGGACAATGAACTTTCTCAAAGAAAAGAACTTGTTTTTTTTAGACAGTAAAACTATTAGAAATTCTCAAGCTGAAAAAGCGGCAATAGATTATGGCGTTCCAATACGTAAACGGCATATATTTTTAGATAACGAACTAACTGATGATTACATTGAACAGCAATTTAATGAATTGATCGCCCAAGCTCACATTAGTGACTTTGTCATTGCAATTGCTCACCCTCACCCCAAAACAGTTAAAAATTTAACTCGCCTTATCCCAAGACTAAAGGCACAAAATATTTCTTTAGTGCCTTTATCTAGTTTTTATATTGAACAAAATATCAAAACCGTGGTATTAAATTTCACCGAGTAAACTAGCGACAATAAAACGATTAAATGTTATTTTAGCCATTAGGCCATGTAAATTTTTATTGGTTTGATTGTCGTCTTTATATTCATTAACTTTGGCAATATGAGTATCAGCAGTTTTAGTTTCACCACAGCCATAGATCAGTGTTGATATAATCACTACCGCAATTAATTTTGCTAATTCCATCTCTTTATAATCCTTTGTAAATGAGAAATGTTTGTATTATTAGTAACCCAACAGCTTTTTTGGCGTTTCTATTTTCTCACCAAGTGCATACAAATCAATAACTTGTAAAAAAAGCGAAAAGTATTTCATCATTAATGGCTCAAACTAAACTCACAATTATAAAAATTGGGGGTAAACTATCGACAAAGTAGCTCAAGTACCTCCTTTGTTTTTTCTTCCATTAACACGTTATTATTTTTAGACTCAACATTTAAACGAACTACCGCTTCGGTATTACTGCTGCGTAAATTAAAACGCCACTCTAAAAACTCTAAGCTAATACCATCGGTTTTATCAATAACCAGTGCGTCTTTTTGATAATAATCAAACACCCGAGAAATCGCTTTTTCAGGGTGTTTAATTGTATGGTTAATTTCACCTGACGAAGGAAATAACGCAATGCGCTCCTTTACTAATAACGATAAGGGTTGTTGCCGTACACACAATAATTCAGCAATTAATAACCAGGGGATCATGCCACTATCACAATAAAAAAAATCACGAAAGTAATGGTGGGCACTCATTTCGCCACCATAAATCGCATTTTCCCGTCGCATACATTCTTTAATAAAAGCATGGCCCGTTTTACTTTGCACCGCTTGGCCACCGGCTTGCTCTGCAATATCAATAGTATTCCAGGTTAAACGAGGATCATGAATAACTTTGGCCCCAGGGTATTTATGTAAAAAGTTTTCAGCAAGTAACCCAACAATATAATAGCCTTCAATAAACTGTCCTTGTTCATCAAACAAAAAACAGCGATCAAAATCACCATCCCATGCAATCCCCATATCGGCTTTATTAGTAATAACCGCGTCACAAGTTACTGCGCGATTTTCAATTAATAACGGATTAGGAATGCCGTGTGGAAAATTACCATCGGCTTGATGGTGTACTTTTATAAATTTAATCGCGACATTACGTTGATTAAAAGCCGCTTCAATGGCATCTAATGTAGGGCCCGCTGTGCCATTACCAGCATTAACCACTAGTTTTAACGGCCTATTTTTTCTAATGTCAAAACGCTTAATATCAACATAGCTCAGCATGTGTTGGGTATATGCATCACTAATATCATAAGTGGTTAGTGTGCCACGGGAGCTTATACCCGCAAATTCATTCTTCTCTGCTAGCGCTTGAATATCATGCAAGCCCGTATCAGCACTAATGGGTTTAGAGTTTTCACGCACTAGCTTCATCCCATTATAATCAATAGGATTATGGCTAGCGGTAACAATAATACCTCCATCACTCTTTAAATAACTTGTCGCAAAATAAATATGTTCACTACCACACAAACCCAAATCGACAACATCACAACCACTGTCCATTAAACCTTTAGCAAGTGCACACTTCAGCTCTTCACTTGTTAGGCGAACATCGCCGCCAACCACCACCTTTTTAGCCTGAGTAAACAGCGCAAATGCTCTACCAATACGATAGGCAATATCAACATTAAACTCGTCACCCAGCTTGCCACGGATATCATAAGCCTTAAAACAAGTTAATGGTTGCCTCTGTTCAATGCCTGCCATACTTATCCTCAAATCTCACAATATCGTCTTCACTTAAATAAGCCCCTGACTGCACTTCAATTAACTCCAATAACACTTTGCCTGAATTCTCAAGAGAATGTATCGCACCAATAGGAATATAAGTTGATTGGTTTTTAGTTAACATTAGTGTCATATCACCATTTTTTACCTTGGCAGTACCTGAAACTACAATCCAATGTTCCGCTCGGTGGTGATGCATTTGCAACGATAATTTTGCGCCCGGATTAACTGAAATACGCTTAACTAAAAAGTGTTCGCCTTGATCAATAGCCTCATATTTTCCCCAAGGCCGATAAACTTCATGATGTAAAAAGCATTCAGTGCGTTGGCTATTTTTTAACTGCTCAACAACTTGTTTCACTTTTTGCACCGCTGACTTTTTTGCAACTAAAATAGCGTCTTTTGTTTCTACAACCACAATATCGTTAACCCCAATAGTGGCCACTAATTTGTGTTGCGCATTCACATAGCTATTACTTGTGTCTATTGCAATCACATCACCAACAAGCGCGTTATTCTGCTCGTCTTTTTTTTCAATCTCACATAAAGCCGACCAACTGCCCACATCACTCCAACCACAAGCTAGCGGTACAACAACCACTTTTTTGTCACCCTCGGCAGCACACAGTGGCTCCATTAGCGCATAATCAATAGAGTCATCGGGGCAACTTTCAAATGATGACTTATCTACTCGAATAAAGTCTAAATCGGTTGTTGTCGCAAGCATAGCTTGCTGACAAGCAGAGTAAATATCAAGACGATAGTGTTTTAATAGCGCTAAATACTGACTAGCTTTAAACAAAAACATGCCACTGTTCCAGTAATAGTCACCACAGTTTAAATATTGTTGAGCCTTGTTAACGTGAGGTTTTTCAACAAACTCATTCACTTCAAAAGCAATAGCAGAGTCATTGCTCAAGCCCTCTATGCTATTACCCCCCTTAATATAACCGTAACCCGTTTCAGCATCCGTTGGCACTATACCAAAAGTCACCAATTTACCGGCGTTCGCAAAGTTTGCTGCTTGGCCCACCGCTTGGCAAAAAGCGTGGTCATCTTTAATCACATGATCAGCCGCAAGCACCAATAACAAGGGATCTTCATTATTTTTAATAGCCTGTAATCCCGCTAACGCGACTGCAGGCGCAGTATTTCTTCCCACGGGCTCTAGAATAATGCCACTGTTTTTTATGTTTTTTGCACGGCATTGCTCTGCAACCGTAAAGCGATGTGCTTCATTACAAATAATTAAAGGCGGTTGATGCTCAATGCCCGATAAACGCGCTACCGTATCTTGCAACATAGAGTTTTCACCGTGCAAAGTTAAAAATTGCTTAGGGAAGTTTTCACGAGATAATGGCCATAACCTTGAGCCTGAGCCGCCAGCGATAATCACGGGTAATATTTTTTCTTTTAACGACAATTTAACAGATCCTTTATAAAATAACATTTAGGTTATGGCTAATGCACTACAGGTAATAATATGTCAAAAAAACAAAAAAATGGTAAATTTAACAACACTAGACTAAAGTTAAAGCCAAATGGACTGACAAAAAAATAAATAGACTTTTAATGACCCTAAATAACAACTTTTTTTTAAGCATCACCAATAAATATCTTTTAACCCTGATACTCGTTTTTTTAAGACCGCAACTATGTCTAACCTCTTTTTATAAAAGCCATTTAAGCGATTAAACGTTAGGGTACTAGAAAAAGTAATAGCTTAATGGTTTACTTTACTACCTCGTAAATAAGACTAAAAAAAATGAAATCTGTCTTTTTAACTAATTCAATCGCCAAAATAGAAATTTCACCTTTATTAGGAGGAGCAATTTTGGCTTATGATGCCAAAATCAATGGTCGGTTTTTACCTATTTTTAGAAAAGCTAATAACGCAGAAACGGTACTAGAAACTAGCTGTTTTCCTTTAGTACCTTATTCTAACCGTATCAGGCAGGGTCAGTTTATTGCTGAAGGAAAAAAGGTTACTTTACCTCTTAATCATTTACCAGAAAAACATAGTATTCACGGACATGGTTGGCAGTTACCCTGGGGTATTATTGATCAAACTGATAACAGTTTAACATTGCAATATCGCTATCAAGCGGCTGAGTGGCCTTATTCTTATAATGCTCAACAAGTTTTTACTCTTGAAGATAACGCCTTAACGATTACTTTGTCCATTGTTAACACTTCAAATAAGCCGATGCCTACGGGGCTAGGCTTACACCCTTACTTTAGTTTAACCCAGGAAACATTTATTCAATGCTCTGTCGATAAGATGTGGGCAGTAGATGATGAATGCATGCCAACGACATTGGTGAGTTCCCCTGAGGAGATGAAGACTGCAGAAGGATTATTAGTCGTAGGCAGTAACCTAGACAATGTGTTTACTGGTTTTACCGGTGAGGCAACAATTACTTGGCCAGAGTGGCGAGCGAAAGCGAATATTACCACCTCCTCAAATTTTAACTTTATGGTGATCTATAGCCCTGAAGGCCAAAACTATTTTTGTTTTGAACCAGTAACGCATTGTACTGATGCGATAAATAAGGCGACTGAGGGGGTCAATAATACAGGGATTACCTATTTAAACCCTCAAGAAACATTGTCCGTTTCTATGCGCATTTCTGCCGAGGTTATTAACGATTAGTGTGGCTTGTTATCTATAATTTACCCCGCTAGGCTGCTCTTGCTTAAGATCAATTTCATCCATCACCGTTCGTTTATCAATAATAATAACTGTTTCTGATTGATTTGACTCTTTGCCGATTTGCCGATTTGATAAGTTATACATTAAATGGATAGTTACTATAAAGAATTATTAACAAGGCTTATAGTTGTCTATTCAAAATTAGAATTTCTGCTTTGATATTTGATATGGGAAGATAAGATTAAGTTAGGTAGATATAATTTCCACTATTGATACCTTAACAACGGTTTCCGCCGCATAAAAAACATAACAAATTAAAGGTCGATGACATGAGTCAATTTTCAGGTAAAACAGTGGTGGTTAGTGGTGGTGCGGAAGGTATTGGCTTTGCTATTGCTCGTGCTATGGGTAAACAAGGAATGAATGTTGTATTAGGCGATATAGATACTAATCAACTCAACATTGCCAAAACAAAATTAGAAAGTGAAAATATTGAGGTATTAACCGTTCAAATGGATGTTACTGATCTTTCCCAGTGGCAAAATACAGCGGACAAAGCGATTGAGCGTTTTGGAAAAATTCATATGTTGGTTAATAATGCTGGGGTGGGTAGTAACCCCGGTGTTATTGAACAAACTGATGATAAAGACTGGCGTTGGGTGCTTGATGTTAATTTAATGGGGGTTATCTATGGTACACAAACCATGGTGCCGTTAATGAAACAACACGGTGAACAGGGTTGGTTAATTAATGTTGCCTCTATGGCTGGCATGATGGGTGTACCGACAGCAGGTGCTTATACTGCGACTAAGGTAGCGGTAGTTGGTATGTCTGAAAGCTGGTATGCCGAATTAAAACCGCACAATATTCAAGTGTCCGTGCTGTGCCCAGCCTTTGTTAAAACGCGTATTAATTTATCTAACAGAAATAAACCAGACGAATTGAAGAGTGACAAAGAAAAGAACACTGATAACGTATCTCCTTCTTCTAGTGCTAAGCACATGCAAAAAGTGATTGATAACGGTTTGCCTCCAGAGATTGTCGGTGAGCGTGTAGTGGAGGCCGTTAGCAATAAAGAACTCTATATATTTACTCATCCTAACTACCGTAAAGTGGTACAAAAACGCTTTAAATCGATTGATGATGCTTTTGCGCGTGCCGAGTTAAGTCCGTTATTAACGAGTGTTCTTGACGAAGAAGTTGCAATGTTTACAAAATAATCCATTAACAAAAGGGGGTCGACAGTAATGACCTCTTTTCATTTTTTAGCGTAATAAAAAGGTAAAAGTATGTCTTCGAATAAAAAATTTGGTGTCGTGGTCTATGGTGCTACAGGTTATACAGGGCGTTTAGTTTGTGAATATTTAAATAAGCAATATGGTGTTAATGGTGAAATAAAATGGGCCATGGCTGGTCGTAGCCAAGAAAAACTTATTCAAGTACGTGATGAAATGGGTATTCCAGAAGATGTGCCCTTTGTCATTGCTGATGCTGACCAACCAGAGTCAGTGAAAGCGATGGTTGAAAGCACACAAGTTGTTTTGACTACTGTTGGCCCTTATCAAAAATATGGTTCAGATTTAGTGCGTATGTGTAGTGAAACTGGCACTGATTATGTGGATTTATGTGGTGAACCTGCTTGGATGCATGAAATGATTGCCGCCCATGCTGACACGGCAAAAGCCAGTGGTGCTCGCATTGTTTTCTCATGTGGTTTCGACTCAGTTCCTTTTGATTTAGGTATTTACTTTCTTCAACAGGCCGCTATGGAAAAATTTGCTCGACCTCTTTCACGCGTTAAAGGCCGTGTCCGTGTGATGAAAGGCACTTTTTCTGGTGGTACTTTAGAAAGTTTTCGTTTAACCATGAAAGCGGCGGCTAAAAATCCAGACTTAATCAAGGTATTAACCAACCCCTTTGCTTTAACGGGTTCATTTACTGGGGTAAAACAACCTTCAGGAATGGCACCTATTTTTGATGAAGACTTAAATAGTTGGTCAGCACCCTTTGTTATGGCGGCGATTAACACTAAAAATATCCATCGAAGCAATTTTTTATTAGCTCATCAATATGGTGATGATTTTGTCTATGATGAGATGCTACTTACCGGGCCAGGCGAGCAAGGTGAAGCGACGGCAAAAATGGTTGCTGCCGATAAATCAATGGCAAACGATCCGATGCAACCGGGTGAAGGTCCGTCAAAAGAAGCTCGTGAAACCGGTTGTTATGATGTGTTATTTGCCGGCTCCAACGGTAATGGCGATACGTTAATGGCTAGTGTCAAAGGTGATAAAGATCCAGGTTACGGTTCAACCTGTAAAATGATCAGTGAAAGTGCAATTTGTTTGCTGAAAAATTTAGATGCTGCCAGCGGTGGTATTTGGACACCCGCTTCGGCAATGGGGACTTTATTAATTGACCGCTTGCAAGAAAATGCCGGATTAACCTTTCAGTTAGAGGGGTAGTTAACCTCAGTTTAGGTGAAACCCCTGAGTTTTATAGTGTGTTTACCCGACACTATAAAACTCGAGTTTTCTAATTAAAAAATTAACTGACCTCATTCAATTCAAAAATAAGTGCGCTTTGTGGGAACAATACCGGCAACTGCATGCCAAATTGCATTAACACTTCACCGTTAAATTTCTGTTCGTTGATTTTTGATAAAATGGATGGCGAATACTCATTAACTATACTTGGCCAAATGAGTGTTAATTGATAAGTTTTGCTTGCCTCAAGACCGATAAATCTAAATTTTGGTGGCGTAGTACGTTGTGTCTCTTTAACACTATTATAGGCAAATAAGGCTTGAGATTTTTCTGCGTTAATAATACCAAAATTAATGGCGTCACCGTCAGAGTCAAGACGGATCAATTGACCACTATGAATTAATGCACGATGTTTTTTATGTAACACGACGGCTTGAGATAATTGTTGTTGTTCTTTTTCAGTTAATTCACGTGGGTCCATCTCCATGCCCATATGGCCAAAAAAGGCGACTGCTGCCCGCATATCCATGTTGATATGACGCCCCGTTATATGACAATTTCTTGGACCGACATGTGAGCCCATCACTTCTGCCGGAAAAAAGAATGAACAACCCCGTTGAATTGATAAACGGTCTAAGGCATCGTTTGAATCAGATGTCCACACTCTATCCGTATGCGCTAATACCCCGTAATCAACGCGAGCACCTCCTGATGAACAGCTTTCAATTTCGACATGCGGATGCTGAGCTTTTAAACGGTCAATCAATTGATACAATGCATGCGTTTGTTTATGGACAGCCGGTTTACCCAAAGCGTTACCTGCATGATTGATATCGCGGTTCATATCCCATTTGATGTAAACGATCTGCGGGTATTCATTCAAAATATCGTTAATGGCATTAAATAAGTAATCCGTGACTTGTGTTCGCGATAAGTCTAGGACTAATTGGTGTCGAAATTGTAGTTGTTCATTACCTTGGGTACCTAATACCCAATCAGGGTGGGCACGATATAAATCACTGTCAGGGTTGACCATTTCAGGTTCAAACCATAACCCAAACTCCATACCCCATTGATTGACATGTTCAATTAATGGCGATAAGCCCTCAGGGTAAATGTCTTTATCGACAGTCCAATCGCCTAGGCCAGCAAAGTCTCCTCTGCGGCCTTTAAACCAGCCGTCGTCTAAAACAAATCGTTCGGCACCTAAGGCACTGGCTTTTTCGGCAAGTTGCTTTAGGACCTCAATATCATGGTCAAAATATATGCCTTCCCAGGTATTATAATGTACCGGTCGTGGTTTTTTTTTGGTGGTCGCTGCGAGTAAATTGTGACGGACATAGTGATGAAACCCCTCAGATAGGCCACTAAAGCCCTCGGCAGAATATGAGGTGTAAAGCGTCGGGCTAAGATACGATTGCTGAGGTAATAGCTCAACCTCACCCGGCAATAATAGTTCACCACATTGCACATAGCTGCGGCCTTCAGGTAATAATTCTGCCCGCATTTTATGGTTACCACTCCAGCCTAAGTGAAAACCAACACATTCCCCTGTTTGCTCGTTAGTATAGGGCGTATGCATTACGAGTCCGGGAAAGTTATCATGGGAGGTTTTACCTTTGCGGTTCTCACGAACAAAACTGCCTAAAAATAAATCGAGTGAGTGGCGTTGAAATTCATTTGACCAACGTCCTTCAAATGACATAACTTTAGTTAAATGATCCGGAAGTGGGATTGTTGGTGCGGCGCACCAGTTAATCGTTAAAGAGAGATTGGCTAAATTGATGATTTCGGTTGAAGACGATAATACATCACTGCTTTCGTCTAATTGTAAGGTATGAACAAGCTTAATTTGGCGAAGAGTGTCGAGACTTTCAAAGGTGACTTTATTGTTCTCAACTTGAGAAACCGACTGTAATTCAGCCCCTGTAGACCAAGCAAATTCACTATTTAGCACTTCAAGTCCCGGCGCCCCAGTAAAGCCTTGACCGAGTAAAGGAGAAAGAGAGATTGGCGCTTCAATAACCACGGAGCATTTAGCTTCTTGCCGAGTCGCTAATAAAGCTATCATCTGTGAGGATGCTAGTTGAGAAAGCTTTTTGCCATAATAACTGATCGATGGCGTTTTATTTTGACAATCAATAATTAGGCTGGTTTTTTTACTATTGAGTTCAATAATATCTCGTGACAGTTTCAACTAAAAATCTCCTCTAAATACTTATTTCAATTGGACTTAATATCAATGTTTATTAATTTACTTGCTATTGATTAAATATTAATAGTATAAAGATGCAAGATAAATTTTAAGTATTGATTAACAAAAAAAACAAGGTTTGCATCAATCTATCATATTGGTGTTATCTCTAGAAAATAATAGACAAAGAGTGAAAATATAATGTTAGGTGTTTGTTACTATCCTGAGCATTGGCCGGAATCAATGTGGGCACAAGATGCCAAAGAGATGTCTGAACTTGGCTTACGTTACGTGCGGATTGGCGAATTTGCTTGGTCAAGAATCGAATCCCGTGACGGCGTTTATAGCTTTGGATGGTTAGACCGAGCAATTGAAACCTTAGCAGCGGCTGGCTTAGAAGTCATCATGTGTACTCCTACCGCTACACCACCTAAATGGTTAATCGATAAGTATCCTGATATTTTACCTGTTGATATTAATACCGGTACTACACGTGGTTTTGGCTCACGTCGCCACTATGACTTTTCCAGTGCTAATTACTTTGATGAAGCGATGCGAATTTCTGAAATACTGGCTAAACGTTATGGTGAGCATCCAGCGATATGTGGCTGGCAAACAGATAATGAATTAGCCTGTCATGATACCACTCATAGTGGCTCAACCTCTGCAAAATCCGCCTTTCATGATTGGTGTGAAGCTCGCTATAAAACCATTGAAAAGCTCAATGCCGATTGGGGTACTGTTTTTTGGTCGATGGAGTACCAGCGATTTGATCAAATTGAACTCCCTATTTTAGCGGTAACCGAAACGCATCCGGCTCACCAGTTAGCTTATCGCCGTTTTAGCTCAGATCAAGTAATCAAGTTTCATAACAAAATGATCGAAGTCATTCGACAATATGCACCCAATCGATTTGTTACTCACAACTTTATTCCTATGGTGGATACCCAGACAGATAATTATGCCTTAGCTGAGCATTTAGACTTTGTCAGTTATGATAATTATCCCTTGGGTCGATCAGACATGTTCTTTAAAGATAAGTCTTCTAAAGAATTCAAACCTTACATGCGCACCGGCCACCCTGACTTTGCCAGTTACGACTTTGATCAAAGCCGTGGTGTTAGTAAAAGTAATTTTTGGATTATGGAGCAACAACCCGGGCCCGTTAACTGGGCACACCATAACCCGAGACCAGAAAAAGGCATGGTTCGTTTATGGTCTTGGCAAGCGTTTGCTCACGGTGCAGATTGTGTTTGTTATTTTCGTTGGCGCCAAGCACCATTTGCTCAAGAGCAGATGCATGCAGGCGTTAAGCGTAACGACAATTCAAAATCAGCCGCATGGGATGAAATAGAACAGATGCGTAATGAGTTGCAAGCCGTTAACTTTTCTATTGAGGATGAAGTTAACACTAGGGTCGCGATAATATCAGGGACAACAAACCAGTGGGTTAGTGAAATAGAACGTCAAGGAGATAGCTATAATCATCAGCAAACAGAATTCGCTTATTACTCGGCGCTTCGCCAGTTAGGCCTAGTGGTCGACTTTATCTCTACTGACCATGATTTTAACCAATACGACTTAATTGTCGCTCCCTGTTTACCAATTGTTGATGACGCCTTTATTACTAAATGCCAAAACACTAAGGCACATATGGTCTTTGGCCCACGTTCTGGCGGAAAAACAGATGAACTTTCTTTAGCGCCTAACTTGCCACCTGGCAAACTACAAACCTTGCTACCAATAAAGGTACTTTCTACCGAAACAATACGCCCTGACTGCAGTGAACAGTTGAGTTACAAAGGGCGTACTTTTGAAAGCCGATGTTGGCGGGAAGAGTTAGCAATAACTAAAGAGGTAATTGTTGATGCTCACTACCATGATAAATCGCCAGCTGTTGTGCGTTATGGCAATACCAGTTATATCGCTACGCTGACTTGTGACGATTTTTTGATTGAATTATTTGCTCACTTAGCGGGTGAGCTTGATATTGACACTATCCAATTACCCAAAGACATGCGGATTGTCTATCGTGGCAATCTCGCTTATATCTTTAATTATGCAGGGCATGCGCAAACATTCCCAGCGAATAGTATTGGTTCATATCTATTAGGACAAGCCACTATGGCTCCTTATGATGTTGCCATTATTAAACTTAATAACTAATAACAACTTATCGACTTTAATTTACCAGTATAGGTTTAACAAGGAGAATCCGTGAATATTCAAATAGCAGTTTTTTTATCGATCACTGGGCTAATTGCATTTTTAACCTATTTAAAATGTAGAGGGCACGGCCGAGGAAAAGGTAAAGATCAGCAAAATAAAGAATACTTTTTAGCGGGTGGAGGCTTGGCTTGGTACTTTGTCGCCGGTTCAATAACACTCACTAATTTAAGTACCGATCAGTTAGTCGGCTCGAACGGCACACAAATGGCCTTGCTAGCCTGGTGGGAATTTGCCGCGGTGATTGGTTTAATTATGCTCGCGAAAGTTTTCCTTCCTGTTTATTATAAATACAACTGCACCACAACCACCGAACTGTTAGAGAAGCGTTATAATAACAAACATATCCGTGCGGTTATCGGCGCTATGTTTTTCCTGAGTAGCGCCTTAATATTTTGCCCTGCGGTTATTTATTCTGGTTCGTTGTTCATGCAAACCATGTTTAAAGTTGATATTCCCTTGATGTATATCGCTACCGCCTTTGCTGTTTTAGGGGCAATGTACGCTATATTTGGTGGATTAAGAGCAGTTGCCGTCTCTGATACTTATTCTGGTGTCTTACTTTTAGGGATGGCATTAGTTGTTTTGTTCTTAGCTTTAAATGCCATAGATTATGATTTTTCAGGTATTCCAGAGGAAAGATTGACACTTATTGGTGATAACGACTCACCAATCCCTTGGCATACCTTACTTACCGGAATGATCTTTATTCAAATGTTTTACTGGGGCACTAACCAAGTCATTACACAACGAGCAATGGCAGCGCCTAGTCTTAAGGAAGCTCAAAAAGGTGTATTTGCTGCGGTCATTATTCGAATTATTATTGTTCCTGCCATTATTGTTATTCCAGGTATCGTTTCTTTTAAACTTTATGGCGATATAGGTGATACCGCCTATGGACAAATTGTTGGCGACTTACTTCCCGCATGGCTCTCTGGTGTTTTTGCAGCGGCAATGGCTGCAGCTGTTCTCTCAACCTATAATAGTAATTTAAATTCAGCAACCGCTCTTTATGTCTGTGATATTCATGAACCTTATATTAATAAAGACATCAACGTACCTAAACTAAGTGCATGGATAACCGTTGCGTTAACCATTATTTCCTTGGCGTTAGTGCCTGTATACCAGCAAGCCGATAGTATTATTAACTTACTACAACAGTTGTGGGGGTTGTTTAGTATGCCCATACTGTCAATTTTTATTGTTGGTTTACTGTTTAAAGGCGTCCATGCTAACGCCGGTATCGCCGCAGTATTTTTTGGTGTATTACTTTATGGTTCACTCTCCTTTGAGTTCTCACCTTTTCATGCTCCATTTGGCTTACATTACATTCATTTAATGTTTGTCACCTTAATTTCTTGTGTTTCTTTTGCGTTATTTATCAATCGCTTTGTCTTTAAAAACAAAGCGAGTTTAGCGTTTAGTAAGCAAGACACAATAGCGACATAATTCTTATTGTGACCATAAAAAAAAGCCATTCAAATGAATGGCTTTTTACTTTATACAATCGTAACTAACTGTGATTTTGGTAAAACACTTAGATTTTATAGTACAACCTTATCGCTTTATTGCGTTGTATCCATCAAGCGAGTATTGCCTAACAGGAGGCTAATAACCATATATAATAAATACCCCCTTTATTTTGTTGTTAACTTTGTACTTTTTTTACCGCAGCTAACCATTTTTCATACAGTGTATTTCTTTGCTTATCATCTATTTTTGCAGTGAATCGTTGCTCACAATGCCACATCTCAGCTAGCTCGTTTATTGAGCTATAAATACCCGCTTGCAGACCGGCTAAATAAGCTACCCCTAATGCGGTTGTTTCAATAATTTTAGGTCGGTCTACTGTTGCCCCTAAAATATTTGCCAGAAAACTCAACAACCAATTATTGACAGCCATACCGCCATCAACACGAATTATTGTTGGCCTTAGGCCGTCACTCTCCATCGCTTTTTGTAAATCTTTTGTTTGATAACCTACCGATTGTAAGGCCGCAGTGACAATTTCATTAATACCTGAATCTCGGGTTAAGCCTAATATAGCCCCTCTGGCATTGGAATCCCAATAAGGGGCTCCTAATCCAGTAAATGCAGGCACAAGAAACACGCCATGATCCAGTGGCATATCTTCAGCAATAGCTTCTGTTTCGCTTGCACTGTTAATTAATTTTAAACCATCACGAATCCATTGAATAGTCGCCCCCGCCATAAAAATACTGCCCTCAATAGCATAGGTTGGTTTACCGTTTAAGCGATAAGCTACGGTAGTGAGTAATTTATTTTTTGACTTTAACGCTTTATTCCCTGTATTTAACATTAAAAAGCAGCCCGTACCGTAGGTACTCTTTGCCATCCCTTCATCAAAACATGCTTGGCCAAATAACGCGGCTTGTTGATCACCCGCCATAGCTAAAATAGGAATTTCACGCGTAAATAATGAGGTGTTTGTTTTACCAAAATCAGCGGAACAGTCCATAACCTCAGGTAGCATAGATACGGGGATACCAAATAAATCGAGTAATTCTTGGTCCCACTCTTGGGTATGGATATTAAAAATCATGGTGCGAGAAGCATTGGTTGCATCAGTACGATGGTTTTTGCCACCGGTTAGCTGCCACAATAAAAAGCTGTCAACGGTACCAAAAGCTAACTGCCCTTTGCCCGCTTTTTCTTTTGCTCCTTCGACATTTTCAAGTATCCAATGAATTTTAGTCGCTGAGAAATAGGGATCTAATAGTAAACCTGTTTTATCGTTAATAAGCGCTTCTATACTAGGGGATTTAATCGATTCACAATAGGCTGACGTTCTTCGGTCTTGCCAAACAATGGCATTATAAATAACTTCGCCCGTATCCTTATCCCAAACTAGTGTAGTTTCACGTTGATTAGTAACACCTATACCAATAATGTCTGCTGCCTCAATATTATTATTGGCTAATACCCTCTTACAAGTCGAACTTACACTTTGCCATATATCATTAGGGTTATGTTCAACCCAGCCATCTTGGGGAAAATGTTGTTCAAACTCTTGCTGCTCTATCGCGTGTATTTTACCTTGTTTGGTAAACAAAATGGCTCGAGTGCTTGTGGTACCTTGATCAATAGCTAATATATATGTAGACATTTTTTATTATTTATTTAATTGATGACTAAAACAATAATGCACAGGATTGATACTGTTGGCAATAGCTTCCTTCACTGTTGAACATTCACTTAGTAATAAGTTCTTTTTTAAGGTGATCACTTATGGGATAATTTAATTTCGACATTAAAATTAGTTGAGGTTATAAGAATGGCACTGAACCAACGCCAAACAGAACTTGTTGAATTAGTGCATGAAAAAGGGTTTGTTACGATTGATGAATTAGTACAAGTCTTTAATGTAACACCACAAACTATTCGCAGAGATCTGAATTTACTTGCTGATGCTGACGTTATTATTCGCCATCATGGTGGTGCAAAAAGTACGTCAACCACAGAAAACAGCTCCTATCAGTCACGTAAAATTTTAAACCTATACGCAAAAGAACAAATCGCTAATGAATTAGTAAAAATGATCCCTAATGGTGCCTCATTATTTATTAATATAGGTACAACCACCGAAACCATTGCTCGGGCGTTACTTAAGCATAAAGGCTTAAATATAGTGACCAATAATATTCATGTCGCAACTATTCTTGCGGCTAAAGAAGACTTTAGCGTTATTATTGCCGCTGGCGAAGTTAGACACAGAGATGGAGGAATTATTGGTGAAGCCACTTGTGACTTTATGAATCAATTCCAAATGGACTTTGGCATTATTGGTATTAGTGGCATAAGTAACGATGGCTCTTTACTCGATTTTGACTTTAGAGAAGTTAGGGTCGCTCAAACCATCATTAATAATTCAACCAATGTATTGTTAGCCGCAGATCACTCAAAATTTGGTAGAAGTGCGATGATAAAGCAAGGCAATATCACACAAATCAACCATTTATTTACCGACCAGAACCCGCCAGCAAAAATTCAAAAGATGCTTTTAACTAATGAAATCTCAACTCATATCATTTAGTTATTAGATAAAGTTCAACTTTCTCACCTTCTCTTTAATTAAATAAATTGATTAAAAGCTACTAAATAACAATAAGCTAGCTCAATTTTTGCCATCCTAAAAATAAACTAACTCATATATAAAGAACATCAAAACCTTGAAACGAACCTAAACGAACATTATAATAACAATAACGAACATAATATTTATCATACTAATTATAGTGGCGGGTTAAAAAATGAATCTAATCGATGAGTTATTTGATGTTGTTGTCGTTGGTGGAGGGATCAATGGTACCGGAACCGCAGCAGATGCCGCCGGTAGAGGGCTTAAGGTTCTCTTATGCGAACAAAACGATTTAGCTTCAGCAACTTCATCAAATAGTAGTAAATTAATTCATGGTGGCTTACGTTACTTAGAGCATTATCAATTTAAATTAGTGCGGCAAGCACTGGGTGAACGCGAAATTTTATTGAGGAATGCGCCTCATATTATTACCCCCCTCACTTTTCGCTTACCCCATCAGAGACACCTTAGACCATACTGGCTGATCAGAGCTGGATTATTCCTATATGACCATTTAGCCAAGCGTGTGACTTTGCCAACCTCAAATGCTGTTAAGTTCTCTAAAAATTGCCCACTTGTTAATAATATAACGAAAGGGTTTGAATATTCAGATGGCTGGGTTGATGATGCAAGATTAGTGGTTTTAAATGCTGTAGCAGCTCAAGAAAAAGGCGCTACAATTAAAACGCAAACTCAATGTATTAAAGCAATACGCCAAAATGATATCTGGTTAATTACTTTAGAAAACAACTTAACGGGTGAAACATATACCGTAAAATCTAAAAGTGTCGTCAACGCATCAGGCCCATGGGTTGCACAGTTATTTTCACAAGCAATGGCCCTTAAGTCACCTCAAAATGTACGCTTGATCAAAGGTAGTCATATTGTTGTTCCTCGTATCCATGACGATCCTGAAGCTTATATGCTACAAAATATTGACCAGCGTATTATTTTTGTAATCCCCTTTGAGGACGATTTTTCTTTAATAGGGACAACAGATGTGGAGTATACTGGCGAGCCTTCAGAAGTAAAAATATCGGAAGAAGAAATTCAATATTTACTCACAATTACTAATGAGTATTTCAAAAATAAAATTTCTCGAGATGATATTGTCACCACTTATTCTGGCGTAAGACCTTTATTAGATGATGAGTCTGTTGATGCACAATCAGTCACTCGCGATTACACCTTAGCGTTAGAAGACATCAACGACAAAGCACCAATTTTATCTATCTTTGGTGGAAAAATAACAACCTATAGAAAATTATCCGAAGCAGCGGTAGACAAACTTATCCCCTATTTCAAAACTATTGGTCCTCAATGGACAGCAAAAAGCCCCATCCCTGGTGGTAACTTCGATGACATTAAAGTGTTTACTGAGGAGGTTGAAAATCAATACCCCTGGCTACCAGAAAAGTTACGAACAAGATTTATTCGGAGTTATGGCACACGTATATTTTTACTGCTCAAGAATTCAACTCACATGGCAGCACTCGGCAGCTCGTATGGTGCTGATTTATTTGAGCAAGAAATTAACTTTTTAATTGAACATGAATGGGCTATTAATATAAATGATATTATTTGGCGACGAACAAAGCGTGGTTTATATTTAACGACACAAGAAATCAAAGAAATAACACACTATATTAATCGTCATCCATCAATTATTGCCAAAAAAGCACCTAAGTCGGTAAAAGTCGCTTAAACGATAGTCTTCATTTTAACATCAAAAACAGAGTCAAAAAATCCAAACAGCGTATGAATTGTAGCTCTTAAATCCCCCACAATTTTTGATAAATAACAAAGCGTTTATGGTATTCATTCCCTTGTATCTCTATATTTTTTATCATAAAGTTGACACATATCTCATTAAATCTTTATATCAAAAATAAAGAAGACAATACAAGACGGTTGAAATAACCCAATAGTATGGATTAATATTATGAATAACTTGGAATTTACTCATCGACGAAAAAATCCATTGACGGGGGACTGGGTCTTAGTCTCTCCTCATAGAAATAATCGTCCTTGGTTAGGCGCTACTGAAGTTGAGTCGGTAGCTGACTTACCAAGCTATGATGAAAACTGTCCATTATGCCCAGGTAATAATCGAGCGAATAATGTGGTGACACCTCATTACCTTGATACTTATGTCTTTATCAATGACTTTGGTGCCTTGACTGAGGAGCCTATTGATCCCATTCAGGTAAAAAATGAACAACACCCTTTATTTGAAACCATAGTCGCCCATGGCGAATGCCGCGTAGTGTGCTTTTCTCCTGAGCATAATAAGTCACTACCCGAGTTAACTGTTGATGAAATTAAATCCGTCGTTAACACTTGGCAATCAAGTTATGTTGAACTTTCAACAAAATATGCTTGCGTTAATATATTCGAAAATAAAGGCGCGATAATGGGGTGCTCACAGCCTCATCCTCATGGACAAATTTGGGCACATCAACACTTATCAACTGAAATAGAAAAAGAAAATCAACAGCAACTTGCCTATCAAGATAAACAAGGCAAATCGTTATTAGCTGATTACGTTGAACATGAAGTTTCACACCAAGACCGTATTGTTATTGAAAATGACCATTGGTTAGTCGTTGTGCCCTTTTGGGCGGCTTGGCCTTTTGAAACCTTGTTAATTGCTAAAGATAACATTCAACATTTTGGTCAATTAAATGATGAGCAAAAAAACAGCTTAGCTCAAATATTACAGGAACTCACTATACGTTACGATAATGTTTTTGATTGTAGTTTTCCTTATTCCATGGGCTGGCATAATGCGCCAAACAACGGCGATGACAATAGCCATTGGCGTTTACATGCGCACTTTTACCCGCCACTTTTACGCTCTTCAGCAGTGAAAAAACACATGGTGGGTTATGAAATGCTCGCAGAGAGTCAACGAGACTTAACCGCTGAAACCGCTGCTAAAATTCTCCGTTCAGTCAGTACCACTCATTATAAAAAAGAGCAAACTAATGCCAGTTGATTTACCTGATGATAAATTTAATAAAAAGTTTGAGCAACTTTATAAAGCTGCTGCTCAAGGAATGTCGTCAGCACCGGGGCGCGTTAATTTAATTGGCGAATTCACCGACTACAACAACGGTTTTGTTTTACCTTGTGCATTAGCGTTCACAACAAGAATACTCTTCAGAAAACGTGATGACAATCAAGTGATTGTTCACTCTTTGCTTTACCCCGGTGAGCAAGATAAATTTAGTATAAATAATGAGATTACTCATGGAGACTCTCAATGGGGTAATTATATTCGTGCTGTTGCCTTTGTATTTAAACGTCAAGGCCATAAACTCTGTGGTGTTGACTTGCTGATTGATAGCAATGTACCCCAAGGGAGTGGTTTGTCATCTTCAGCGGCTTTAGAAGTTGCCGTTGGTGGTGTTTTTAATGACTTGTGTCAATTGAATTTATCCGGTGAAATGATCGCCTTATTAGGCCAACAAGCTGAAAATGATTTTATGGATTGCCAGTGTGGCATTATGGATCAACTCGTGTCTGCCAACGGTAAAAAAGGCTATGCCTTACTGATTGACTGCCAAAGTTTAGTAACTGAGGCAGTGGCTATTCCTAAAGATTTGTCCATTGTGATTGTTAATTCAAATTATCCTCGAAAATTGGTGGATAGTGAATACAATCAACGCCGAATTGACTGTGAACAAGCTGCAATAAAAATGTCTGTGACGAGTTTACGTGACGCCACAATTGAGAAATTAACAGCCGCTCACTCGATAATGTCTGTTAATGAGTATAAGCGTGCTCGTCATGTTATTACTGAAAATTCACGGGTAATTAAAGCCACTAAAGCGTTAAAACATAATAATATGGAAACGTTACGAGCGCTTATGACGGCTTCTCATCAGTCTTTAAAAGATGATTTTGAAGTAACGGTGCCTGAAACCGATGGTTTAGTTGAAATATGTCAAAAAGCATTAGGTGACAGCGGTGCTGTTCGAATGACCGGTGGTGGTTTTGGTGGTGCTATTGTTTGTTTATGCCGCCATTCAGATATTGATAAAATTAAAGGCGCGGTTGAGGAACATTATTTTTCGCGTTTCAATATTCATGCGTCTATTTATGTTGGTAAAGCCGGTAATGGTTTACAAGTTAAGGTCTTATAAAGTTTAATGATACATTCAATAAAAATTAAACAATCAGAGGTGTAATATTAAGCATATTCATTGGGGCGTTATTGGTTGTGGAAATATTGCGCAACTCTTTGTTAAAGGTCTACAAAGACTGGACCATTGCTCTCTACTTTCTGTTGCGTCACGCACAGCTAACCGAGCCAAAGAGTTCGCTAATCAATATAATGTCAAAAGGGTTTGTACTGACTATGAATCTTTAGCCTCAGACCCTGATATTGATGCTATTTATATTGCTACCACCCATAATTTTCATTTTGACAATATTAAACTTTGCCTAGAAAATGGCAAACACGTGCTCTGTGAAAAACCGCTGACGGTTAATGCTCAACAAGCAAAAATATTGGTGGTTTTAGCTCAAAAGCATCAATGCTTTATGATGGAATGTGTATGGACTCGATTTTTACCGGCAATAAAGCACTTAACAGTTTTATTGGAACAGGGCGTGATTGGCGAAGTACAAACGGTTAAGGCCAATTTCAGTATTTCTGGCGATTTTTCTCCTGAACATCGATTAAGAAACAAAGATCTTGCCGGTGGAGCCTTGCTTGATTTAGGTATTTACCCGTTAACGTTAGCAGCCTTGGTTTTTGGTGAAGAGCCAACCAAGATACAGAGCTCTGCAGTAATAGGGTCAACAGATGTTGATGAAAGCTCCTTTTATTTGCTGGAATATGCGCCAAAGCAACGCGCAATGTTGTCCTCCTCTTTTATCGATGGCGCGCCAACCGAAGCAATTATTTCAGGCAGTAAAGGCTATATCCGATTACCTAATTTTCTTGCCGCTCAAACATTACACCTACATATGGATAACGAGTCGGTTCAAACGCTAGCGTTTCCATTTGAAGAAGATGAAAGTTTTACCTTTGAAATAGCTGATGCCATGCAATGTATTCGTCAAGGTAAAAGCCAAAGTGACATTTTACCACTGGCTAAAACGGTAGCCATTATGACAACCATGGATACCATTAGAGCCCAATGGGGACTTAAATACTCAAATGAGTTTTAAATATAAAAAAAATAACAATGGAAATATTATGCGCATTAAAAACAAAAAGAATTTACATGTGTTTATGTTGGTGTGTCTTATGGGTTGTGCGGAGAATACACCATTAAACACTCAGGTCACTTTAATACCAGAGCAGTTATATTCACCTTTACCCTCAGATGTTGTTCCTGAACTGGCTACAAATGGTAAATTTAAGGTCGGTGTTAAAACACTAGAGATAGTCAATCCCGCCCAATTTGATGCGGCGACACAAACAACAAAGGATAGAAAATTAGCCGTTGAGGTTTGGTACCCCAGTAATGCGGATAACACTAATATGAAAACCAGCTATGAAAATGAAACGCGTACAGGTATTGAGTTTTCGATGCAAGCAGATGCCTATCGGGATGCGGCTGTATTACTCTCAACAAATGACACTAAGTATCCCTTGGTTGTTATCTCTCATGGGTATACCGGTTATAACACTATTATGTTTTATTTAGCAGAGCACTTAGCTTCACATGGCTATATTGTTGCCGCCATTGATCACACCGACTCAACGAATGCTGACGTTGATGTTAAGGTGAATCCAGCCTCAGGTTTTTTCAGTACCTTGTTAAATCGCTCACGTGACCAACAATTCACCCTTAACTACCTAACAACTCAGTCACACTTTGCTTCTGCCGCTGTCGACAACACTAAAGCCGGACTTATTGGCTATTCAATGGGCGGTTTTGGTGCCATTAATACTATCGGGGGTTGTTACAACTTTACGCAAACAACAACGTCAGCATTTACTGGCATTACAGAACCCGAACAACTGAAAAAAATAATTGCCCTGCTTAATAGTTGTGCTGGCGGTCAATATCAAAACGTCAAAGTAGACTCAAAATGGCAAGCTGTTGTCGCTATGGCTCCATGGGGGGGACAACACCAGCTCTTTAATGAAGAAGCATTAGCGGCAATCGATACCCCAATGTTATATATTGCCGGTGACTTAGATGATATTTCAGGCTATGAGGGTATTAAGTCACTCTACGAAAAAACAGGCACAAACAATAAATACTTATTAACCTATCAAAATGCACGACATAACATTGCCAAGCACCCTGCACCACTTTTAGCTAAAACGAATGAATTGGATTTGGGTCACTATTATGAGGGGGCATGGGACAGTGCAGTACTGAACAACACCAATAAACATTTTACCCTTGCCATGATGGATTGTTACTTAAAACAACAAATAGAAAAATGTAGCTACCTTGATTTATCAGCTGATTCTAACCAAAAAGCGATTGATGGGAAAACCCCTAAACCCTGGAAAGGCTTTGATCATCGTTTTTCTGTGGGTATGGCTTGGCAAAAAGCCAAGTAATATTAAATTTATGTTAAAAATGGCTTAGTTGCTTACGCAGCGACTGAGTCAAGTAAAAGGGTATGTAACTTACTTACCCTTTGAAGAAAATAGTAATTCATCCTCTTGACAGGTATTAAGATAAACCTCATTTAAAACACTCTTTCCATACCTACCACTACTAACAAATCCGCTAACAAAGCCTCTTTGATAATCACTTATAGAATCAAAATAGTCATAGACATCCTTATGCGATCCCTTAACTTCATTACTCAGTTTATCCCAAACTAGAGCACCATAATCAAAACCATACTTAATATGCACATCTATACGGCTGTCATTGAGGCCCGCTTTTTCAGCGAGAAAAAGACATTTGAAATGCATGTTCATATTATCGATGTGATTACGTTTATACTTAATATTTTGGGCTGTAGCTGAGATACTAAACAGTACAACTAAGATTAATATTATTTTATACATACATCATCCTTGACCTTATTACCTACCAATATAAATAAGAGTAAAGCGCCACTGACACTAGTTACCAACATCACCAATCCAATGTAAACTGTTTTGATGTCCTGCGTTGTCATTAACATTACCTATTGCAGATTTTAACAAGAAAGAGATGTTCTCTATCTCTGCAGCGTCATTGGTAACTGCCTCTAATCGCCATAGGAATTCTTTTATTATCTGGTATTCCATCTCACTACTAACCTTGACCATTATTCGATATCCTTATCATCTAATAAACCAGTTATCAGTGTAGTTCATAAAACTGATTAAAATAGTAAGCGTAGTAATACCTTAACTACTTTTTACAGGGTAAAGTTTTATTAAGAACGACGTTAACGACAAGCGATTAAAAAATGACAGGGATTATTGCATAAAAATAGTGAGCAAAGGGCAGTCAATAGTTGTGTCCGCTGAAGTCGGTTTAAGTACCAAAATGGTATTAACCATCTATAGGCTCTTGTATTTACTTATCTCTAATCAACTTGAGCCAGCTATCAGTATTAGCGATAAAATTTAGATTACTGAAATTCCCACTTTCATTAATTTCTTGTACGGACGCCTCTAGAGTAATAGTTAAAAATTCAAGCTCTGAAGGGGATACATTTACCGCTTTTAATCTTAAAATAAAATCAGTTACCAATGCATGTTCGGTTTTTGAATTAATCTTAGCCATTCGATATTCCTTTATCTGCTACTTATCTCACCATTAATGTAATTCATGTCTCTGATTAAAATCACAAAGACATATTGTGCTAATTTCCGACATCACCAATAAAATTAAGGTTGTTGTAGTTATTACTTTCATTAATTTTTTGGATAGTCGCTTGTAAAATTATGGTTATTAGTTCAATTTCAACAGGATTATTTTCAATAATTGCTAAGCGCTTAATAAATTCCCCTACTAATTTGTACTCAAGGTCTGAGTTAATGTTAGCCAATCGATACTCCTTTATCTAATGCTTACCTCATAATCAGTATAGTTGATATCTCTGACTAATTTTTTAAACTATGCATATTAAGCTTGGCGACTAAGAATAAACATCATGCTCAAATAAAAAGCCCTAAAATAGGTTTATATATTGTTTTACTAAGAAAGGGGCTCCTTATTGGTTTGTATGAAAATAGAAGATGGCGCTCTCAGCAGTAATCGATTAAAGCGCCCTATCCTAAAAATAACAACAACCTATTAATTTATCCTATTAACAATACTACTTTTGGTACTACTTAATCGTTATGTCACATCCATAATATCATCACCAAAAGCAGTTATTGGGCGACGTATTTTTATTAAGGTAATAGTGACGATACCATCATCACTTAACTTGTTTTTTTTAGTTAGCGCGAGAGGTTAACAAAGTGCGCATAGCGAAAATTAACTCACAAGTTCTTCCTCTATTTTTTCTAATAAATGATTAGAGTCATATTACTGAGAAGTATTAGTAATAATTAGAAGACACAAAAACTTACATTTAACTAATTGAAAATAATGGTAATGATAGAGTATCTTGCTTCGATAATAATGAGACAAGCTATTAATATCCAGGCGTGCAATAGCTTTGTATAATTTATTCTTTCTAAATTGTTGAATATCAAGTGAAAATTAATCGACATTATGGAACGGATATTACTGTGAAGTTTTCATAGATAGGTGGTTATAAGGTAAAGCTTAGCCTCATGGTTAAAGGATGATAACTAAATCTAAGATTTATATGTTAGTGATAGTGCCTTTATTACCATTATTTGTTTTATTTGTATGGATTAGTTCGATACATGAAGTCATTGAGCATGGTGAAGCTTATGGATTTACTATCGGCATGAGCCAAGCAGAAGTGGTTGCCACTCTTCACATCAAATCAAAAATGCCCACAAGAAACATTAACTCAGTAAATGCCAATAAGTCCTCAAAACTTATTTCATTAACATCACTTAATAGTGACTTTTATGATGCAGTAAAATGGGTAGTCATGCATGACTCAGTATTTTGCTTCAATGGCGTTACACTCGAGTTTTGTGATGAGCGTTTAGGTCGCTTCCTCTAATGCTTGAGTTATGTATTGAGATTACAATTGTTCGATGCAAGAGCTAAAAGGAAAATTATCAACGGCTGGTTTAATAATAGTATAACAAGTATTTTTTGATCAAATATCCATCGCAAACATGATCTAAGTAAAAAGACTGCAAGCGCTTAAATAAAAAAACAACTGAATTCAGGTGAAATATGTTAAATAAAATAATTATGACGGTAATGCTGTTGCTACTCTCAATTGCCTCAACAAACGCAGCCATTAAGCAAAGTAAAGGTGATTTTGAAGATAAGTTTCGCCAACTAGACGAAGTTCTCCCCACCCCAAATGTTTATCGAAATGCGGCGGGTGAGCCCGGCCATCAATACTGGCAGCAACAAGTGGATTATCAAATAAAAGCTCGATTAGACGAACATAAACGTCGCATTGAAGCCACTGAAACCATCACCTATAAAAATAATTCACCGGATACACTTAAATATTTGTGGCTGCAACTGGATCAAAATATATTCAGAAACGATTCTATGGCTGCTATGTCCAGTAATTTTGGTGGGATTGGTGATCGTGCGCCTGCAGCACGTGCCGGTTCTATGAATAAACCAGCACGGCTTAGTCTAGATCACCTGCGTCGTCAGCAATTTGTCGACGACAACGAGCTCGGCTATGAGATCAAAAATATTAGTAATAAATCGGGCAAGGCCCTTAAGCATGTGATTGTTGGTACCAACATGCGTATTGATCTTCCGATACCATTAAAACCAGGTAAAACGACCACATTTACAATCGACTTTGCCTTTAATATTGTCGAAGAAGATGCCGTGTCCGCTCGTTCAGGTTATGAACACTTTCCCGATGATGAACGAGAAGGGGGTAATGATATTTTCCTCTTAGCACAATGGTTTCCTCGTTTACATTCCTACACTGACTATGAAGCCTGGACCAACAAAGAATTTATTGGTCGTGGTGAGTTTACTCTGGAATTTGGTGATTATGAGGTAGAACTCACGGTGCCTGCCGATCATATTGTCAGCTCTACAGGGGCCTTACAAAATCCAAAACAAGTCTTAAGTACAACGCAGCGTAAGCGTCTCAAAGAAGCACAGAACGCCAAACGTATTGTGTTTGTCGTGACTGAACAAGAAGCTCTGGAAAACGAAAAAGCAGGCACAGATAAGCAAAAGACTTGGAAATTTTCAGCTGAAAATGTGCGAGATTTTGCCTGGGCATCGTCGCGCAAATTTCTGTGGGATGCCCGAGGCCATCAACAAGGTGGCAACGATCAGCCATTGGTGATGGCGATGTCGTTTTATCCAAAAGAAGGTGGCGATTTATGGAAGAAGTACTCTACTGAAGCGATTATCCAAACCTTAGAAGTGTATTCTCGTTTCTCATTTGACTATCCCTACCCGGTCGCCCAATCGGTAAATGGGCCGGTTGGAGGCATGGAATATCCGATGATCACCTTTAATGGCCCGCGGACTGAGCTTCAGGATGATGGTAGTCGTACCTATTCCCAGGCAGAAAAGCGTTTCTTGATCGGCGTAGTGATCCACGAAGTGGGCCATATCTATTTCCCGATGATTGTCAATTCTGACGAACGACAGTGGACTTGGATGGATGAAGGCTTAAACAGCTTTTTAGATGGCATTGCTGGCCGCGAATGGGATCCAACTGTTCCCTGGGGTGTTGAACCCCGAGATATTGTCGGTTATATGAAAGGCAGTGTGCAGGTGCCTATCATGACTCAGTCTGATAGTGTGCTGAAATTGGGCCCCAATGGTTATACTAAACCCGCGGTAGCGCTAAATATCTTGCGGGAGACCATCTTAGGTCGTGAATTATTTGATTTTGCTTTTAAAGAATACGCTCAGCGCTGGAAATACAAACGCCCTACACCTTCGGATTTCTTCCGTACAATGGAAGAAGCCAGTGGTGTGGATCTTGATTGGTTCTGGCGTGGCTGGTTTTACACTACAGACCATGTAGATATCTCTCTGGATACTATTTACAAGCTTCGCCTGGATACCAAAGATCCAGATATTGACTTTAGCCGCCAACGCCAGGAAGAGCTGAACAAACCGATGTCCTTAACCGACGAGCGTAATAAAGCTGAAGGCAACAAACTTTGGGTTGAGCGTTTTCCTGATATTACTGACTTTTATGACGAGAACGATCGCTTCACGGTGACCAATAAAGAGCGCAATAAATACCAGAAGTTTCTTAAAAAACTCGAACCCTGGGAACGTACAACTCTTGAACGTGCCATTAAAGAGGACAAAAACTACTATGTTCTCGAATTTTCTAACAAGGGTGGTTTAGTCATGCCGATCATCCTTGACTTAAGTTTTGAGGATGGCAGTACCGAAACCCAATACATCCCGGCTGAGATTTGGCGCAGAAGCCCTAAGGCAGTGAAAAGACTGATTATCACCGATAAGAATAAGGTTCTGGCCAGTGTTAGTATTGACCCCCGCTGGGAAACTGCCGATGTAGATGTGCACAACAATCACTACCCCCGTAAAATTATTCCTTCGCGCATAGAGGCGTATAAAAAGAAAAAAAGTACCAAGAAAGTATCTCGTGACATCATGCAGGATATCAAAACAGAGTTAAAAACTGAGGATGATGATGAAACTGAAGCACCTGAGAAGGACGGTTAAAAATGTTTAAGTTTGCTTTACGTCTCTTAGTCCGTTCGTTAGCCATCATAGTAACGAGCGCTATGTTTTTTAGCTTTATGGTTCACGCCCATCAGCAAAAAATAGCTATTAGTACCGTATTTTTTAATGCAAAGACCTTAAACATTGAGGTAATGCACCGCTTCAACATCCATGATGCGGAACATGCGGTGCGTAAAATTTTTGGCAAGGACGCCGATATAATCGACTCAGCTACCACCCAACAACAATTCAGCGCATACGTTAAGCAACGTTTCGCCATGCACAATCAAGTAGGCGAAATTTTACCACTGACCTTAGTTGGCCACGAACTTGATGGAAAGCATTTTTGGGTGTATCAGGAAACCGCACAAACGATAGAACTACAAAACCTGACCGTACGCCACAATGCCCTTCGTGATTTATGGCCCTCTCAAGTCAACACCATTAACATTGAAGGTAAAGGTAAACTACAAACCCTGACCTTTAGTGATTCGGTCGAGCTCTTAACGGTGGAATTTTAATCGTATTACAAAACATTATTGGAATTAGTGTCGTTACTCGGTCTGTTTATTTATAAAGGATATCTCTTTAGGGAAACACAACTACTATAGGTTGTGTTTCCCTATAATTAATATTCTTATACGTTAGTGGCTGAGTCTTAATTGAATACTCTAACAAACAGTAAACAATAGGAATCGGCTAAACACATAAAAGTAATTAACTAGGAATTAAAACAGTTTGTTTTTTCGTTCCCCAAAAGTTTTAGGGTGTTATCGATACAAAACCTAATCCAAAATGTTGTGTGTCTTTGAAAGCTAATGTCTCGAATGTGGCAGTTACTGCCCTTACAATTTTATTTTCAAAGCTGAAATTAAGACCGCTTTGTGCCATAAATCTACTTATTTTTCGGTGTTGGCCATACAAAGGGAGCGGGCTTGGTGGAAGTTGTTTCTGCTAAGGCTTTATTCTGGGCGAGTATCCCCCTGATTAACTTCCCCGTTTCTTTATGTTTACTGCAAAATGTTTTTAAGTATAAAATTTCAACTCTACTTCGCGCCCAAGGGGTTGTACGCAGAAATTTCAAACTCGATTTAAGACGGGGTTTATTGGTGAAACAACGAATATTAAGTAACTCACCCATTTTATCCCAACCAATTTTCTTCTCCAGTTCGGTCAGGATCTGTTCAAGTTTCACGCCGTGTAGCGGATCATTACTGTTATTCATGGTTTACCTAAAATCAAAAAGAGCATTGTAACAAGTTTCCTAAATATTGACAGACTTATGCATTTAACGCAGCTAAAAGTACACCAAGAACTTTATGGCAAATTTCCTGTTTTTATTGGAAAGATTAGTGGTATAAAATACACCTAAGAACTTAAAGCGAAACAATATATAAAGAAATGAAAATATTTTTACTTACACATGAACGTGAATTAAATAGGGTAACCAATACAGGCTCTCTTGCTATAGACGATTCTAATGAAATGGTTGAACGTATACTTTGGGATAGAGTAAACCCTAATAAAGGCCTTACTAAACTAATAGAAAATAATCAGGCGTTATTATTATATTCCAAAGGAGAATCATCATCGGCAATCATTCAAGAATATGAAAATATCATTATTATTGATGCCACGTGGCAGGAATCACAAAAAATTTTCAATCAAAGCGCTTATTTAAAAAGTGCGCCACAATTTACGCTGAATACGCCAAATGATTCTTTATACAAACTTAGGGCCAATCAACCTAAAGGCGGGTTATGCACCATAGAATGTATAATCGAAGTATTAAGAATTAAAGGTGAAAATAAAATAGCATCAGAATTAGCGTTAAAATTTGAACAATTTAATGGCTAAAAATTTAGCCGCTAGTCTGTTATTTATACGTTATCAATATTAAATCTGATCTGAACCCATATTTACTCCTCACTGCTAACTTGAGCTCTGGCATTAGTGTTCATAAGATTCGATGTCATTTTATGGTTGGTAATAAAAAACATTATACGTATTCACAGATAATGTTTTCTTATAAAGCATCAGAGTTATAAGGCCTAAAACTAAGTCTGCTTTGTTTTACTAAGGGAGGTGTTCTTTATTGGTTTGTATTAAAATAGAAGATGGCGCTCTCGGTAGGAATCGATAAGAACGCCCTACCCTATGAATATAAAGAACCTATTGATTTATTAAATTAACAGTACTACTTTTGGTACTACTTAATCGTTACGTCATATCCATAATATAATCACCAAAGCAGT
>Ga0209712_10000214_pt1:0-7500 | contig 52260 bp, 52 predicted proteins | sample ArcOceMetagenome_FD_187443 | JGI IMG/M metagenome (GOLD analysis project Ga0209712, IMG submission 187443) | Marine eukaryotic phytoplankton communities from Arctic Ocean - Arctic Ocean - Greenland ARC118M Metagenome (SPAdes) (version 2) | ecosystem: Environmental > Aquatic > Marine >...
AAATATTTTAAGTTTTATATATAATATTAAGTATAATACTAGTCATTAACATTATTTTCTGTATTTAAATTTTTAACATTTCTAGAGGATTATCAGTTATGGATACTCGTTTACTAGTAATTGCTGCACCTGTTTTAGTAGCAGCATCATGGGCTTTATTTAATATTGGTCGTTTAGCAATTCAACAAATCCAACGTTTATCACGTTAAAAATAATTACAAGGCTAAATTGATTTTTCTAGCCTTGTAGTTATTATTAAATTTTCTGGAGAAACGTTAACACCCATTTTAATTAAGACAGGCGTCTATTAAAAGCCCTGTTAATCTTTACTGTATCCAGCTATTATGATCTACAACAACCCCCAAACCTATCTATACCACAAGGCATTGTATTATAACTACATATTTAAGTATGACTTAGCTTAAAATAAGGGTTAAAACGATGTAAAATTTGAAGCGAGCTAAAGATAGCTTAAAACTATTTGAACCACCTATTAAAACGCTAGAATTGCTAGTTAATTTAAACATTCATATATTATAGAACTTTACTAACATTCATAAAATAAATATGTAGAGAATTTTTTAATAAAGGAATAGAAATTCCATTTTTTTTATGTAAGATAACAAACTATGTAATTTTATAGAAAATAGAATTTAATTTGTCGGTTTGGTTTTAAACAAACACTCTCTTGGAGTACAGTATAAGAAATCCTGGGCACGTTTTAAGTTTAGATTCGCAGGCGCTCGTTGAAATGGTTGCTACGACTGAGGATTACGTACCAACCATTGGTTTCAGTAGTATTAACAAATATAGACAAATTAAATTCTATTTTGTACAATACATTTAAATTAAAAAGCTATTTTAAATAAAGATAAAAAAAAATTATGGCTGTACCTAAAAAACGGACATCAAAAGCAAAAAGGAATAGTCGTAAAGCTAATTGGAAAAGAAAAGCAGCAAAATCCGCACAAAAATCTTTATCATTAGCCAAATCAATACTACGAGGTAAAACTACAAGTTTTGTATATCGTCTTTACGTTGATGAATAACTTTGAAATTTTCTTAGTATAAATTTAAACATATATTAAGAAAATTTGAAATTTTCTTAGTATTAGTGATAAATACATTTTAATTTCTAGATATTAATTGAAACTCAATTTGTCATTTTAAATATATGTATACAAGGATTACTAAAATAAACTAAAATAAGATTAGCGGATGTGGCGAAATTGGTAGACGCGCTAGATTTAGGTCCTAGTAACTTTTGTTTTGAGAGTTCGAGTCTCTCCATCCGCATTTAAAAAATTCTTTAATTAACTTCTTGAATATTTATTATATGGTTCTTCCATTTACTTTACAACAATTACGTATTTTTAAAGCTATTGCTTCTGAAAAAAGTTTTACTCAAGCTGCTGAAATTTTATTCGTTTCTCAACCGTCAATAAGTAAACAAATTAAAACATTAGAAAATCGTTTAGGAATTTTATTATTAAACCGAAATGGTAATAAAATATCGTTAACTGAAGCAGGTAATGTTTTTCTTCAATATTCTGAACGAATACTTGCTTTGTGTGAAGAAAGTTGTCGCGCTTTAAATGATTTAAAAGATGGTGAACGCGGAAATCTAAAAGTTGGGGCAAGTCAAACTATAGGGGCATATTTAATGCCTCGTGTTTTAACTTTATTTACTCAAAGTTACCCACAAATTACTTTGAACATTGATATTGATTCTACTAGAATAATTGCAAAAAAAGTTGCCGATCGAATTATTGATATTGCTATTGTAGGAGGTGATATTCCTAAAGGTTTAAAAAAAAATTTGGAAATTGAAGATTTTGTTGAAGATGAACTGATTTTGATAATTCCCAAGTCACACCCATTTGCAAGAAAGAAAAAAAAGAAAATTAGTAAAGAAGACCTTTATCATTTAAATTTTATAACATTAAATTCAAATTCTACAATTCATAAATTTATTGATAATATTTTAGTTCAAAATAATATTCAAACTAAACAATTCAATGTAATTATGGAACTAAATTCTATTGAAGCAATCAAAACTGCTGTCAGTCTTGGTTTAGGTGCTGCTTTTGTCTCATCATCAGCAATAGAAAAGGAAATGGAATTAAAAACAGTTGAAATTATAACAATCGAAAATATTAAAATAACTCGAACATTATCTATTATCACAAATACAGACTCTCATCGATCTAAAGCTTTTGAATTTTTTTATAAGGAATTGTGGTTACTTAAAAATTTATAATTTTATCTAGTTCTAATTTAAGTTGACTTAACTAAAATTGATTTTGTAATATGATTTTATAAAAAGAGAAAATCTTTGAAATTATGAAATACGCAATTGTAGAGATCAGTGGGAGACAATTTTGGATTGAAACAGGGAAATATTACGATTTAAATCGTATTCCAACAGAACTTGGAAAAGAAATTACACTAAACCGAGTTTTACTTGTTAATAATGAAGGCGAACTCTTAATTGGAAAACCTTATTTAGAAAGTGTAAAAGTTAAAGGAAAAATTTTAGAACATTTACGTGGTCGTAAAACTATTGTTTATAAAATGCGTCCTAAGAAAAAAACTCGTAAGAAACAAGGTCATCGTCAAGATTTAACTCGAGTTCTTATTGAAGAAATAAATATTAATTAATACTTAAGGAATAGAGAAATGGCACATAAAAAAGGTGCAGGTAGTACCAAAAATGGTCGTGATTCAAATGCAAAACGGTTAGGTGTTAAAAGATTTGGTGGTGAAAAAGTAAAAGCAGGAAGCATTATAATACGTCAAAGAGGAATGAAATTTAAACCTGGTTCGAACGTTGGGTCTGGGAAAGATTTTACTCTATTTGCATTAGTTGATGGAACTGTAAAATTTGATTATAAAGATGCTCAACATAAACGAGTAAATATTATTACTTAGTAGAACTTTATAAATTTTTCAAAATGTTAAAAAATCCATTTATTAAAGATTCAGTCACAAATGAATATCAAGCATTAATTAATCAAATTAACGCTTTAGAAGATAATTTAAAAATATTAACTGATACTGAACTAAGAAATAAAACATTTCAATTAAAAAAACAATATCAAAAAGAACAAGATTTAAACTCATTAATTGCTGAATCTTTTGCAATTACAAGAGAAGCAAGTTTTCGAACTTTAGGTCTTCGCCACTTTGATGTTCAATTGATTGGGGGCTTAGTTTTAAATAGTGGAAGAATTGGTGAAATGAGAACGGGTGAAGGAAAAACATTAGTTGCAACTTTGCCCGCTTATTTAAACGCTTTAACGAATAAAGGTGTACATATTGTTACGGTAAATGATTATTTAGCAAGTCGTGACCAAATTTCAATGGGACAAATCTATCGATTTTTAGGTTTAGATACAGGTTTAATCCAAGAAGATATGGCCTTTTTAGAACGACAACAAAATTATAATGCTGATATTACTTATGTAACAAATAATGAAGTAGCTTTTGATTATCTACGTGATAATATGGCATCTAATTTAAGCCAAGTTGTTCTACCACCATTTAATTATTGTATTGTAGATGAAGTTGATTCAATCTTTATTGATGAAGCACAAGTTCCATTAATTATTTCTCAAGCTGTAGAAACTTGTATTGATAAATACATTGTTGCAGCTGAAGCTGCTGAATATTTAGAAGTTAATGTTCATTTTAAAGTAGATGAAAAAAATAGAAATATTATTTTAACTGAGCAAGGGACAGCTCAAATTGAAAAAATTTTACAAGTTGAAGATCTATATAATCCCAATGATCCGTGGATTCCTTATGTCTTAAGTGCTATTAAAGCCACTGCCTTATTTTTCCGAAATATACACTATATTGTTCAAAACAATCAAATTATTATTGTTGATGAATTTACAGGCCGAATTATGCCAGATAGAAGATGGAACGAAGGTTTACATCAAGCTGTTGAAGCAAAAGAAGGCGTTCCAATTAGGCAAAATACAGAAACGGCAGCATCAATCACTTATCAGAATTTTTTCTTATTATACGATAAATTATCAGGTATGACTGGGACGGCTAAAACATCTGAGGTAGAATTTGAAAAAATTTATAACTTACCTGTGGAAGAAATACCAACAGCCCGACCAAACCTTCGTAAAGACTTACCTGATTTTGTTTATAAAGATAGTTTAACAAAATGGACTGCTATTGCACGAGAATGTAAATCCATTGCAAAAACAAAACAACCGATTTTAATTGGAACAACAACGGTTGAAAATTCTGAAATGTTGGCGGATTTATTGAAAGAATATCAACTACCATATCGCTTGTTAAACGCAAAACCTGAAAATGTTAAACGCGAATCAGAAATTGTCGCGCAAGCAGGGGAAATTGGAAGCATTACAATTGCAACAAATATGGCAGGCCGAGGAACAGATATTATTTTAGGTGGAAATATTACATTTAAAGTTAGAAAACAACTTTATAATATTTTAGTTTCTTATAAAACCCAAACTAATTCAACAAATTTAAATAATATTTTTCCTTTAGTAAAAGGTATTAACTTTACTTCACAAAAATTTTTAAGTGTTTTAAATTCCTTACTGAATGATTCTAAATTCTTAAGTTTATCATCCACTGGAATTTTAAAACTTTTAAATGAAATTGACCAAATTCGAATTCCAATTATTCCCTATCAATGTTCGATTAAATTCTTACTTAGTGAACTAGAGAAATTTGAGAAAAAAAATCAAAAAATTAACAATAAAATTGTTAAAAATTTAGGTGGACTGTATATTATTGGTACCGAGCGGAATAATTCACGACGAGTCGATAATCAATTACGCGGTAGGTGTGGGCGTCAAGGTGATCCTGGAACTTCTCGATTTTTCTTAAGTTTAGAAGATTCATTATTTAAAAATTTTGGAAGCTCAAAACTTCAAAATTTTATGCAAAATCAACTCTTAGACGATCTGCCGTTAGAATCAAGTTTATTAACTAAAAGTTTAGATGCTGCTCAAAAGCGGGTTGAGGAAAGGGATTATGATGGACGAAAGTATTTATTTGATTATGATGATATATTAAATAAACAACGTAATATAGTTTATTATGAACGAAAAAAACTTTTAGAAAGTCAATCTCTTCGAGAAACGATTTTAGCTTACGGAGAGCAAGTAATTAAAGATATTATAAATTTAGTGAAAGATCCGAAGCTAACAAAGAATAACCCTATAATTGAAGAATTGTTTAAAACACGATTCATAAGCTTAAATAACAATTTAAATACTTTAGATCCATTTGAATTAAAAACTTATTTGTTTCAAGAATTTTGGTTATCATATGAAGCAAAAGTTCTAGAATTTGAAATATGTCAAACTGGTTTAATTAGATCCTTTGAGCGTACAATTATTCTTTATTATACAGATATTGCTTGGAAAGAACATCTACAAAAAATTGCATTATTACGTGATGCTGTGGGATGGAGAAGTTATGGTCAGCGTAATCCGTTGTTTGAATTTAAAGAAGAAGCTTATAATTTATTTCAAAATCGAAACATAACAATAAGACATTTATTGATTCGTGATTTTTTACATTCCTTTATTTTATAAAGGTTAAATCAATTTGTATTAAAAAAAATATATATATTTATGACAAAACGTACTCTATCAAATAAAACTCGCTCATCTGTTTTAAAAGTGTCTGGTTTCCGCGCCCGTATGGCGACAGCTCAAGGAAGAAAAATCATACGAAATCGAAGAAAAAAAGGTCGAAAACAATTAGCAATTCCACGTTAATTAATTAAATTATTAGAGTTATTCAGTTTTGTTTACTCTAATAATAAACAATTTTTTATGTAAAATTAATATAATAGTAATTTATTAACTAGAATTTTAAGCGAACAATCTTATGAAATTTACTGATGAATTAACACTGTTATTAAAAGCTAGGTATCCCATAATTTATATTAATACAATTGAAGAAGATCGTGTCGAGTATATTATTCGTAAAAATATTAAAACAAGTTTAAATAGAAGTATTTATAGTTGGGATTTTATTGATGGATATACAAATAATCCAAATAATGAAGGGTTTGCAAAGCGAAATCCTGTACAAGCACTTGAACTTGTTGAACGTTTAACAGCCCAAACACCTGCTTTATTTTTATTAAAAGATTTTAATAGATTTTTAACAGATGTTTCAATATCAAGAAAATTAAAAAATATAAGTAGAATTCTAAAACTTCAACCAAAAACAATCATTATCATTGGGTCAGAGTTAAATATTCCAAAAGAATTATATGATCTAATTACAATTTTACAATTTCAATTACCTATTGAAAGTGAAATTAATTATGAATTAAAACGATTAATTGAATCATTAAATATTGAAATTGACCAACAAGTTTTAGAAAATTTAACAAGAGCATGCCAAGGTTTATCTCTTGAGCGAATTCGGCGTGTTTTATCAAAAATTATTGCAACTTATAAAACAATTGATGAAAATAGTATAAAACTTTTATTGAATGAAAAAAAACAAATTATCAGTCAAACAGAAATTTTAGAATATTGGTCAGTAGAGGAGACAATTTCTAAAATTGGGGGAGTTGATAATTTAAAAAACTGGTTAAAAAAACGAAAAACTTCTTTCGGTATTCAAGCGTCAAATTACGGATTACCAACTCCACGAGGTTTATTACTTGTGGGAATTCAAGGAACGGGGAAATCTTTAACTGCTAAAGCTGTCGCTACTGAATGGCAATTACCACTCTTAAAATTAGATGTTGGTAAACTTTTTGGTGGAATTGTTGGTGAATCTGAATCTCGTCTTCGACAAATGATTGAAGTAGCAGAAGCAATTTCACCTTGTATATTATGGATTGATGAAATTGATAAAGCGTTTAGTAATAATAGTAGTACAGGAGATAGTGGTACTAGTAATCGTGTATTAGCAACATTTATAAGTTGGTTATCAGAAAAAACAAAACCTGTTTTTGTAGTTGCAACAGCAAATAATGTAGATATGTTACCCTTAGAAATTATTCGAAAAGGTCGCTTTGACGAAATTTTTTTCTTAGATTTACCACAGAAACAAGAACGGGAACAAATTTTCAAAATTCATATCCAAGAATTTCGGCCCAACCGTTGGGAATCTTTTGATTATTCAAAATTAGCTCAACTTTCTGAATCATTTTCAGGTGCAGAAATCCGTCAAAGTATTATTGAAGCTATGTATCATGCTTTTTATGAAAAAAGAGAATTTACAACTGAAGATATTTGTTTAGCATTAACACAATTAATACCTCTTTCACAATTAGAAAATAATCAAACATTAAAGCTAAAAAATTGGGCAGTGTCTGGGCGAATTCGTCTGGCCTCTTCAAAATCTATTTCTATTAATTAAAATCTTTATGAAACAAAATGTTTTTAAATCAATCGCGGATTTAAGATTTGCTATCTTTATTTTATTAATGATTGCAGCTTTAAGTGTAATCGGAACTGTTATTGAACAAGATCAATC
>Ga0209712_10000214_pt1:12500-40000 | contig 52260 bp, 52 predicted proteins | sample ArcOceMetagenome_FD_187443 | JGI IMG/M metagenome (GOLD analysis project Ga0209712, IMG submission 187443) | Marine eukaryotic phytoplankton communities from Arctic Ocean - Arctic Ocean - Greenland ARC118M Metagenome (SPAdes) (version 2) | ecosystem: Environmental > Aquatic > Marine...
TCTGTATGAAGGTTGTCATTATTTGACTTATCGCAAAGGACGGGACACTTGATATAATCTTTCCCCTCATTAACTCGATAAACAAAGTGAATCTGAAATATCCTCCTATTTATTTGTTCCTTTTTATAATATTAACGTTTTAAATTACATAAAAGTTTTCAATAATATTAATACTGATCTAGTTAGTCAAAAACTGCTTAGACACAATACGATTTTTAAAGGGTGATGAACAGAGGATTAAACAACTGACAATACCTATTACTTATAATAATAATTTTATAGAAGTTCTTATTTTAAAATTTTGTGGTGGAAATTCACGTTAGATTTGAAACAATAACTTCAAAAGCTATCGTATAAATAATATTAGAGAACTTAAGTACAAAACAAATTGAAATCACGCTTATTCCAAGTTTTTTAAGATACCTTTTAGCCTGTGTAGTTGTATCGTATTTATAAAAACAATTAACGTATAGTTAAATTTCAATAAAATTTGACATTATTCCTAAACCTAAAGTAATATATTTTTAATTTCATACTAACGCTTTTTATGTCAAAAACAATAAAATACGAAATGATGATTCTTCTAACTGAAGAATTTAATGATAATGAATTAAAAACATGGGCTTTTAATTACGCTAAGACTTTAAGAAAATTAAATGCTTCTGAAATTTCAGTAATTTCACGAGGTAAAAGAGATTTATCATATGAAATTGCTAATCAAAAACGTGGAAATTTTATTCAAATTAATTTTTCGAGTATACCAAAACATATCGGAAATTTTTCAAGCAGTTTAAAATTTGATTCAAATGTTTTAAGATTTTTAGTTTTAAATAAGACAAATAACGTAAAAAAATTTTAATTTTTTTTTTACGTTATTACCTTGAATTAGAAATAAAGATATGCTAATATCTCATTAATAGGTATTTCCTCAGTAGCTCAGTGGTAGAGCAATCGGCTGTTAACCGATTGGTCGTAGGTTCAAGTCCTACCTGGGGAGTTTAAAAGAAATTAAAATTTTAGAAAAATAAAATATGAAAAATATATTTGACCCTTTAAAGATTGGAGATAAATCATTTTCCTCACGTTTAATGCTGGGAACGGGGAAATATAGAACTAGCCAAGATGCGATAAAAAGTATCAAAGCAAGTGAATGTGATATTGTTACAGTTGCTATTCGACGCTTACCCACAAATATAAACCAAGATAATATTAGTTTTCTTAAATCTTTAGATTGGGAGAAACTTTGGTTACTACCAAATACAGCTGGTTCACAAACAGCTGAAGATGCTATTAGAATGGCATTTTTAGGTCATGAATTAGCTTGTCAATTAGGTCAAGAAGATAACTTTTTTGTTAAATTAGAAGTTATTTCTGATCCAAAATATTTATTACCTGATCCAATAGGAACTCTAAAAGCGGCAGAATTTTTAGTAAAAAAAGGATTTACGGTTTTACCATACATTAATGCGGATCCTATGCTGGCATTACATCTTGAAGATCTGGGGTGTGCTACTGTTATGCCTCTTGGTTCACCGATAGGGTCCGGTCAAGGTTTGAATAATTTATCCAATCTTCAAATTATTATTGAAAATGCCAATATTCCTGTTATTATAGATGCTGGGATTGGTGCTCCAAGCGAAGCTACGTTGGCAATGGAATTAGGAGCCGATGGTATTCTATTAAACACAGCAGTAGCTCAAGCAAAGAATCCAGAACAGATGGCTTTAGCAATGAAACTAGGGGCTCAATCTGGACGATTGGGTTATCTAGCGGGTCGCATGGAAAAAAAATATTACGCTACGCCTAGCTCACCTACTAATCAAATTAGTCAATTACGTTAAATATAAAAATGTAATTAATTAAATATTATTCTATAACTTATATGTATAGAATAATATTTAATATTAATAGTTTTTTTTAGATCGATTAAACTTATGAAGTTCAATATTGTTATCAAATAATAATCTATGCTTCCACTTTAGACTTACTATCATCTTCCTTTTTTGGAGCTCTACTAAAATCTACCTTACTGTAGTCGAAGTCAACTAAAATTTCTGTAGTATAAATATCATCAAAGATTGGTGAGTAACCTGGTCTATTTCCATAAACATCTGGTTTTATCTTTTGTGTAACATTTATCTCTGTACCCTCATGTATAATATTACTTAAACAAGCCTCAGCCAATTTATCTTCTAAGAATTTAGTGATTGCTCGACGTAACGGACGTGCCCCATAAATTGGGTCATAACCTTCGTCTGTAAGGAAGAACCGTACAGCATTATCTATATTTAAAGTTGCCCCTTGTTCCTTTAACCGTTTACTTAACTGACCTAACATTAGCCCACATATTTGCCAAATATCATGTTTTGATAAATGGTTAAAAACAATAATATCGTCAATTCGATTTAAAAATTCTGGGCGGAAGAATTTCTTTAATTCTTCTTGTACTAATCCTGTAATTTTAAGGAATTTTTCTTCATCTTCTGCTGTTACTTCTTTTTCAATTGGTGCTTTTAATGAAAAAGTTCCATCTGAATTTACGAGTAATTCAATCTTTTTACCTTCCCGTTCTAGAGCTGTCTCAAATCGGCGACCAAAACCGATATTTTCTTTTGAAAGGATTGGAGATTCTTTTTCGATAACTCTAGCACCTAAATTGGTTGTCATTACAATAATACAATTTTTAAAACTAACATGTTTCCCACTTGAGTCAGTTAAATGACCATCATCTAGGATTTGTAAGAATAAATTGAAAACATCTGGGTGTGCTTTTTCAACTTCATCAAATAAAACAATAGAATATGGTTTTTGTCTAACTGCTTCTGTTAATTGACCACCATCTTGGAAACCTACATAACCTGGTGGTGACCCAATTAATTTGGCAACTGTATGTCGCTCCATAAATTCAGACATATCAAACCGAATAAGACTGTTTTCATTGTCAAACATATATTCGGCTAATGCTTTTGTTAATTCCGTTTTTCCAACACCTGTTGGACCAGCAAAAATAAAACTTGCAATTGGACGTTTTGGATCTTGAATACCAACCCGTGCTCTACGTACTGCTTTTGAAACAGCGGTAATTGCATGGTGTTGTCCAATTAGTCGTTCATGAAGAATATCTTCCATTAACTTTAAACGTTCATTTTCTGACTGGTTAATTTTTGTTACTGGAATACCTGTCCATGCAGAAATAACTTTACAAATATCTGATTCAGTAACTTCGTCAAAACGTGGTCCATCTGGGTTAGCGTATTTTGCATACTTTTCTTTACTAGTTAAAGCAAATCGCATTATTCGTAAATGTGTACGAACTTCTATTTCATGCTCAACTAATAATTTTGCAGTAGTAAAATCATTTTCACCAATGGCATCGTTTTTATCTTTTATAGTTTCATGTAATTCTACAAGTAACTTTTGTAAACCTGTAGGTAAAGAATTATTTCGTAATCGAACACGCGATCCTGCTTCATCAATAACATCAATCGCTTTATCAGGTAAGTTACGATCTGCGATAAATCTACTTGAAAGTTTTGCCGCTTCTTCGAGGGCTGCGTCATTATAAGTTAAAGCGTGATGATGTTGAAATTCAGTTTTTAAACCTTTTAAAATATCAATGGTTGTTTCAACAGATGGTTCTTCTACAACGATTGAATGGAATCTCCGTTCTAATGCAGGATCTTTTTCAATATAACGACGGTATTCATCTATAGTAGTAGCACCAATAACACGTAAAGTTCCACGGGCTAATGATGGTTTTAAAAGGTTTGCAGCATCAACGGCACCTTCTGCTGCACCGGCACCTACTAATGTATGAATTTCATCAATTACTAAAAGTGTTTTACCATGTTGATTAACTTCCTCTATGATATTTTTCATACGTTCTTCAAACTCACCTCGATATTTTGTTCCAGCTAAAACTGAACCAAGGTCAAGCGCTCGGATAACATGATCTAATAAGAACTCTGGACAATCCATACTTTGCATTAATATTGCAAGCCCTTCTGCAACAGCTGTTTTACCAACCCCTGCTTCACCAACTAAAACTGGATTATTTTTTCGACGACGTCCTAAAACTTTAACTAAAGAATTTATTTCTTCATCTCGACCAATAACTGGGTCTACACGTTGCTTCATAACCTCTTTGGTAAGGTTTTGTGTATAACTATCTAAAGATGGGGTTTTTAACCCAGCCTTTTCGCGAGCGATAGCCCATTTTTCTTGGTCAGTTAATGGTGGTTTTAAAATATCCTCTTGTTGTTCTTCAATAAGAGTTAAGATTAAATGTCGTAATTTGGGAATATTTACTCTTAATTTATCTAGAGTTCTCATCGCAATCCCATCTGCTTCGTTTATTAAAGATAATAAAACGTGCTCAGTTCCAACATAATTAACACCAAGATCTTGTCCTTCGTGAATTGACATTTCTAATACACGTTTTGCACGTGGAGTAAAAGGTATTTCAGAAGCTACAAAACCAGTACCACGACCAATATATTTTTCAATTTCTTTTCGTGTTTTCTTTAATGTGACGCTTAATTGAGATAAAGCACGGCCACCTATACCATGTCTTTGTCCAATTACACCAAGTAATAATTGTTCAGTACCTACGAAATTATGGCCCATGCGCCGAGCTTCTTCTTGTGCTAACATAATTACTTTAATAGCACCTTCAGTAAACTTTTCAAACATATTGTTTTCTTCCTCATTTTTAGTGGATAAAAATAATATTTTCTATCACTAATACTTTGTTTTTCTATTCACTTTAAAATTAATTAAATTAGATATTAGTAAAGAGCTTTTTATAAAAAATTATAAATTATACAAGATATTTTTTCTGTAGTTGCATAATAAATTATTTTTAATTATAATGGTTATTGTGATAAAGAACAACCGTATTTTTGGCGGTATGGCCAAGTGGTAAGGCAGTGGATTGCAAATCCTCTATCCCCAGTTCGAATCTGGGTGCCGCCTTTAAATACAGTTCAATATCATTGCCTTTTTATAAACATATAAAATATAATATAATTACATGTCATTCAGGGGACGTGGTGGAATTGGTAGACACGACGGACTTAAAATCCGTTGCCTAGTGATAGTGCGTGAGGGTTCAAGTCCCTCCGTCCCCATTTTAAAAATCAAATATTTAAATTAAAAAATGTTTCTAGATTAGAATCTAGTACATAATTAAATAAATAAATGCAATTAATTGCATTTATTTATTTAATTAGATTACGATAAACAAATTCTATATAATACTCCGGGTGGTAAATCAGATTTTACTAATAAATCAAAAATATTTACCGACGAATCATAAGAAATTTCCAATATTCTTTTATGAGTTCGGATTTCAAAATGTTCTCGGGAATCTTTATTAACATGTGGAGAGCGTAATACACAGTAGATTCGTTTATCTGTGGGTAATGAAACTAGTCCAACATTATCAATATTATTATTTTGAGTAATTTCGATTATTTTTTGGCACGATGTGTTTAAAAGTTCATGATTAAACGATTCTAATCGTACACGAATTTTTTCATTCGATTGTATTTCCATAAATTTTTTTAATTATTTAACAATTTTAGAAACAACACCAGCTCCAATTGTCCGGCCGCCTTCACGAATGGCAAAACGCATACCTTCTTCAATTGCAACTGGATAAATTAATTCAGCAGTCATTTTAATACGATCTCCTGGCATTACCATTTCTACAATAGAACCATCATCTGCAGTGAATTGTTCAATTGAACCGGTTACATCAGTTGTTCTTACATAAAATTGTGGTCGGTAACCTGTAAAGAATGGTGTATGACGTCCACCTTCTTCTTTAGTTAAAACATATACTTCAGACTCAAAGTTTGTATGTGGCTTAATTGTATTTGGTTGTGCTAATACCATACCACGTTCAATATCGTCTCTTGTAACACCACGTAATAAAATACCAACATTATCACCAGCAAAACCTTCATCTAATGTTTTTTGGAACATTTCGATACCAGTAATTGTTGTTGTTTGTGTGTCAGTAACACCAACAACTTCAACGTTCTCACCAACTTTAACAACTCCTCTTTCAATTCTTCCAGTCGCTACTGTACCACGACCAGTAATTGAAAATACATCTTCAATTGCCATTAAGAATGTTTTTTCAACATCACGTTCTGGTGTTGGAATATACTCATCAACAGCATCCATTAACGCGTATACTTTATCAACCCATGGGTTATCACCTCGTGCGATCTCTGGGTTAGAAGAAATTGCTTCAATTGCTTGTAAAGCTGACCCTGGACAAATTGGAATATCGTCACCTGGGAAGTCATATGTAGATAATAATTCTCTTACTTCTAATTCTACTAATTCTAATAATTCATCATCATCTACTTGATCTTGTTTATTTAAAAACACAACAATATGTGGAACACCAACTTGTTTTGCTAATAAAATATGTTCTCTTGTTTGTGGCATTGGGCCATCAGCAGCAGATACAACTAAGATAGCTCCATCCATTTGTGCTGCACCAGTAATCATGTTTTTTACATAATCAGCATGACCTGGACAATCTACGTGAGCATAATGGCGCGCTTTTGTTTCATACTCAACGTGTGCTGTATTAATTGTAATCCCACGAGCGCGCTCTTCAGGTGCGCCATCAATATCTGAATAAGCTTTTGCTACACTATCGCCATCTAAAGCTAATGTTGCAGTAATTGCTGCTGTTAAAGTTGTTTTACCATGATCAACATGACCAATAGTACCAATATTAACATGCGGTTTTGTACGTTCAAATTTTTCACGTGCCATTTCAAAAAGTTCCTTTGAAGTTTAATGTTTATAATAAAAATCTCTTTGCTTTTAGCGAAATTAATTTTAATCAGTATTGATTAACTATTAATAACGGAAATGCGCAAATGCTTTATTCGCATCTGCCATTTTATGAGTTTCTTCTTTTTTCTTTATAGTATTACCTATATCGTTTGCCGTGTCAATAATTTCACTTGCTAGTTTAATTGACATTGTTCGACCTACTCGTTGACGTGAATATTGAATAATCCAACGTAAAGCTAAATTAGTTGCTCTGAAACTACTAACTTCAATAGGAACTTGGTATGTTGAGCCCCCAATTCGTCGAGCTTTTACTTCTACAACTGGACTAGCATTTCGAATTGCTTTTTCAAAAATCACTAATGGATCTTCATTTGTTTTTGATTTTATAATATCAAAAGCCCCATTTACGATATTTTGAGCTAAATTTTTCTTACCTGCTTTTAAAATTCTTGTTACTAATAAACTAACTAAGTAACTATTATATGTAGGATCTGCTTTAGGAAATCGTTTTTTTGAAATATTTCGACGTGACATACTAATACTTATTTTTTAATAAATAGTTTTTAGCAAATACTAATTTTGACTTTTTAAATTAGTATTTAACTTTTTGGCTTTTTAACTCCATATTTTGATCGTCTTTGTGTTCGGTCTTTAACGCCACCGCTATCTAATGCACCCCTAACTATATGATATCTAACACCAGGTAAATCCTTTACTCGACCACCTCTAATTAAAACAACTGAGTGTTCTTGTAAATTATGACCTTCACCAGGGATGTATGCTGTCACTTCAAACCCAGATGTTAATCTAACACGAGCAACTTTACGAATTGCCGAATTAGGTTTTTTAGGTGTTGTTGTATAAACACGCGTACATACACCACGTCGTTGTGGACAATTTACTAAAGCAGGTGACTTTGTTTTTTTATTAATTTGTACTCGTCTTGAACGAACTAATTGCTGAATAGTTGGCATTTATTTTAATATAATTAATTTAATTGTCTTTCGTTTCTAACCCATATTTTTTCATGAATCTTTCTACACGTCCTTCACTATCTACTAGTGTTTGTGAGTTCGTATAAAAATTGTGGTTTCCTAACCAAACATCAACCTGTAACTGAGGTTTTGTTGACCCAATAGAACAAAGAGTTTTTCCCTCACAAATAACTGGAGCGTCTGGGAACCAAGTTGGATGAATTTCAGATTTTGGCATATTTTTAATTTTTTTAACGTTTTGAATATTGTGATGCTTTTCGTGCTTTTCGTAAACCGTATTTTTTACGTTCTTTGATCCGTGCGTCACGACTTAGATAACCAAATGGTTTTAAAATAAGACGATTTTCACTTTCCATTTTACAAATTAAACGTGCAACACCTAATTTAATCGAATCAGCTTGTCCTGTTAGGCCACCACCTCTTACGATTGCAACAATGTCAAACTGATTTTTTAAATTTAATTTGTCTAATGGAGACCAAATTGCATTTAAATAATTTGTATTATATTGTAAATATTTTTCACCGGAAACTTTATTAATAGTTATATTTCCACTTCCTGGAACAAGAAAAACGCGAGCAACGGCACGTTTTCTTTTTCCAAGTCCAATTTTATCTTTTTGAAAAACTGTATTCATAAATTCTTTTTAGTTTATTAATTAAAGTATTAAAGTATATCTAATGCTTTTGGATCTTGTGCTCCATGAGGGTGTTGATCACCTTGATAAACTTTTAATCGTTTTACTAAATGTTTTTTTGGAAATCCATTTGGTAACATATTAAAAACACAGTTTTCAATAATTCTTTTTGGTACTATATTTACTAACCGTTTTAATGATGAACCAGGACGACCTGGTTCATAAACATGAAATCTTTCCACATCACGGTCAAGTTTTAAATATTCACTGTTGATTAATATCACATAATCACCAACATCAACTGATGGGTGATACACAGATTTTGATTTACCTGTTAATAATGGTATAATAGTGGATGCTAATCGTCCTAATTGTTTATCTTTACAATCAACAACATACCATTTTCTTTTATTATAATTTGCAGCTGGAATAAATGTTTTATTCATAAAATTAAATTTAAACTAAATAATTATTTTAAAACTATTCCTAATTTATTCTTAAGAGTAGCGAAAACTTCGTCAGCAGATTTGCGACCAAAGTTTTTTAATTCTAAAAGCTTTTCTGGAGAATACTCTAACAAATCTCCAATTGTATTAATTTGAGCTCTTTTTAAACAATTATAAGGTCTTACAGATAATTGTAATTCCTCAATCGCAATATGCGTATATGGATCTATAGGTTTTATATGATTTTTTTCTTTTACAGTTTCTTTTTCTTTTTTAATTTTATGTTCACTAATAGACTTAAATAAGTCGATGATTAAATTAGCTCCAGAAAAAATTGCTTGTTCAGGTGAAATACTCCCGTTTGTCCAAATATCAATAAATAAACGTTCTTTGATATTATTTGAATTGTCGTAAACATTTTCAACTTTAAAATCAACCTTTTGTACAGGCATAAAAATTGCATCTGTTTCGATAAAATCTTCAAATTTATCAGAAAAAAGTTCATTCGCTAACCTATATTTTGTTCCAGATTCAATTTTAAATTCTATTTCTAATATATGTGAACTTGAAATTGTTGCAATATAATGATTAGGGTTAATAATCTCTATTTCTGGTGGTAATTGAATTGAACTAGCTGTAATAACTGCTGGACCATGCAATCTCAGACGCCCGAATTGTCTAGTAGATGTGTCTGATTTTAAAATAATTCCTTTTAAATTTAATAAAATTTCAAGAATATCTTCACGAACACCTGGAATTAATGAAAATTCATCTTTTACACCAGCAATTCGAACACCTGTAATAGCAGTTCCTTTTAAATCACCTAATAAAACCCTTCTTAATAAATTCCCAATTGTTATTCCTTGGCCAGAACTAAGTGAATCAATTAAAAATTGCCCATACATTGGACCTGATTCAATTTTTTCTGATTTGAGACATTCCATTAATAAATTAGAACTATTGATAAAATTCTTTGTGGAATTCATAATTTATTTATTTTATAAGTAAATAGACTTATACACGTCGACGTTTTCGTGGTCGACACCCATTATGTGGTACTGGAGTTATATCTTGTATTGAAAGAATTTCTAAACCTGCTCCTTCAATTGAACGAATAGCAGTTTCACGGCCTGAACCTTGACCTTTTACTAAAATTTCAACAGTTTTTATGCCTGTACTTAAGGCGTCTAAAGCAGCTTTTTCTGCTGCTGTTTGAGCAGCAAAAGGAGTCCCTTTACGTGCACCTTTAAATCCAGAACTACCAGAAGATGCCCATGCTATTGTATCTCCTGCTATATTAGTGATTGTAACAATAGTATTATTGAAAGTTGATTGGATATGAACAACCCCTGTTCCGAGATTGGTTCTATTTTTTTTTACTGCCGGTTTTCGGATTTTCTGTGCCATATTAAATTAATATTTTTAATTAGTATAACTGCCAACAAAAGAATATTATTTTTTCTTACCAGTAACAGTTTTTTTCGCTCCGCGTCGTGAACGAGCATTTGTTCTTGTTCTTTGTCCTCGAACAGGTAAACTATTTCTATGTCTTTTCCCTCGATGACAATTTATTTCATTTAATCGTTTTATATTTAAACCATTAAAACGTCGTAAGTCTCCTTCTAACTTTAGTTCAAAATTTTCTAAGATATTTCTTAATACTACTGATTGTTCACTAGTAATATCATTAGTTCTTGTCTCTGGACTAATCTCAGCTAATTGAACAATCTTTTTTGCCGATGTAAGACCAATTCCGTGAATATACGTAAGTGCATATTCAATCCGTTTATTCTTTGGCAAATCTATACCTAATAATCTTACCACTTACTTAACTCCTTTTAAATATTAACCTTGTCTCTGCTTATGTTTCGGATTTGGACAAATTACCATAATTTTCCCATGTCGCTTAATTACTCGACATTTATCACACATTTTTTTAACTGAAGGGCGCACTTTCATGATAATGTTATAAATAAATAAATTTTTTACTTGATTTAATCAAACCTTTCATTATAGATATTAGAAAGAATGATACTTTTCATTTCCCGCGAAATATCGAGGACAACACCTACTAGGATTAATAACGACGTAGTACCTAAGCCATTGAAACTTGAAATATTTAATATCCCTTCAACAATATTTGGAAGAGTTGCTAATATAGCTAATACTACTGCTCCAAAAAGTGTTACCCGTTTCATAACTTGTTTTAAATAAAATGTCGTTGCTAAACCAGGTCGAACACCTGGTATGCTTACAGCCATTTTTTGTAATTCTTGAGAAATATCTTTAGGATTCAAAACAATTGTTGAATAAAATGAACTAAAGATTAAAATTAATGCAAAGTAACTAATCCAATAGATAACTTTTGATGATTTTAAAAAGATAGGAATCGTTAAAAGTGGAAATACTCCTAAGTTCGTAATATAACTTGGTAAAACTAATATTGCCGTTGTTAAAATTATAGGCATAACTCCAGCCTGATTAAAACGTAAGGGAATATAGTTGTTTGTTTTAACTTTCGAAACTGTTGGTTGACTTTGACCCAGTTGTTTAGAAGAAATTAAAGGAACAATCCGTGCACTTTCTTGTAGTGTAATGATACCAGATATTGCAATAAAAAATAACAATGCAATTCCAAGCCCAGATATAGCAGTCAAATTCCCTGTATTTTCACTTATCAGTTTTTTACCTAAATTTGGTAGACTTGATATTATATTTGTATAAATTAATAACGAGGCTCCATTCCCTAACCCATATTCAGTGATTAACTCACTTAACCATAAAACTATCATTGCACCTGTAGCAAGCCAAAGAATTATCTCAAAAGCTAACAAGGGCGTCCAATCAAATAAAGCACGCTTTAAATAAAAAGCGATACTTGAGCTTTGAATTAAAGCCCACCCGAAGGTAATTAAACGTGTTAATCTTGTAATTGCTCTTCGACCTTCACCGCCTCCTTCTTTCTGTAGTTTAGAAATACTAGGTATTAACCCAGTTATTAACTGAACCATAATTGAAGCATTTATAAATGGAAATATATTTAAAGTAAATAATCCAATTACAAATGTATCGTTTCCTGAAAAAGTACTTACTAAATTTTTTGTAATTGGGTGTTGTTGAATATAAAAGGCTAAGTGTCCATGGTTAACCCCTGGAATTGGAAGAAATGTTCCCATTCTAATAAATAGAAGTATTCCTACACTTAATAAAAGACGTTTTAATAATATATCGTCTGTCTTTTTCATTTTCATTTTTAATAGTTTAAAATTCAAGTACTTTTTATTTATATCACTTCTTAAGTTTTAGATTAAATCACGTTTTGCTAAAACTTGTGATTTTGTAGTTAAACTTTGTAAAGCAACAATAGCAGTACGTGCATTATTTAATAAATTATCAGACCCAAGTTGTTTTGCAATTACATTTTTAATTCCAGCAACTTCTAAAACCGTTCTAACTGCGCCACCAGCGATAACGCCTGAACCTTCAATAGAAGGTCGCATAATAATTTTACAAGCTCCTAAGTCACCCATAACACCATGTGGAATACTTAAAGATTTTGTAATTGGAATTTTTATTAAATTTTTTCTTCCATCTGTTTTCGCTTTTTTGAAAGCATTAACAACATCCTCAGCTTTACCAACTCCAACCCCAACTTGGCCATTTTCATCGCCAATTACAACAACAGCACGAAAACTTAATTTTTTCCCACCTTTTGTTACTTTTGTTACACGACTAATTTTTATTAATCGTTCAACAAATTTATCGTCATTTTGATTCCCATTACGACGCGGTGTTTTTTTTAGTTTATTAACTTGTTTTAACTCAGTACTCATAAAATTTATTATTTTTTAATTATTCGTTAAAATTGTAGACCACCTGCTCGTGCACCGTCTGCTAAAGCTTTTATTCGACCATGATATAAATATGGACCTCGATCGAAAACAATCTTTGTTATATCTTTTTTTCTACTTAATTCTGCTAATTTTTGCCCCATAAGTCTTGAAGCATCACAGGTGCGACCATTTTCACTATTAAGTTTGATATCTCGGTCTAAAGTTGAGCAAGAAACAAGAGTTTTTGATGTGCTATCATCTATAATTTGCGCATAAATATGTTCGTTAGAACGAAAAACTGATAAACGTGGACGTTCTACTGTTCCTTTTATTAATCCTCTTACACTTTCACGCTTTAATTTCTTATACTTATCAGGTTTTAGTTTTTTATTTTTATTTTTAAGTCTTAATAAAACTCTTTTTGAAAATTTCATAATATACTTTTTTTTAGAACTTAATAATTTTTATTTTTTACCCGATTTTCCGGCTTTACGTAAGATTTGTTCACCTTTGTAAAGTATTCCTTTTCCTTTATAAGGTTCAGGCGGACGCCAAGATCTTACTTTCGCTGCAAATAACCCTAATTGTTCTTTATCACACGCTTTTATATTAATAGTTGTGTTTTGAACTACTTCAACCGTTACTCCATCTGGAATATCTATATTTACTGGATGACTAAAGCCCAAGTTTAGTACAAGAGATTTTCCTTGGACGCTAGCTCTATAACCTACACCCTGTAATATAAGAGTTATAAGAAATTGTTCCGAGACACCTATAAGCATATTATTTATTAATGTTCGGTATAAACCATGTAAAGCTTTATTATTAGCTCTCTTTTCTGTTTTTACACTTACAATTAAAGTACCATCGCTTTGTTCAACACCAATCATTTCAGGAATGATTCGTTCTAATGTTCCAAATTTCCCTTTTACTTCTAAAATTGAATTATTATTTGTAACATCTACAGTTGTTGGTATTTTAATTGGTAATTTTCCGATTCGTGACATAGTATAGATTTACTCCAATTACCAAATATAACATAAAACTTCACCACCAATTCCAAGCTCTTTAGCTTTAGTGTTTGTCATTACTCCTTTTGAAGTTGAAAGAATAGCAATTCCTAAACCATCTAAAACACTAGGTAGAGTTTTTGAGTTAGCATAAACGCGTAACCCAGGCTTACTAATTCGTGTAATTTTACTAATAACTCGTTCTCTCGATTGACCTTTATATTTTAATGACAAAAGTAAATATTGATATAAATTTTCACTATAAATCTCAAAATTTTCGATAAATCCTTCTTCTTTTAGAATTCCAGCTATTGCTTTTGACATTTTTGTTGCTGGTATTTCAACAATTTGATGTTTCACCATATTTGCATTTCGTATACGAGTTAACATATCTGCAATATTATCTGTGACCACTAGTAACTCCTTAATCTTATTTTATTTATTCTTGTGACCAACGTTTACGACGTAAGTGTTTTTTCTTATCCCATACTTGATTAATTTCCCCAAGAGAAGAATATTTATCATAATAACCGCAATCATTTAAAGGGAATCGTAAGAATTTTAATAAGATCATACCATTTAAAACTCGATCAACCGTTTTAGAACGCGATTTTGGTGTAGATGAATCTACAACAAGGGTTACACTTAAGCCTTGTATTTGATCTACATCATCATATTCAATTTCTGGAAAAATTAATTGTTCTTTTAATGAGAAAGTATAATTACCGGCTTTATCAAAGCTTCGAACTGATAATCCTCGAAAATCACGAATTTGTGCAAAAGTAAAAAAGATTAATTTTGTAAGAAAATCATACATTTTTTCACCACGTAAGGTACTTGATAAACCTAACTCCATATCTTCTCGAACTTTAAACCCAGCAATAGCTTTTTTTGCTCTTGTGATTAATGGTTTTTGACCTGTAATCCGGGTAAATTCTGTAATACTTTTTTTTAAAATATTAGTATTTGAAGCAGCTAAACCTAACCCTCTATTTATACTAATTTTTTTAAGTTTTGGAATAGTATGGGGATTCGAAAATAATTCTGGGTTACTTTTTCTTAATACAGAATGGATACCAGTTTCATATTCTTTTTTTATATTTTCTAATAGACCATATAATTCTGCAATTTCTTCTAAGGAATGTTGACTACGCATATTCTTTATTTAAAATAATTTAAATTAATTTAACATTGGAATGATGAATTGGGGCTTCAAATTGTTTTATTTCTCCAACATCACTTTCAGTGTTTGGCTTAATATGTTTAAATTTGAAATTGACACCTTTTACTAAAATTTTTCCTGTATTATTATAAATTTTAGTAATTTCACCTGTTTTATTTTTATCAAAACCAGAAATAACTTTTACATTATCACCAATTTTAACATGTAACTTTTTACCTTTTGGCATTTATAAAACCTCCGGAGCTAATGAAACGATTTTAGAAAAATTCTTATCTCGGATTTCACGCGCAACAGGGCCAAAAACACGGGTCCCGCGTGGATTATTTTCCGTATTCACAATTACAGCGGCATTATCGTCAAATCGAATATACATACCATCTGCTCGGCGAATAGTTTTAGATGTTCTTACTATAACTGCTCGAACAACATCAGATTTTTTAATTGGCATATTTGGGATAGATTCTTTAACAACACCAATAATTGTATCACCAATTTTTCCATATCTTCGGTTTCCACCTAAAACACGGATACACATGATTTTTTTTGCACCTGTATTATCAGCTACATTTAAGATTGTTTGTGGATAAATCATAAAAAGATACTCTTAAGTAATTAACGATGATTTTGAAATAATTTTAGCTACTGACCAACGTTTTTTTTTACTAAGTGGTCGACATTCTTGCACTAAAACTTGATCACCAATATTGCATTCACCCATTTCATCATGAGCTAAATATTTACGTGTTTTGATCATTGTCTTTGAATAAATGGGATGCGGATAACGACTTTCAACTTTTACAACGACAGTCTTTTGCATTTTATTACTAACAACAATACCAATTTTTTCTTTTACAGGCATTTAAAAACTCCTTAAAACCTCTATTTAATTTTGTTATAAGACTATTAGGCAATATCTTATGTTCTAAAAACTGAGCCTTGTCTAAACTATTTATGTAATCCTTACATCCTTATAAAAAAAGAAGTATAGTGATTTCTACCTATATAATTTCAAGGAATCGATTTATCAAAGCCCAAATTAGATTTTTATTTTCAGAATTAATCTAAAAATTTAGCTCTTAAAATAGTTTTTAATGTTGCTACTTTTTTTTTAGTAGCTTTAATTTGATGAGGTTTAAATGGTTGGCGAGTCGCTTTTTTAAATCGCAAATCAAATAATACCTTTTCTGCCTCTTTCAGCTCTTTAATCAATTCTTGAGTCGACATTGACATATTATCCTTACTGTTAGAGTTAGATATCTTCATATGTTATTAATTATCGTTTCTAATAATAAATTTTGTTTTAATTGGTAACTTATACGCAGCTAAAGTAAAAGCAGCACGTGCAATTTCTTCGGGAACAGCACTAATTTCAAATAAAATTGTTCCTGGTTTTACTGTCGCAACCCAGTAATCAACCGAACCTTTACCAGATCCCATACGGGATTCGGCAGCACGTGCTGTAACACTTTTATCTGGAAAAATTCTAATCCATAAAGATGCACCACGTTTAGTATAACGAGTAATTGTTCGTCGTGTTGCTTCAATTTGACGTGAAGTAATCCATGAAGGCTCTAAAGCTTGTAAGCCGTATTTACCAAATGACACTTCGTTTCCTCTAGTTGCTTTACCTCGCATTCTTCCACGGTGATATTTTCTATACTTTGTTCTTTTTGGACTTAACATAATGAAATGGAATTAATTAATAAATATAGCTTTGAAGTTATTTTGGGTACTTTTATTATTTTTTTAATATTTCATTTTTAAATAACCAGACTTTTACACCTAAAATACCGTAAATTGTGTTTGCTTCTTTTGTAGCATAATCAATATCAGCTCTTAAGGTTTGTAAGGGAACTCGGCCTTCACGAATCCACTCAGTCCTAGCCATTTCTGCACCATTTAACCGACCAGATACTTGAACTTTAATACCATTTACTTCATTATCCTGAGCACATTTTAATGCTTCACGAATTGCACGACGAAATGCAACACGATCTTCAAGTTGTTGAACTACAAGATCAGCAATAAGAGAAGCATTTGAGTTAACGTTTTCAACTTCTACAATGTTGATCGTAATTTGGCGATTATTAGGGATAAACTTTTTAATATTGGCTGCTAGAGTTTTAATCTCAGATCCGTTATCCCCAACTAATATTCCTGGGCGACCTGTTTCAATATTTAATTCAATTTGATCACCTAATCCATTTCTATTAATATGGATATTTGAGATACTAGCGAATTTAGCTAATTTATTAAGGTATGTTCTAATTTTATCATCTTCTTCTAACAGTGTTGAATAATGTTTAAAATCTGCATACCAAGCCGATCGATGTTCTTGTGTAATACCTAAACGAAATCCCAAAGGATGTGTTTTTTGTCCCATAGAAAAAATCCTTAATTATTATTTTCTTAACTAATTGATTTTACAACAACTGTAATATGACAAGTTGGTTTTAAAATCTTAAAAGCTCGACCTTGCGCACGCGGTCGAATACGTTTTAGTTTTGGGCCTTCATCTGCAAAAATCTCTGAAATAACTAATTTTTTTTTATCTAAATTATAATTATTTTTTGCATTTGCTGCTACAGAATGTACTACTTGCCAGATTGGTGAACTAGCGTCATAGGGTAAAAATTCTAATATCATTAATGCTTCTTGATACGATCGGCCACGAATTTGGTCTAAAACTTGTCTTACTTTATGCGGGGATATCCGCACATATTTTGCTACTGCCTTTACTGATTGGCCATTCGACATAATAGAGTTTCCTTAATATTTTTTACACATATTTTAGGTTTCTAAAGAATCGTTATTTTACTATTGAAATATTATTTTTTTTCTTGAGAAACACTACTTCCATAAGCTAATTTAATTGTTATATATTCACCTGGTTCTAGATTTTGAGATTTTTGACTCATAAATTTATTATGAGTTGAAACTTTATTTATATAAATTTCATAAATCCACATATCAAAAAAATTTATAGATAAATTATTTTGTAAAGAAATAACAATTGAATATAAAGCTTGTAAAAGAAAATCCCGTTCAATGGGATTAGATTTTAAGAGATAAGATATATCATCACGCACATAATAAAAATGTTTAAACTGAACACTTTGCAAAATTAATTTTGCTAGTGGAGATAACTTTTTTTCAGATTTAACATTAAAAGTTTTAATTTGGAAACTTTTGGGAAAATTTAATGTTAATTCTAATCGTGCCATGTTTAGTTTTTCCTTAACGTTTTGTTTTTTTATCTGCCTTAATATGTGATTTAAATGTTCTTGTAGAAACAAACTCACCTAGTTTATGACCAACTAATTGATCAGAAATAAAAATTGGAACATGTTGTCTCCCGTTATATACAGCAATTGTAAATCCAATCATATTAGGTAGGATAGTTGAACTACGTGACCAAGTTGTAATTATATCTTTTTTCCCCTCTGCGTTCATTTTATTAATTTTTTTTAATAAATGGTAAGCAACAAAAGGTCCTTTTTTTAATGATCTTGACATTTTTGAGAATCTTATTAATAAATTTTTTATGAATTAATTACGAACAGCGACGAAGAATATAAGCATCGCTTAATTTCTTTGTTTTTCGTGTTTTTTTCCCTAATGCTGGTTTTCCCCATGGAGTTAAAGGTCTAGTACGACCAATTGGAGCTCGACCTTCACCACCACCATGGGGGTGATCACATGGGTTCATAACTGAACCACGAACAGTTGGGCGTTTTCCTAACCAACGTGTACGACCAGCTTTACCACTTTGAACTAAGAATGCATCATTATTACTTAATTCACCGATTGTAGCAAAGCATTCTTTACGAATTAACCGAATTTCTTTAGAAGGTAATCGTAAAGTTATATAATCTCCCTCTTTGGCTAAGATTTTTGCTGATGTTCCTGCAGAACGAACAATTTGCCCACCACGGTTAGGGATCAATTCAATATTATGGACAGATGTTCCTAAAGGAATTTCTTCTAATGGTAAAGTATTTCCAATATCTAAAGATATTCCTTTTCCAGATAAAATTGTGTCACCAACATTTACATTATTTGGATGTAGAATATAACGTTTTTCACCATCTGTAAAATGAAGTAATGCAATTCGGGCATTTCTATTTGGATCATATTCAATTGAATTAACAATTGCAGGGATATTATGTTTATTTCGTTTGAAATCGATTAGTCGGTATTGTTTTTTATGACCGCCACCTCGATGTCTTATAGTAATAACTCCGCGATTATTTCTTCCTTTATTTCGGTGATTCTTTCTAATTAAACTTTTTTCTGGTTTATCAGTTGTTATTTCTGAAAAAGATGACAGGGCTCTATTCCTTGTCCCTGGGGTATATGCTTTATAAAGACGAATACTCATAATTTATATAATTATTAATTTTCTTCTGCAAATAAGTTTATTGTATCGCCCTCTGATAACGTTACAATTGCTTTTTTATAATGTGATTTCCAGCCCATATATTGCCCAATTCGCTTTTTCTTTTTGGGTAAATGAGCAGTATTGATTTTTATTACTTTAACATTAAATAAATACTCAATTGTAGCTTTAATTGTTGGTTTATCAGATTTAGGGCTCACAACAAAACTGTATTGGTTGTTAGCTAATAATCTTGTAGCTTTATCCGTAATAATTGGATATTTTATAATATCCGTACTGATATCATTAAGGTATGAAGAATTAATCACAATAAATCTCCTTTATATCATTGACTGCTAATGGTGTTAACAAAATTTGTTTTGCTTTTAATAAACTTAAAGTATTTAAATTTGATGCTGAAATTAATTCAACGTTTTTCAAATTTTGAGTTGATAATTTTAAAGAAGTCGTTTTTTTACTAACAACTAATAAAATTTTTTGATTTAAGTTTAAATTATAGTTTTTACAAACTTCGCAAAAAACTTTTGTTTTTGGTTCATTAATTAATGATTCTAATTCACCAATGATCGAAATAGTATTCCGTTTATTATATAATAAAGTCTGTAATGCTAAATTACGTTCTTTTTTATTTAATTTTAAATTAGTTGTTTTTGGTTTTGGACCAAAGATAACACCACCACCTCTCCATAATGGAGAACGGCTTGAACCTGCCCGAGCTCGACCTGTTCCTTTTTGTTGCCAAGGTTTTCTACCACCACCACGAACTTCACTTCTAGTTTTTGTTGAAACTGTCCCTTGCTTTTGTGAAATTTGGTGTCTTAAAATATCTCGATGAATCAAGTAATTACCTGAATTTTCTAATATCTTAAGTTTAAAATCATATTTATCAGATGATATTTGTCCATTTGAATCCAATGAATTGTATTCTATAATTTTTTGAACAGCCATATAGTATTTTTCCTAATGTTCATTTATTTAATCATATTTTTTATGCATTAGTTTGAGGGAACAATACTAAGCAAATTACCAGGTTTTCCTGGAACAGCTCCTTTAACAACTAGAATATTTTCACCGTTATTTACTTGAACGATTTTTAATTTTCTAATGTTTGCCATTTTGTTACCCATTTGACCGGCCATTTTCTTTCCTGGTAAAACACGCCCTGGTGAAGTTCCCATACCAATTGATCCGGGAGCTCTATGATTTTTAGACCCATGAGTCATAGGACCTCTTGCAAAATTATAACGTTTTTGAAGACCTTGAAAACCTTTACCGATACTTTTTCCTGTAACATTGATTAATTGACCAGCAACAAATGACTCAACGTTTAAAACTTGTCCAACATTGAAATCAGCGGGATCATTCACACGAAATTCTTTTAAATATTTTAAAGGTTGAATATTTGACTTTTGTAAATGACCTAATTGAGGTTGTGTTAACGATTTTGTTGACACATTTCCATAACCAACCTGAATTGCGTTATAACCATCATTTAAAGTAGTTTTAACTTGTGTAACGATACAGGGTCCAACTTTTAAAATTGTAACTGGAATGATATTCCCTGATTCATCAAATATTTGGGTCATTCCAATTTTGTTTCCTAATAAACCTAAAGACACAATATTTTTCTCCAAAAAATACTTATATATATATTAATAGTGATAAAACTTAATTTTATTAAATTTAAGTATAAATATTTTGATAATTACAATTATCAAACCATTGTATAATCTTAAAAAAATCAAAAGATTTTGTCTATATAAGAAAATTAAACAATATTATAATAAATTATTTTACATAACTTATAAAGTTCTAACGGTACTTTAGACAAAGTGCGCACTACGGGTTACTTATATATTTACATGTATGGTATATAATTTATATTAGTAAACATAAATTTATACAAAGTTAAATAGTCATATGAATAAAGTAGTAGGAATTGATTTAGGAACAACAAATTCTGTAGTGGCTGCTATCGAAGGTGGACAACCTACAGTAATTACGAATGCTGAAGGTTTTCGAACAACACCATCAATCGTAGCTTATACAAAAAAAGAAGAATTATTAGTTGGCCAACTTGCTAAACGTCAGTCAGTCGTTAATGCCGCGAATACATTTTTCTCTGTTAAAAGGTTCATAGGTTGCAAAGCAGATGAAGTTTCAGAAGAATCAAAAGAATTACCATATAAAGTTATAAAAGATGATAATGGGAATATTAAAATTAAATGTTCTTCTTTAAATAAAGATTTTAGTCCTGAAGAAGTTTCAGCACAAGTTATACGAAAGTTAATTACTGATGCAAAAGAATATTTAGGTCAAGATGTTACAAAAGCTGTAATTACAGTACCTGCTTATTTTAATGATTCTCAACGACAAGCAACAGTGGACGCTGGAAAAATAGCGGGTGTTGAAGTTTTAAGAATTATTAATGAACCTACGGCAGCTTCCTTAGCTTATGGGTTAGATAAAAAACAAAATGAGACTATTTTAGTTTTTGATTTAGGTGGTGGGACATTTGATGTTTCAGTTTTAGAAGTTGGTGATGGTATCTTTGAAGTCTTGTCAACAGCTGGTGATACTAATTTAGGTGGTGATGATTTTGATAAAGCTTTAGTTCGTTGGTTAGTTAGCGACTTTGAAGCAAAAGAAGGTACTAATCTAACTAAAGATATCCAAGCTTTACAACGTTTAACTGAAGCTGCTGAAAAAGCAAAAATGGAATTGTCAAATGTTGAGAAAACAACAATCAACTTACCTTTTATTACAGCAGATAAAAATGGGCCGAAACATATTCAACAAGATTTAACACGTGAAAAATTTGAAACTCTATGTAAAGATCTAATCGACCGTTGTCGTATTCCTGTTGAAAAAGCGTTGAAGGATGCTAAATTAGATAAATCAGGAATTAATGAAGTTGTATTAGTAGGTGGCTCAACACGAATTCCAGCAATTCAACAATTAGTACTATCATTAACAGGTAAAAAACCAAATAAGTCAGTAAACCCTGATGAGGTTGTAGCAATCGGTGCAGCTATTCAAGCTGGTATCTTAGCTGGTGAAATAACAGATATTTTATTATTAGATGTTACGCCATTATCACTTGGTGTTGAAACAGTTGGTGGAATTATGACAAAATTGATTTCACGAAATACTACAATTCCTGTTAAAAAATCTGAACTATTCTCAACTGCTGCTGATAATCAAACAAATGTAGAGATTCATGTGTTACAAGGAGAAAGAGAAGTTGTTAGTGGAAATAAAAGTTTAGGAAACTTTAAATTAGAAGGAATTCCGGAAGCTCCAAAAGGACGACCACAGATTGAAGTAACATTTGATATTAATGTTGATGGATTATTATCTGTGACTGCTAAAGAGAACGAATCAGGAAAAGAACAAAGTGTAACAATTCAGGGTAGCTCTAATCTATCAGACAATGATATTGATACTATGTTAGAAGAAGCAGAAAAATATGCAGCGGTTGATAAAGAACAAAAAGAAAAAAATGACTTAATATTAGCTTCAACAAATTATTGCCGGACAATTGAAGAAAAAATTGAGAGTGATGAACTTACTGATTGTACAGACGATGAAAAAACAGAAATTCAATCAGCAATAAGTGATCTTCGTGAAATATTATCAAACGATAATGCTTCTTCGGAATCAATTAAAGAACCTTTTGAACAATTACAAAAAATGTTGGAAGGAAAGTTAAATTAATATAAAAAATAGATATAAATTTAATTTGGACGATTCTTAGAAGAATCTTATTTCTACAGAATTTTATTTATTCATAATATTCTGTAGAAATTAACAGGTTAAATAACTTATTTTACTTAGACATTTGTACATCATCAACAATAATACATTCTGTTGTTAGAATCATACTAGCGATTGATGTTGCATTTTGTAACCCTGAACGTGTTACTTTTGCAGGATCAACTACACCTTCGTCATACATATTACCAAATATATTTTTGGCAGCATTATACCCTATTTCAAATTCTTGTTCTTGAACTTTTCCAACTATAACTGGCCCATTAATTCCCGCATTTTCAGCAATTCGTTTTAATGGAGCAACAATCGCACGTGAAATAATAAGAGCACCAATTAATTCATCTTCTTTTAAATTATTTTTTGCCCACGTCACTACATTTTCTGATAAATGGGCTAAAGTTGCACCACCACCAGGTACAATACCTTCCTCAACGGCCGCTCGTGTTGCATTAATTGCATCTTCTAAACGTAATTTTTTATCTTTCATTTCTGTTTCTGTTACTGCACCTACACGAATTACAGCAATTCCACCCGAAAGTTTAGCAATACGATCTTGTAATTTTTCTTTTTCATAACCAGTTTCTGCAACATTAACTTGTTTACGTAACTGTTCACAGCGAGCTTTAATATTTTCAATTTCTAGACCATCACCAACAATTGTTGTTGAATCTTTATTAACTATAATTCGTCTTGCTTGACCCAATAAAGTTAATTGGATATTATCTAAACTTAACCCAGCGTCTTGCGTAATAACAGTTCCACCAGTTAAAACAGCGATATCTTGTAACATTAATTTTCTTAATTCCCCAAATCCAGGTGCCCGAACAGCGACTACATTTACAATACCTCGTAATTTATTCAAAATTAAAGTTGCTAATGCTTCTTTCTCAACGTCTTCAGCAATGATTAATAGAGGACGTTTTGTCTTAGTAATTTGCTCTAAAATTGGTAATAAATCTTGTTGAACCAATGTAATTCGTTTATCAGTCAATAAAATGTAAGGATTTTCATACGATACTTCCATTTTTTCTGTATCGGTTATAAAATAAGGTGAGATAAACCCTTTTTCTAACTTCATACCTTCTGTAATTTCTAGTTCAGTAATAATACCTTTACCTTCTTCTAGTGATATTACACCTTCTTTACCAACTTTTGCTAATGCATCAGCTATTAAAGCTCCAATAACATCATCATTACCAGCCGAAATTGATGCTACCTGTTTAATCGATTGAATATCCTCGACTGGTTGTGCAAATTCATTAATTTGCATAACTAGGTATTGAGTAGCTTTTTCCATTCCTAATTTGATTGAAATTGGATTTGCTCCTGCTGCCACATTTTTTAACCCTTCTTTAACCATAGCATAAGCAAGAACTGTCGCTGTTGTAGTACCGTCCCCTGCAACATCGTTCGTTTTTGCAGCTGCTTGGCGAATTAAAGAAACACCTGTATTTTCAATGTGGTCTTCTAATTTAATTTCTTTTGCAATAGTTACACCATCATTAACAATTTGGGGTGAGCCATAGGTTTTTTCTAAAACAACATTCCGCCCTTTTGGACCTAAAGTTACAGAAACTGCTTCTACCATTATTTCCATTCCACGCTCTAAAGCACGTCGTGCATTATCTTGGTATAATATTTTTTTTGCCATAAGATAAAATTTTAATAAATTTATAAAAATTGTATATGTACAACTGTAAAATAAAAATTAACAATCCGGCAAGCTAAATTTTCAATTTTGTTAAAATTTTTTTGTTTAAAAGCTTTACTAAAAAGAACAATAACGAGTATCATTAAAGAGTAATATAGTTTGGGCTTGTAGCTCAGTGGACTAGAGCACGTGGCTACGAACTACGGTGTCAGGGGTTCGAATCCCTTCTTGCCCAATATCTCAAAATATATTTATAAACTATATAAATAAATATTAATTAATTGAATTACTATATTACCGTGCTGGGGTGTCGCCAAGTGGTAAGGCTGTGGACTTTGACTCCGCCATTCGTAGGTTCGAATCCTGCCACCCCAGTTTTTAGAATTATCTCTATTCTTTTAAATTTTTTGATAGATTAAATATAGAAGGAAGAGCAGAAAAATTTTTTTACTTAATAAAAAAACTATGACAGCTCATATTCAATTTATAAAAGGTATAGATGAAAAGGTTTTACCTGACATTCGATTAACTCGTTCAAGAGATGGTAGTACTGGGACAGCAACATTTCGTTTTAAAAATGCAAATATTTTAGATAAAAGTTTAGCATTAAATGGTGAAATCACTGGCATGTATATGATTGATAAAGAAGGAATCTTAGAGACTCGTGATGTAAGTGCTCGCTTTGTTAATGGAAAACCTCAAGCTGTTGAATCTATTTATATAATGAAAAGTGCTGAAGCTTGGGATAGGTTTATGCGATTTATGGAAAGGTACGGGGAAAGTAACGGTTTAGTTTTTACGAAAGCTTGAATTATACTAGTAAAAATTTATCTTTTTTCATTAAATCAATTTTATAAATATGAACTAAAACTGTCATTTATCCAGTACTTGGATGTCTTGGTAGATTAAGTTATATTACCATACATAATGAAATTATTAAACCAAAGAGTCTTGAATAAATCCCAAACCTATTCTTAATTCAGGCTCCAATGATGTTTCTTAGTTTAAACCCAATTTTCCGATAAACGATGGAACCTAAATATTATAGTTCAAAATTTAGAGATTGAATAAAACTGGCAAAAATTTTTGCACCCATTACTATCTCATATTTTATCTAATTATAATTTAAATCCTATCGAAAACTTTTTTGTTTACAAATTGTCTAAAATTAAACCAAAGAATTTCGAATCTAATTAATTTTAACATATGATAAAAAAGTTTCCATTAAATGGGAACTTTTTTATTCTACATTTTTTATAAAAAGTGATTATAAAAGAATAATCTTAAAATAATTATTTTCCTTCCATTCGTAAAATCTCAACAACAACTAATATTTTTTAACCTCCACCAACAATTGTAACGATTTCAATTTTATCTTTATCCTTAATAAAAATTTTACTCCAATTTTCTTTAGGACATATAAACTGGTTATATTCTAAAACTAAAAGAGATGAATTGTAATTGAAATAGTTAATTATATTTAATAAATTAAGACCTTTATTGCTAAAAAACTCTTCACCGTTTAAAAAAAAAATTTTTGTTTCTTTCATATGATCGTTTTTAAAAATAGAATATTTTATTAATAACCTAGACGTAGTTTAATATAACTTGGTATAATACTATTGGTAAATAGTTTGGCGGGTGTGGCCAAGTGGTTAAGGCAGTGGGTTGTGATTCCACCATTCGCCGGTTCAAGTCCGGTCATTCGCCCTACTTCAAACATTTTAAAATAAAAAGTAAGAAAAATCAAATACACAGATATATAGGTATACTAGTTTTATGTCACGTTATCGAGGACCTAAATTACGCATTACAAGACGATTAGGTAAATTACCCGGATTAACACAAAAAACGTCAAAAAAAACTGCTAGACCCGGTCAACATGGGAAAGCTTTAGAGGGTGGCAAAACGAAGACCACTGAGTATGGTATTCGATTAGAAGAAAAACAAAAATTAAAATTTAATTATGGGATAAGTGAAAGTCAACTTTACCATTACATTAAAGAAGCGCGTCGTCGAAATGGTGTTACTGGTTTAATCTTATTACAATTATTAGAAATGAGATTAGATACGATTTGTTTCTCTTTAGGTTTCGCCCCAACAATTGCCGCTGCGCGTCAATTAGTAAACCATGGTCACATTACAGTAAATAATAAAGTTGTTAGCATCCCAAGTTTCCAATGTCAAATTAATGATGTTATTGGTGTTAAACCAAAATCAACATCAAAAAACATAGTTGAGAATAATTTAAAAACAACAAATTTCATTGATCCTCCGACTCATTTAACATTAGATAAATCAAAATTAGAAGGGATCGTCAAAAATTATTGTGATCGAAGTGAACTTTTATTAGAGTTAAATGAATTATTAGTAATTGAGTATTATTCAAGACGATAATGTTAATAAAAAACTTTATTTCTAATTGTATTTAAAAAAATCATAATTTATAAATTGCTTTATGTTAAAACTAAGATTAAAACGAAACGGTAGAAAACGACAACCTTCATACAGATTAGTTATTATGGAAAATAGTGCTCGACGTGATGGTAGACCAGTAGATGAAGTTGGCTATTATAATCCGATTACAAAAGAATCGTATTTTAATGAAGAGAAAATTGTAAAATGGTTAAACCACGGTGTTCAACCTACAGAAACTGTTTTTCAATTATTAAAAAAGAGTAACTTAATAAAAGTATAGTCTACAATTTTTATTATGATTAATAAATTGAATTATTAATCATAATTTTAAAAT
>Ga0209712_10000214_pt1:45000-52260 | contig 52260 bp, 52 predicted proteins | sample ArcOceMetagenome_FD_187443 | JGI IMG/M metagenome (GOLD analysis project Ga0209712, IMG submission 187443) | Marine eukaryotic phytoplankton communities from Arctic Ocean - Arctic Ocean - Greenland ARC118M Metagenome (SPAdes) (version 2) | ecosystem: Environmental > Aquatic > Marine...
ACAAATATCTTCAGTTGTAAATTCTCTTTTTTCATAAAAAGCATGATACATAGCTTCAATAATACTTTGACGGATTTCTGCACCTGAAAATGATTCAGAAAGTTGAGCTAATTTTGAATAATCAAAAGATTCCCAACGGTTGGGCCGAAATTCTTGGATATGAATTTTGAAAATTTGTTCCCGTTCTTGTTTCTGTGGTAAATCTAAGAAAAAAATTTCGTCAAAGCGACCTTTTCGAATAATTTCTAAGGGTAACATATCTACATTATTTGCTGTTGCAACTACAAAAACAGGTTTTGTTTTTTCTGATAACCAACTTATAAATGTTGCTAATACACGATTACTAGTACCACTATCTCCTGTACTACTATTATTACTAAACGCTTTATCAATTTCATCAATCCATAATATACAAGGTGAAATTGCTTCTGCTACTTCAATCATTTGTCGAAGACGAGATTCAGATTCACCAACAATTCCACCAAAAAGTTTACCAACATCTAATTTTAAGAGTGGTAATTGCCATTCAGTAGCGACAGCTTTAGCAGTTAAAGATTTCCCCGTTCCTTGAATTCCCACAAGTAATAAACCTCGTGGAGTTGGTAATCCGTAATTTGACGCTTGAATACCGAAAGAAGTTTTTCGTTTTTTTAACCAGTTTTTTAAATTATCAACTCCCCCAATTTTAGAAATTGTCTCCTCTACTGACCAATATTCTAAAATTTCTGTTTGACTGATAATTTGTTTTTTTTCATTCAATAAAAGTTTTATACTATTTTCATCAATTGTTTTATAAGTTGCAATAATTTTTGATAAAACACGCCGAATTCGCTCAAGAGATAAACCTTGGCATGCTCTTGTTAAATTTTCTAAAACTTGTTGGTCAATTTCAATATTTAATGATTCAATTAATCGTTTTAATTCATAATTAATTTCACTTTCAATAGGTAATTGAAATTGTAAAATTGTAATTAGATCATATAATTCTTTTGGAATATTTAACTCTGACCCAATGATAATGATTGTTTTTGGTTGAAGTTTTAGAATTCTACTTATATTTTTTAATTTTCTTGATATTGAAACATCTGTTAAAAATCTATTAAAATCTTTTAATAAAAATAAAGCAGGTGTTTGGGCTGTTAAACGTTCAACAAGTTCAAGTGCTTGTACAGGATTTCGCTTTGCAAACCCTTCATTATTTGGATTATTTGTATATCCATCAATAAAATCCCAACTATAAATACTTCTATTTAAACTTGTTTTAATATTTTTACGAATAATATACTCGACACGATCTTCTTCAATTGTATTAATATAAATTATGGGATACCTAGCTTTTAATAACAGTGTTAATTCATCAGTAAATTTCATAAGATTGTTCGCTTAAAATTCTAGTTAATAAATTACTATTATATTAATTTTACATAAAAAATTGTTTATTATTAGAGTAAACAAAACTGAATAACTCTAATAATTTAATTAATTAACGTGGAATTGCTAATTGTTTTCGACCTTTTTTTCTTCGATTTCGTATGATTTTTCTTCCTTGAGCTGTCGCCATACGGGCGCGGAAACCAGACACTTTTAAAACAGATGAGCGAGTTTTATTTGATAGAGTACGTTTTGTCATAAATATATATATTTTTTTTAATACAAATTGATTTAACCTTTATAAAATAAAGGAATGTAAAAAATCACGAATCAATAAATGTCTTATTGTTATGTTTCGATTTTGAAATAAATTATAAGCTTCTTCTTTAAATTCAAACAACGGATTACGCTGACCATAACTTCTCCATCCCACAGCATCACGTAATAATGCAATTTTTTGTAGATGTTCTTTCCAAGCAATATCTGTATAATAAAGAATAATTGTACGCTCAAAGGATCTAATTAAACCAGTTTGACATATTTCAAATTCTAGAACTTTTGCTTCATATGATAACCAAAATTCTTGAAACAAATAAGTTTTTAATTCAAATGGATCTAAAGTATTTAAATTGTTATTTAAGCTTATGAATCGTGTTTTAAACAATTCTTCAATTATAGGGTTATTCTTTGTTAGCTTCGGATCTTTCACTAAATTTATAATATCTTTAATTACTTGCTCTCCGTAAGCTAAAATCGTTTCTCGAAGAGATTGACTTTCTAAAAGTTTTTTTCGTTCATAATAAACTATATTACGTTGTTTATTTAATATATCATCATAATCAAATAAATACTTTCGTCCATCATAATCCCTTTCCTCAACCCGCTTTTGAGCAGCATCTAAACTTTTAGTTAATAAACTTGATTCTAACGGCAGATCGTCTAAGAGTTGATTTTGCATAAAATTTTGAAGTTTTGAGCTTCCAAAATTTTTAAATAATGAATCTTCTAAACTTAAGAAAAATCGAGAAGTTCCAGGATCACCTTGACGCCCACACCTACCGCGTAATTGATTATCGACTCGTCGTGAATTATTCCGCTCGGTACCAATAATATACAGTCCACCTAAATTTTTAACAATTTTATTGTTAATTTTTTGATTTTTTTTCTCAAATTTCTCTAGTTCACTAAGTAAGAATTTAATCGAACATTGATAGGGAATAATTGGAATTCGAATTTGGTCAATTTCATTTAAAAGTTTTAAAATTCCAGTGGATGATAAACTTAAGAATTTAGAATCATTCAGTAAGGAATTTAAAACACTTAAAAATTTTTGTGAAGTAAAGTTAATACCTTTTACTAAAGGAAAAATATTATTTAAATTTGTTGAATTAGTTTGGGTTTTATAAGAAACTAAAATATTATAAAGTTGTTTTCTAACTTTAAATGTAATATTTCCACCTAAAATAATATCTGTTCCTCGGCCTGCCATATTTGTTGCAATTGTAATGCTTCCAATTTCCCCTGCTTGCGCGACAATTTCTGATTCGCGTTTAACATTTTCAGGTTTTGCGTTTAACAAGCGATATGGTAGTTGATATTCTTTCAATAAATCCGCCAACATTTCAGAATTTTCAACCGTTGTTGTTCCAATTAAAATCGGTTGTTTTGTTTTTGCAATGGATTTACATTCTCGTGCAATAGCAGTCCATTTTGTTAAACTATCTTTATAAACAAAATCAGGTAAGTCTTTACGAAGGTTTGGTCGGGCTGTTGGTATTTCTTCCACAGGTAAGTTATAAATTTTTTCAAATTCTACCTCAGATGTTTTAGCCGTCCCAGTCATACCTGATAATTTATCGTATAATAAGAAAAAATTCTGATAAGTGATTGATGCTGCCGTTTCTGTATTTTGCCTAATTGGAACGCCTTCTTTTGCTTCAACAGCTTGATGTAAACCTTCGTTCCATCTTCTATCTGGCATAATTCGGCCTGTAAATTCATCAACAATAATAATTTGATTGTTTTGAACAATATAGTGTATATTTCGGAAAAATAAGGCAGTGGCTTTAATAGCACTTAAGACATAAGGAATCCACGGATCATTGGGATTATATAGATCTTCAACTTGTAAAATTTTTTCAATTTGAGCTGTCCCTTGCTCAGTTAAAATAATATTTCTATTTTTTTCATCTACTTTAAAATGAACATTAACTTCTAAATATTCAGCAGCTTCAGCTGCAACAATGTATTTATCAATACAAGTTTCTACAGCTTGAGAAATAATTAATGGAACTTGTGCTTCATCAATAAAGATTGAATCAACTTCATCTACAATACAATAATTAAATGGTGGTAGAACAACTTGGCTTAAATTAGATGCCATATTATCACGTAGATAATCAAAAGCTACTTCATTATTTGTTACATAAGTAATATCAGCATTATAATTTTGTTGTCGTTCTAAAAAGGCCATATCTTCTTGGATTAAACCTGTATCTAAACCTAAAAATCGATAGATTTGTCCCATTGAAATTTGGTCACGACTTGCTAAATAATCATTTACCGTAACAATATGTACACCTTTATTCGTTAAAGCGTTTAAATAAGCGGGCAAAGTTGCAACTAATGTTTTTCCTTCACCCGTTCTCATTTCACCAATTCTTCCACTATTTAAAACTAAGCCCCCAATCAATTGAACATCAAAGTGGCGAAGACCTAAAGTTCGAAAACTTGCTTCTCTTGTAATTGCAAAAGATTCAGCAATTAATGAGTTTAAATCTTGTTCTTTTTGATATTGTTTTTTTAATTGAAATGTTTTATTTCTTAGTTCAGTATCAGTTAATATTTTTAAATTATCTTCTAAAGCGTTAATTTGATTAATTAATGCTTGATATTCATTTGTGACTGAATCTTTAATAAATGGATTTTTTAACATTTTGAAAAATTTATAAAGTTCTACTAAGTAATAATATTTACTCGTTTATGTTGAGCATCTTTATAATCAAATTTTACAGTTCCATCAACTAATGCAAATAGAGTAAAATCTTTCCCAGACCCAACGTTCGAACCAGGTTTAAATTTCATTCCTCTTTGACGTATTATAATGCTTCCTGCTTTTACTTTTTCACCACCAAATCTTTTAACACCTAACCGTTTTGCATTTGAATCACGACCATTTTTGGTACTACCTGCACCTTTTTTATGTGCCATTTCTCTATTCCTTAAGTATTAATTAATATTTATTTCTTCAATAAGAACTCGAGTTAAATCTTGACGATGACCTTGTTTCTTACGAGTTTTTTTCTTAGGACGCATTTTATAAACAATAGTTTTACGACCACGTAAATGTTCTAAAATTTTTCCTTTAACTTTTACACTTTCTAAATAAGGTTTTCCAATTAAGAGTTCGCCTTCATTATTAACAAGTAAAACTCGGTTTAGTGTAATTTCTTTTCCAAGTTCTGTTGGAATACGATTTAAATCGTAATATTTCCCTGTTTCAATCCAAAATTGTCTCCCACTGATCTCTACAATTGCGTATTTCATAATTTCAAAGATTTTCTCTTTTTATAAAATCATATTACAAAATCAATTTTAGTTAAGTCAACTTAAATTAGAACTAGATAAAATTATAAATTTTTAAGTAACCACAATTCCTTATAAAAAAATTCAAAAGCTTTAGATCGATGAGAGTCTGTATTTGTGATAATAGATAATGTTCGAGTTATTTTAATATTTTCGATTGTTATAATTTCAACTGTTTTTAATTCCATTTCCTTTTCTATTGCTGATGATGAGACAAAAGCAGCACCTAAACCAAGACTGACAGCAGTTTTGATTGCTTCAATAGAATTTAGTTCCATAATTACATTGAATTGTTTAGTTTGAATATTATTTTGAACTAAAATATTATCAATAAATTTATGAATTGTAGAATTTGAATTTAATGTTATAAAATTTAAATGATAAAGGTCTTCTTTACTAATTTTCTTTTTTTTCTTTCTTGCAAATGGGTGTGACTTGGGAATTATCAAAATCAGTTCATCTTCAACAAAATCTTCAATTTCCAAATTTTTTTTTAAACCTTTAGGAATATCACCTCCTACAATAGCAATATCAATAATTCGATCGGCAACTTTTTTTGCAATTATTCTAGTAGAATCAATATCAATGTTCAAAGTAATTTGTGGGTAACTTTGAGTAAATAAAGTTAAAACACGAGGCATTAAATATGCCCCTATAGTTTGACTTGCCCCAACTTTTAGATTTCCGCGTTCACCATCTTTTAAATCATTTAAAGCGCGACAACTTTCTTCACACAAAGCAAGTATTCGTTCAGAATATTGAAGAAAAACATTACCTGCTTCAGTTAACGATATTTTATTACCATTTCGGTTTAATAATAAAATTCCTAAACGATTTTCTAATGTTTTAATTTGTTTACTTATTGACGGTTGAGAAACGAATAAAATTTCAGCAGCTTGAGTAAAACTTTTTTCAGAAGCAATAGCTTTAAAAATACGTAATTGTTGTAAAGTAAATGGAAGAACCATATAATAAATATTCAAGAAGTTAATTAAAGAATTTTTTAAATGCGGATGGAGAGACTCGAACTCTCAAAACAAAAGTTACTAGGACCTAAATCTAGCGCGTCTACCAATTTCGCCACATCCGCTAATCTTATTTTAGTTTATTTTAGTAATCCTTGTATACATATATTTAAAATGACAAATTGAGTTTCAATTAATATCTAGAAATTAAAATGTATTTATCACTAATACTAAGAAAATTTCAAATTTTCTTAATATATGTTTAAATTTATACTAAGAAAATTTCAAAGTTATTCATCAACGTAAAGACGATATACAAAACTTGTAGTTTTACCTCGTAGTATTGATTTGGCTAATGATAAAGATTTTTGTGCGGATTTTGCTGCTTTTCTTTTCCAATTAGCTTTACGACTATTCCTTTTTGCTTTTGATGTCCGTTTTTTAGGTACAGCCATAATTTTTTTTTATCTTTATTTAAAATAGCTTTTTAATTTAAATGTATTGTACAAAATAGAATTTAATTTGTCTATATTTGTTAATACTACTGAAACCAATGGTTGGTACGTAATCCTCAGTCGTAGCAACCATTTCAACGAGCGCCTGCGAATCTAAACTTAAAACGTGCCCAGGATTTCTTATACTGTACTCCAAGAGAGTGTTTGTTTAAAACCAAACCGACAAATTAAATTCTATTTTCTATAAAATTACATAGTTTGTTATCTTACATAAAAAAAATGGAATTTCTATTCCTTTATTAAAAAATTCTCTACATATTTATTTTATGAATGTTAGTAAAGTTCTATAATATATGAATGTTTAAATTAACTAGCAATTCTAGCGTTTTAATAGGTGGTTCAAATAGTTTTAAGCTATCTTTAGCTCGCTTCAAATTTTACATCGTTTTAACCCTTATTTTAAGCTAAGTCATACTTAAATATGTAGTTATAATACAATGCCTTGTGGTATAGATAGGTTTGGGGGTTGTTGTAGATCATAATAGCTGGATACAGTAAAGATTAACAGGGCTTTTAATAGACGCCTGTCTTAATTAAAATGGGTGTTAACGTTTCTCCAGAAAATTTAATAATAACTACAAGGCTAGAAAAATCAATTTAGCCTTGTAATTATTTTTAACGTGATAAACGTTGGATTTGTTGAATTGCTAAACGACCAATATTAAATAAAGCCCATGATGCTGCTACTAAAACAGGTGCAGCAATTACTAGTAAACGAGTATCCATAACTGATAATCCTCTAGAAATGTTAAAAATTTAAATACAGAAAATAATGTTAATGACTAGTATTATACTTAATATTATATATAAAACTTAAAATATTT
>Ga0209712_10000215_pt1 | contig 52208 bp, 47 predicted proteins | sample ArcOceMetagenome_FD_187443 | JGI IMG/M metagenome (GOLD analysis project Ga0209712, IMG submission 187443) | Marine eukaryotic phytoplankton communities from Arctic Ocean - Arctic Ocean - Greenland ARC118M Metagenome (SPAdes) (version 2) | ecosystem: Environmental > Aquatic > Marine > Oceanic...
TTTGCGCGCGACGCCAATATTCTTTGTGCAGGCGGATATGGGCTAAAATGGGTTGAAGCGGTTGATCAATTTCGTTGGTCACCTCATATCGAGATCGTTGCCCATTTCAGCAAGGCCTAAACCCAATGTCATTTCTACAACGAATTCTTGAATCTGCGCATATTCGCAATTTCATTACAGGCGTAATTTTGTTCAACGCGCTTATTCTTGGGTTGGAGACATCGCAAATTGTGATGGCGAAGGCCGGCTCTATTGTAGAGTTTTTAGACAGGGCCTGCCTTACGGTCTTTGTGGTGGAGCTTGTGGTTAAGCTGATCGCCTATCGGCTGCGGGTTTTCCGTGATGGGTGGAATATTTTTGACTTCATCATCGTAGGTGTGTCGCTGGTGCCGGCGGCTCAGGGGCTGTCTGTTCTGCGGTCTTTGCGGATCTTGCGGATCTTGCGTGTGGTGTCGGTGGCGCCGCGCCTGCGGCGGGTTGTGGAGGGTTTTATCACGGCCCTTCCGGGTATGGCCTCAGTGTTTTTGTTGATGGGAATTATTTTTTATATTGGGTCTGTGATGGCCACCAAGCTGTTTGGCGCTGACTTCCCGGAATGGTTTGGCACTTTGGGCCGCTCTGCCTACTCCTTGTTTCAAATCATGACTTTGGAAAGCTGGTCCATGGGGATCGTGCGCCCGGTGATGGAGCTCTTCCCCTATGCGTGGATGTTCTTTGTCCCCTTCATTATGGTGACCACATTCGCGGTTGTGAACTTGCTTGTTGGTCTGATCGTAAACTCCATGCAGGATGCGCATTCTGAGGAGGCTGATCAAAAGACCAACAGCTATCGTGATGAGGTGTTAGAGCGTCTTAAAGCAATTTAAGGGCAGATGAACACAAATAGGTGAGTTGCTTTTTACCTAAGCTAAGATAGAGATGCTGTTAGTTAAATTGAGGTGAGCGCCATGGGAGCATTTAAATACATTGTGATGATTTGCGTCGCACTGACATTGGGGTCGTGCTCGCGGTTTGAGCAGCCAGTTTTGCAAAAAGCCACTGAAATTCAGGTGTATAAATCTGAACGCCGGATGCTGCTTTTGAATGGCAACACCATTATTAAAGAATATAAATTCAAGCTTGGCTTTGCACCTATCGGCCACAAGCAGGTTGAAGGCGATGGAAAAACACCTGAAGGCAAATATTATATTGACCGTAAAAACCCCAAAAGCCGGTATCATCTGTCTGTTGGAATTTCATATCCGAACGCAGCTGACCGTAGGGCGGCAAATGGAAAAGATCCTGGGGGCGATATTTTTGTTCATGGTACGCCGCGGCCCTACCACTTTACTGTTAAGGATTGGACCTGGGGCTGCATCGCGGTGAGTAATCGTGAGATTGAGGAAATTTACCAAATGGTGGATGTCGGAACAACAATCTGGATCTTGCCTTAAGTTTGATTTGGAATGCCGGTAACCAAGGTCCACCAGATTTTGCCACTGGCCTCCTGAAACCAGCTGAACCCCATGTCTTCGGCCCTATCGGTGAGAAGCACCTCGCGCGTTGCGGGATTGTCCATCCAGGCGGCGAGGGTCTCAAGTTCCGATTCGAATGTTTCAGAGATATTTTCGCCAAGCAATTTTCCCTGATAGCCAACACGCAATAGGCGTGTTGGGGGGGAGGAGCCGTCAGAGCCAAAATGCCACGCTCGGTTTTGTACTGCCATATCGCGTGAGTGAGTTGCGGCTGCCGCGTTAAGTTTTGCGTTGAGGCTCAAAGACGATAGGCCTCGGACGTGCCGGATACTGTTGACGCCATCTAACATGGAAAATTGGATGCGGCCCGTATCGGCCTGGCTAATAACATAAGCGCGTTGATATGGTAGTCCGTTTGGCCCAACATCAATAGTGGTATTTTCAACGCATCCTGCTGTTACTAATAAAACAAATGCAATTAGATTTTTAAAATTCATACCAAACTCCAGGTTTCAAATTTTTTAATAGACTGTATTTGGTTCCAATAAAATACAATAACTGGAAAATGCACCAAAGTAACAATTCTTTGATTTGTATGAGACATGTTTATTGGGTAGTAAGTTGTCAACTTTGTTGGAGTAAAAAATGATAAGTTCTGTACAAAAACTTCCCAGACGTGCATTTTTGGCTGGTGCGACTTCGCTTACTGCTAGTGTAGCTTTTTCCCAAAACATAGATTTTCTTGGTGACGTCGAGCATGAAGCATCAATCACAAATGGTTCACCACGCAATATTAGTGGTTTTAGAATGCTGGACTGGAGGCCATATTTTAAAAACTTGAAAAACGGAGCAATCTTATCTGATATTAACTCTAGAGCGATACATTTTTGGTCGGAAAACGAAGAAATATATAGATTATACCCAACTTCGGTTCCCATCAGTGATGATTTGACAAGAAAAGGGCGAACAAAAATTGTTAAAAAGGTTGTCGGTCCATCATGGAGGCCAACCCCAGATATGCTCATACGCAATCCTGAATGGCCTGCACTCATCGGTCCAGGACCGGATAATCCACTTGGTTCGCACGCCCTGTATCTTTCTTGGACGTATTACCGCATTCATGGGACGCACGATACCCGCAAGATTGGGCGAAGATCCTCCAGCGGGTGCATTGGTCTTTACAACGAACAAATTGCAGAACTCTTTCAGCTTACAAAGGTAGGTACACAAGTGCTGCTAATTTGACCCTGATTATGGGTTAAAGAAATATGGCTAGAATACAGATTAATAAGCCCCTGTTTTACTTGATTCGTGCGAGACATCTCACTAAAGTAGCCTAAGTGAATTTGAGTTAATCACTTATTTGGAGAAGAATATGAAAAATCTAGTTTTGGCGACAGTATTCGCAGTGGCCGCAACAACAGTTTCTGCTAGTGGTATGAGCGAGCCAGAAATGGACGCACCGATCGTTGCATCCACGATGGATGCAGCGGCAGGATCATCTACTGGGATTTTGATCCCACTGTTAATTATTGCCTTAATTGCAGTTGTTAAATAACAAATGCTACTTGTTTAAATCTAACAAAAGAGCCTCTTTTTTGAAGCCCTTTTGTTACGACTGAGCATTTTGCCTTTAGGTTGCCCATCTTTAAGGTGGTATTACTAATGCCCTACTGCACCTATGAATGTGTTGTACATTGATGATGCGCTACGAAAAGGGTTAAGGGTGAAACTCTTTAATTATATCCAGCCTTGCAGGTTTTCTGAAATCACATTGCTCAAGACTGCGATATGGTCTTCGCTGTCGTTAAGGCATGGAATATAAGTAAAATGTTCCCCGCCTGCGTGCTCAAAGCTTTCTTTGATCTCTTCATTAATTTCTTCCAGCGTCTCGATGCAATCTGCTGAAAAAGCAGGAGCGCAGACAGCAATATTCTTTTGGCCCTTTTCGGCCATTCGGGCCACTTCCTCAACAGTATAAGGCTGTAGCCATTGTTCTGGTCCAAATTTAGATTGAAAAGTGGTGACGATTTGAGTATCGTCCCAACCCAACCGCTCTTTGAGCAGGCGCGTAGTTTTTTGGCATTGGCAATGATAGGGATCGCCCTGCATCAGATAGCGTTTCGGCACACCGTGATAGGAACACACCAAAATATCAGGCCGGACTTCAGCTTCTGCATAGGCCTTCTCAATAGAGTTGGCCAGCGCGTTGATATAATCGGGGCGATCATAATATGGGCTGACGGTTCGTGCTGTTGGCTGCCATGTTTGTTTCATCAAACTGCGGAAAAACTCATCATTGGCAGTGGCTGAGGTGGCGCCTGCGTATTGCGGGTAAAGCGGGAAGAACAAGATCTTCTGACACCCAGCATCCACCATTTTTTGCACAACCGATTGTGTCGATGGATTACCGTAGCGCATGCAATATTCAACCATAACTTCGCCACCATGACGTTTCGCAATTTCGACCCGCACTGCTTCGGTTTGCGCCTTGGTAATTGTCGCTAAGGGGCTTTCGTTGTCCTCATTGTTCCAAATTGATTTATAAGCCGCACCAGATGAAAATGGGCGTTTTGTCAAAATGATCAATTGTAGCAGCGGTTGCCAAAGCCAAGGGCTGTAGTCTATGACCCGGCGATCTGACAGGAATTCGCCCAAATAACGGCGCATGGACCAATAATCATAATTATCAGGCGTTCCCAGATTGGACAGCAATACCCCGATTTTGGGGGCCTTAACCTTGGGGTGGTCTGCGGGCGCCGCTGCTAGGGGCAAATAGTCTGATTTTTGGTTTGTCACGGCGAATTCCTCAATGCTTCATTTTTCCAAATAACTGGAAAAGGCGTTCCGTCAATTGCTGGATGAATTTTTTGCCTCTTCGAGGGCTTGCTGGAGTGTTTTACTGACCGATCCTGGCTTTAAGGGTTTTGGCTGGCTGGCATCTGGGGCCCATCCCGATAAGAACACCAGGTCGTACGTACAGTTCAATCGATCTTGGGAGCTGGCATATTCCTTTGAGTATATGAGTTGCGCAAGATCAAAAAGTGATTTTGTGGTAAAGCTTGTGGCGCGGGCCGTCATGATATTGGTTTCACCCATGGCACGCAGATCCCGCATCAGGTGAAAAATATCGCGATATGTTGTGGGTATTTTTAGAGAATCAGCAACGGGCAGGGCGAGCCCCGCGCGCTGTAATATTGCTCCAAGCTCGCGAATTTCAGCCATCGGTGTCACACGTGGCGACAGGCCGCCACGCAAATCCGTTTCAGCCATAGACAGCGCTGCACGCAGTTCGACCAAAGTTTGCCCACTAAAACACGCGGCCATGAACAGCCCGTCGGGCCGCAAAGCCCGCTCGCATTGAACAACCTGGCCCACGGGATCATTGCAGTGATGCAAGGCCATAGCGTGGATCACCAGATCATAGGCCGCAAGTCCAAGATCCAGAACATCGGTATCTGCTACAACGTTGGCCTTCGGTAAGGCCGTGGCCCAAATTTCTGGGTAGGGGGTCACAATTGCAACTGCGCTAAACGACTTATTAACGGCCTCCAACCTTTCTAAAATCTCATCGCGCGCCAATTCCTGCAAAAACATGCCCTTTGAAATCGCGCGGGCGCGTTTGGTGGATTGGGCTTCGATGCTGAACAGCTCGGGTGGTTTCATGGGGCCGGGGTAAAAGGGAGAAGTCTGTATTGCAAGCACTGTTGAGGTTGATTTACCGAAAATCAGTGCCCGGGCTGCCGGGAATTGGTCGAAAGTGATTTCAAGCTTTGCTCTGAGCGTTGGCGCGGCGCATTTTATTGTTGACGATGTCTTTAGTCCGGCGCGACACTCACTAAGGCCACTGCCGTGTGTTTGCAAGCTGGCGCCAAAACTGTGTATCTTAGCGCTGGCCTGCGCGGGAAAAGAAGCATAAACTATTAGACGATTTAAGGAGTCCAAGTGCATGTCTACTGTTGAATTATATACCTCTCCCTATTGCGGGTATTGCCATGCAGCGAAACGGTTGCTCACGAGCAAGAGTGTTTCGTTTCAAGAGATTGATCTGTCGCTTGATCCGGGACGGCGTTCTGAGATGTTGGCCCGGGCCAATGGTCTCCATACAGTGCCGCAGATTTTTATAAATGACCAACATATTGGCGGCTGTGATGAGCTGCACGCTTTAGAGCGGTCTGGCAAGTTGGGGGCGATGTTGGCGGTGTGAGGGTTGCGGTTGCACAGATAACGTCCAGCGATCAACCCGTGGACAATCTTGCGTTAGTTTTGACGCTGATGGATCAATCTGCTGGTCAAGATATGCTATTTCTACCTGAGGTGACTAATTGCGTGTCTTTGGACCGCGCCCATCAAGCTGATGTTTTGGATCACTTTGATAACAACCCTTTCATTGAGGCCATCTGTGAAAAGGCCTGTGCGCTGGGCCTTTGGGTGGCGTTGGGATCGATTGCACTCAAAACTGATGATGCAGATGGTCGCTTTGCCAACCGGTCTATTTTGATTACTGCAACTGGGTCTGTGGTAGCGCAATATGATAAAATCCATATGTTTGATGTTACCCTGTCTGAGACTGAGAGCTATCATGAGTCGAAAGGCTATCGGCCTGGAGACACGGCTGTTTTGGCGCAAACCCCATGGGGGAAAATAGGTCTGACGATCTGTTATGATCTGCGGTTTCCAGCCTTGTACCGAGCTTTGGCGCAGGCTGGTGCGGGAGTATTGGTGGTGCCATCGGCCTTTGCCCGACCCACTGGGGAGGCGCATTGGCACACGCTCTTGCGCGCCCGTGCCATTGAAACCGGATGTTTTGTAATTGCCTCGGCGCAAACTGGTGAGCACTCAGGATCCAAGCGCAAAACTTTTGGGCATAGTTTGATTGTCGACCCTTGGGGTGGGGTGATATTGGATGCCGGAACGGATGTGGGATTGCATTTTGTAGAACTTGATCTAGTTGCGGTGGACAGGGCGCGGGTGCGCATGGCATCCTTAAGTCACGATCGTCCTTTTGAGGTGAGGCACTGTCTGAGTTATGACAAATTCAATTGAAACTCTTTCTGTAAGTTTATTTTCCGAGATTTTGGCTCTGGACCAATTGCTGCGCAGCAAGATATCTAAAGGTTTGCCCAAGGGTATGGAACTGTCGCATTTCTCAGTGCTCAACCATTTGGCGCATGTGGGTGCAGAGCGCACGCCGGCTGATTTGGCTAAATCATTTAATATTACGCGCGGCGCCATCACCAATACGTTGAATAAATTGGAATGGGCTGGATATGTTCATATCCGCCCAGATTGGGACGATGCTCGTCGTAAACAGGTTGTGATCAGCCCTGCAGGTCGGGCAGCGCGGGATCATGCTTTTGCACAAATTGGTCCTATTTTAGCCAAGGCCACTGGCGCGGCAGGCCCGGAAAACCTTAAAAGTATTTTGCCAATCCTGCGCGAGCTACGCACCAGCCTGACAAGTGACCCTTAGGCTGGCTTTACGCTGGCGGTCACATAGTTGACGCTGAGGTCTTGCGCGGAAAGAGACCAGCTCCATCCAAATTTTTGGAAAACAAAACCCTTTCGATCAACGGGCGTAAGGCCTGCGGCGGAGAGCAGGGTGAACAATTCGTCAGGTGTTATGAATTTGTTCCAATCATGGGTGCCTTTTGGTAACCAGCGCATGACCCACTCAGCACCGATGATGGCGAATAAGAAGCTTTTCGGATTGCGGTTGAGGGTAGAACAAATATGCAATCCGCCGGGACGTAAGAGCTGCTGACAGGCCAAAAGATAGGCCTCAGGGCTTGCGACGTGCTCAACCACTTCCATATTTAGAACGGCATCAAACTGTTCACCGGCCTCTGCTAAGGCTTCGGCGGTGATATGACGATAATCAATGTCGAGACCGGATTGTTGTGCATGGAGTTGCGCCACTGGGATATTGCTGGCGGCTGCATCCGCGCCCACAACCGTGGCCCCGAGCCGCGCCATGGGTTCGCACAAAAGTCCACCACCGCAACCGATGTCCAGGATTCGCAGGCCCTTAAAGGGCAGTCCCGCCTTCAGATTACAGCCAAATTCAGTGGCAATCTGCTGGCTGATATAATCCAGACGGCAGGGGTTGAGCATGTGCAAGGGTTTAAACTTGCCTTCAAGATCCCACCATTCCGCGGCCATCGCTTCGAATTTTGCGACTTCAGCAGGGTCGACTGTAGATTGGTTGCCTTGCATTCCGATCTCCATATGGATTTAACTTAACAGGCAGAGCATCACCTGGCGTTTGCTACATATAGGACAGTTATGGACAAAGTCGCAGGTCAAAAACGCGCAGTACAACTTCTTTATCCGCCGATTGAGCCTTTTGATCAGCGCATTTTGGATGTGGGCGACGGGCATAACGTTTATCTCGAACAATGTGGCAACCCTGACGGGGTGCCTATTGTGGTGTTGCATGGCGGTCCGGGAGGCGGTTGCAGCCCTTCGATGCGTCGGTATTTCGACCCCAGCCATTACCGGATTATTTTATTTGATCAGCGCGGCTGCGGTCGCTCACGTCCACATGCGGAGGTGGAGTATAACTCCACTTGGCATCTGGTGGCTGATATTGAGCAGATTCGGGAGGTGTTGGGCATTGACCGCTGGATGGTGTTCGGCGGCAGTTGGGGCGCAACCTTGGCATTGATTTATGCACAGACCCACGCAGTCTCGGTGCTACATCTGATTTTACGGGGGGTCTTTCTGGGAACGCAGTCCGAGCTGGATTGGTTTTACGGAGGTGGCGCTGGGCAATTTTGGCCGGAGGCTTGGGTAAGATTTTCCAATCTGATCCCTGAGATCGAGCATGGAGATTTTATCGCGGCTTATGCGGCGAGGTTATTCAGTGGTGATTTGATGCTGGAAACCCGCTATGCACGCGCTTGGGCTGGTTGGGAAAATGCTCTGGCCTCAATTGAGTCGACTGGCATATCTGGTGAGTCCCCGTCGCAATATGCCCGGGCCTTTGCTCGGCTAGAAAACCATTACTTTGCCAACAAACTGTTTTTGACGCCAGATCAGGCCATTTTAAACAACATGGATAAAATTTCTGACGTTTCAGCGCACATTGTACAGGGTCGTTATGATATGATTTGCCCGCCGCAGACGGCATGGCGATTGGTGCAGGCTTGGCCAAAAGCGCGGCTGCAAATGGTGGCCAAGGCGGGGCACGCGCTTTCAGATGCCCCCATTAGTGCAGAATTGGTGAAAATCATGGATGCTTTGCGCGTATAGCGGGAAAGCGCGACTAAAGACTTTACATAAGCCTCTCAGCGGGTAACGTTCTACTGAACATGAAGTTTTTACAGGAGATGTCTGGTGGGGTCTATCTTTCAGATTATTCTTCAACGGCTGGCACTTGGACTGGTCACTTTGCTGGTCGTGTCTATGGTCATATTTGTAGCCGTAAACGCATTGCCCGGTGATTTTGCTCAAGCAATTTTGGGTCAGGGTGCGACCGACGAGGCTGTGACGCAAATCCGGGCTGATCTGGGGTTGGATCAAAATTATTTCTTGCGCTACTTTGGGTGGCTTGGGAACGTTTTGACGGGCAATCTTGGGATCAGTTTCGCGCAGATGAACTTTGCCTCCAACATGGGTGGCGACCAATTAGTGGGCGTGGCGGAGCAAATCATGCCACGGTTTCGTGCTACCATGTTTTTGGCCGGTGTTACCGCGATGATCGCAGTGCCGATTTCCATCACCTTGGGTATTTTGGCCGCTTTGTATCGCAATTCGCTGTTTGACAGGGCCGTTAACATCGCCACGCTGTCGTCGATTTCTAGCCCTGAGTTTTTCCTCGCCTATATTCTAATTCTCGTCCTAGCGGTTCTTAATCCAGTTTTTCCATCGCTTTCGAATGTCTATGATGGCATGCCTTTGGGTGAGAAGTTGAACCGGACCATGTTGCCGGCCTTGACGCTGACGTTGGTGGTGACCGCGCACATGATGCGGATGACCCGGGCGGCGATCATCAACCTTTTGGCAAGCCCCTATATCGAAATGGCGAGCCTCAAAGGCATCAGCCCTATGCGCGTGATTGTGCGCCACGCGCTTCCCAATGCTCTGGCGCCGATCATCAATGTGATTGCGCTTAATTTGGCCTATCTCATCACAGGTGTGGTTGTTGTTGAGGTGGTTTTTGTTTATCCGGGCATTGGCCAACTATTCGTGGATAGCGTCAAAATTCGCGATATTCCCGTTGTACAAGCCTGCTGTTTGATATTTGCGGCGGCCTATATTTTGCTCAACCTGATGGCGGATATCCTGTCTATTCTCTCTAACCCAAGACTAAGGCATCCGAAATGAGTTGGGGCATAAACCTGATATTGATTCTAATGGTGACGGGGGCCGTTGCTTGGGGTTTTCGCTTTGCGGGCCAGCGTGTGACTGGCAACAAGCCCTTTTACCGAGATATGCCTTTTGCAATTGCCTTTGGGTATGTCTTTGGCGTTGTAGTAATTGTGGGCGCAATGCTATATTATTTTCAACCCATTGATAATAAAGGAGTTCCAGCGTCTGGAGTGGTATTTTTTCGCTGGGCGGTTCAAGGTTTTATGGGCTTTGCGATTGCGGCTTATTTGTTTCGTCTAATTGGCCGTCGTGTTGGCACGGAGGGCACGCGCAAGCTGTTTCGTACCATGCCGTTAACGGCAGCTTTTGGTATTTTGGTCATTATAATTTATGCGGTGGTTTCAATTTTTGCTGGAGCGATTGCGCCTTTTGGGCAAGAAGAGATTTTTGCCAATGCGAATATCGTTCCGGGGGGCAACCCACTTCTGGGGGGCAACCCTGAGTTTCCTCTTGGCACCGATCAAATTGGCCGTGATATCTATAGCCGCCTAATTTACGGTGCGCAAAACACAGTGGGTATCGCCTTCGCCACCACATGTCTGGCCTTTTTCGTGGGTGGATCTTTGGGGTTTTTGGCCTCGATTGTTGGTGGCTGGTTGGACCAACTGCTTTCACGCGCGGTGGATGTTTTGATGGCCATCCCAGCTTTGATTTTCGCCTTGTTGTTGATGACCATCGCCAGCGTTTGGTCAAATCAGCTTGGCATTGATCGTACCATGTTCATGATCTTGATCATTGCGATGATTGACAGCACTCGGGTGTATCGTCTTTCTCGGGCTGTGGGGCAAAACATTGTGGTGATGGATTATATCGAAGCAGCCAAGTTGCGCGGTGAGGGCATGGGCTACTTGATTTTCAAGGAGATTCTTCCTAATGCCATGGCCCCACTTTTGGCTGAATTCGGTCTGCGTTTTTGTTTTGTATTTCTCACAATTGCATCGTTGTCCTTCCTTGGTGTGGGGATCCAGCCGCCGCTCGCGGATTGGGGAACTATGGTAAAAGACCTGTCACAATTTATCAACTTTGCGGCCTTTGCACCCAATGTGGCCACAGCGCCTTTGTTGGCCGCGTCGGCGATTGCCTTGTTGACTGTGGCCGTGAATTTTGTGGTAGATTGGATGTTGCATAAATCCTCGGGTCTGAAGGAATAAGAAGATGGCAGAGCAGCTTCTCAAAATACGTAATCTGAAGATTGAGGGCAGGTCTGATGAGGTTTGGAACCCGATTATCAATGGCATCGATCTTGATCTTAAAAAAGGTGAAGTGCTAGGCCTGATTGGTGAATCTGGTGCAGGTAAGTCTAGCGTTGGCCTCGCTGCGATGGGGTTTACCCGGGACGGGTGTCGAATCTCTGGTGGATCGGTTGAGTTTGACGGGGTTGATTTGGTGACAGCTTCGGCTGCGGTCAAACGCGGCATGCTGGGCAAACGCATTGCCTATGTGGCTCAATCTGCGGCGGCCAGCTTTAACCCGGCACATCGTTTGCTTGATCAACACACCGAAGCGCCGGTTCAGCACAGGGTGCAATCCAGATCTGAGAGTGAGCTGGACGGGATAGAGCTGTATCAGCGCCTGCGTCTTCCAGATCCTGACAACATTGGGTTTAGGTATCCACATCAGGTGTCTGGCGGGCAATTGCAGCGCGCGATGACGGCTATGGCGATGTCATGCCGACCTGATTTAATCATATTTGACGAGCCCACAACGGCGCTGGACGTGACCACGCAAATTGAAGTTTTGGCCGCCATTCGCGATATAGTTGAGCAGTTCGACACTGCCGCCATATACATCACCCACGACCTTGCGGTTGTGGCGCAGATGGCGGACCGAATTAAAGTGCTCTTGCGCGGCGATGAGGTGGAAGAGGCCGATACCCGCAGCATGTTGTCTGATCCGAAAGAAGATTACACCAAATCACTCTGGGCTGTCCGCTCATTTAAAAGACCTTCAAAACCGGCGGTGCTCAAAGGCGCGACGCCTATTGTGTCATTGAAAAATGTATCGGCCGCCTATGGAAAATCGCCTGTGTTGTTTGATGTAGATTTCGATATTCACGCAGGCAGAACTGTTGCTGTTGTTGGGGAATCTGGCTCAGGAAAGTCAACCGCCGCGCGCTGTATCACTGGTCTACTGCCGCCGAGCCAGGGCCATATTGAGTTCAACGGTGAAGCCCTGCCTTTGGATTACCGCAAGCGCAGCAAAGATCAATTACGCCAAGCTCAGATGATCTACCAAATGGCGGACACTGCCCTTAATCCGCGCAGCCGAATTGGTGACATTATCGGCCGTCCGGTGCAGTTTTATTCTGGGCTGACCGGTACGGCAAAGCGTAAGCGGGTCGAAGAATTGCTGGTGCAAATCGAAATGGAGCCTAGCCTATATATCGATCGTTTGCCCGGTGAGCTGTCGGGCGGTCAAAAGCAGCGTATCGGTATTGCGCGCGCCCTGGCAGCTGAGCCACAGTTTATCATCTGCGATGAGGTAACATCTGCGCTGGATCAGCTGGTGGCTGAGGGCATTTTAAGGCTTTTGGCGCAGCTTCAAGATGACTTGGGGCTGTCTTATATGTTCATCACCCATGATCTTGCGACTGTGAGCGCGATCAGTGATGAAGTTGTGGTCATGAAAGATGGACGTGTTGTCGAGCAGGGTCCAAAAGCAGAAATGTTCCAGCCACCGCACCATCCTTATACGGATCTTTTGCTGTCATCAGTGCCTGAAATGAATCCAGATTGGCTGACAACGCTTTTAAAAACACGCGGAGTTGATAACATCGGTGACGCAGCAGTTAAGAAGATGTAATATAGAATCACCACCCTGAAATCAGGGGCGTAGGGAAACCTGCAAGTAACGATGTTCAAAAAGGGAGAAAACGAATGTCACAACTAAATAGACGCGGACTATTAAAAACAGGTGTAGCCGCTGGTGTTATAGCCGCGACGGGCCTGCCTGCAAGATCTGCTGCGACTCGCGGAGGCACACTACGTCTCGGTTTGAATGGTGCAAACACATCTGACAGCTTTGATGGCCGTACGCACTCAGATGCATTTATGATCAACATGGGCCACGGCACAGTTTTTGATTGTTTGACCGAAGTTACAGCAGCGGGTGAGTTGATCGGGGAATTGGCTGTAAGCTGGGAAGCCTCTGCAGATGCAAAGATCTGGACCTTTAACCTGCGTAAAGAGGTTACCTTCCACAACGGAAAATCTTTTGGCGCCGATGATGTAATTGAATCTTTGGGCATGCACACTGCTGAGGGCGCAAAATCCGCGGCCAAACCAATAGTTTCCGCCATCACTGAAATGAAGAAAATGAGTGAGCACCAGATCCAGTTTACACTGGCCGCTGGCAACGCCGATTTCCCATTTTTGCTGTCTGATTATCACATCCTGATGTATCCGGCTGGCATGGTAGACGAAGCGATTTCCAAGGGCATTGGTACGGGTCTGTATAAAGTCGTCAGCTTTGACCCCGGTGTGCGTTGCGTTGTGGCTCGGGTTGATAGCCATTATAAAGATGGTCGTGCGGGTTGGTTTGACGGCATTGAAGCCATCGCAATTAATGATGCATCCGCTCGGATGAACGCTTTGATGACCGGCCAAGTTGACGCTGTGAACCGTGTTGACGTAAAGACTGAGCCACTGTTGCGCGCCAACCCAAATATCAACATTTTTGAAGTAACTGGAAACCAGCACTTCACATTCCCAATGCTGACAGATCAAGCACCCTTTGACGACATAAATGTTCGAAAAGCCCTAAAGTATGGCATCAATCGTCAAGAGATGGTGGATAAAATTCTTCAGGGTCATGGTAAAGTAGGTAATGACCACCCAATTGGCCCAGCGAATCAATATTTTGCCTCTGACATTCCGCAGATTGAGCTGGATATTGATAAGGCTAAATTCTACATGAAAGCAGCTGGTTTGACAGAGCTAAATGTTGATCTTAATGTATCTGACGCCGCATTCAATGGTGCAACGGACGCTGCGCAATTGTATCAGGCTTCTGCGAAAGGCGCTGGCATCAACATCAACGTAAATCAGGAGCCAGCAGATGGTTACTGGTCGAACGTTTGGCTGGTTAAGGGTTGGTGTGCTTCCTACTGGTCTGGTCGTGCAACAGAAGATTGGATGTTCTCAACCGCATATGAAAGCGGTGTGCCGTGGAATGACACCCACTGGGAAAACGCACGTTTCCAAGAGCTTCTTATTAGTGCTCGCGCTGAATTGGATAGTGTTAAACGCCGTGATCAATATACTGAAATGCAGATATTGTGTTCTGAGCAGGGTGGCCAGATAGTTCCAATGTATGCTAATTATGTTGATGCTGCGTCCTCAAAGTTGGCACATGGTGCCAACTTGGGTAACTCATTTCAGATGGATAGCAGCCGCTTAACTGAGCGCTGGTGGTTTACATAATATCTTCGGATATTAGAAATTTAAGGCCCTGGTGTTTCCGGGGCCTTTTTTTATTTTGGGCCAAAAATTGATCTGTTCAAACATTTACAGATCTGGGATTGAAACTTCCCAACAAACTCTGTAGTTGAGCATCAACAGCGGCGCCTTGGCTTCCACCCCCAAGGTTCCACCGGAAAATATCACGGGCCGCGCGCCCGTTTTTTTGTGCCTGAAAGGTGCCTATGACAGATCTGATTGCAAAAGCTGCGATGGACCAGCGCCTGTTTAAAATTCTAAACCCAATGATTGAGGGTTTGGGATATGAGATTGTGCGTTTGCGTCTGATGACCGGCAATACGCCCATCTTGCAAATCATGGCCCAAAAGTCTGATGGTACGATGGAAGTGGATGGCTGCGCTGAAATTAGCACAGCTGTCTCTGCTTTGATGGATGTCGAAGATCCGATTATTGAGGCCTATACTCTGGAAGTATCGAGCCCGGGCATTGACCGTCCACTGACACGCTTGAAAGACTTTGACCAATGGATCGGCTACGCCGCCAAGGTTGAAACCGAACAGCTGATTGATGGTCGCCGGCGCTTTAAGGGCGAAGTAGCTGGCACCGAAGGTGATGAAATATTAATTACCATCGACGAAGGCACGATTGGCCTGAAATTTGATTGGCTCGCGGAAGCGAAGTTGATCTTAACAGATGATCTGATTCGCTCGGTCTTGAAGGGCCGGAAAGACGCGGGTCAGATTGATGAAACCCAATATGATGAAGTGCAAACCATCGTTGATGGAGAGGAAGATTAATGGCCATTACATCTGCTAACCAGCTTGAGCTGTTACAAACCGCTGAAGCTGTTGCTCGTGAAAAAATGATTGACCCCGGTTTGGTGATTGAAGCAATGGAAGAATCCTTGGCCCGTGCTGCCAAATCTCGCTATGGCGCTGAGATGGATATCCGCGTTGCTATTGATCGAAAAACTGGTCGTGCAACTTTCACTCGAGTGCGCACAGTTGTGACCGAGGAATTGCTGGAAAATTACCAGGCTGAATTCACTGTTGAGCAGGCAAAGCAGTATATGGAAAATCCTGAAGTTGGTCAGCAATTGGTGGAAGAAGTTCCTCCGGTTGAGATGGGCCGCATTGCAGCGCAAGCCGCAAAACAGGTGATCTTGCAGAAGGTCCGGGAAGCTGAACGTGATAGTCAGTATGAAGAATTCAAAGATCGCGCCGGCACTATTATCAACGGTCTGGTTAAGCGTGAAGAATATGGCAATGTGATTGTTGATGTGGGCCGCGGTGAAGCCGTGCTGCGACGCAATGAGAAAATTGGCCGTGAAAGCTATCGCCCCAATGACCGCATCCGAGTGTACATCAAAGAAGTGCGCCGCGAACAGCGTGGCCCGCAAATATTCTTGTCGCGGACCGCTCCAGAATTCATGGCTGAGCTATTCAAGATGGAAGTTCCAGAAATCTATGATGGCATCATTGAGATCAAAGCCGTCGCTCGGGATCCGGGTTCACGCGCCAAGATCGCTGTGATTTCCTATGACAGCTCAATTGATCCTGTGGGCGCCTGCGTGGGTATGCGCGGCAGCCGCGTTCAAGCTGTGGTGAATGAGCTTCAGGGCGAGAAAATTGACATTATTCCTTGGAATGAAGATCAGCCAACATTCTTGGTAAACGCACTGCAGCCAGCAGAGGTTACCAAAGTTGTTTTGGATGAAGAAGCTGGTAAGATCGTGGTTGTTGTGCCTGATGATCAGCTCAGCTTGGCAATTGGCCGGCGTGGTCAAAACGTGCGTTTAGCCAGCCAGCTGACCAATCTTGATATCGACATAATGACAGAAGAAGAAGAATCTAAACGCCGTCAGGCCGAATTTGAAGTGCGCACTAAGTTGTTTGTTGACAGCTTGGACCTCGATGAATTCTTTGCGCAGCTTTTGGTTTCCGAAGGATTCACCAGCCTCGAAGAGGTGGCTTACGTCGACGTTGACGAGCTTTTGGTGATCGATGGTGTTGATGAAGCCACAGCAGGCGAGCTTCAGGCTCGTGCTCGTGATGTGATCGAAGCTGAAAATACGCGTGCCATGGCCCGCGCCCGTGAACTGGGTGTGGAAGATAGCTTGGTAAACTTCGAAGGTCTGACTCCACAGATGATCGAAGCCTTGGCTGACGACGGTGTGAAAACTCTGGAAGATTTCGCAACCTGCGCCGACTGGGAGCTGGCTGGTGGCTGGACAACCGTTGATGGTGAGCGTGTGAAAGACGAAGGCGTGCTCGAAAAATTCGAAGTTGATCTTGCCGAAGCACAAAACATGGTGATGACAGCCCGGATTATGTTGGGTTGGGTTGATCCTGAAGAATTGGTCGAAGAGGACGAGGCTGAGACTTCCGAAAATGACGCGGTTCAGGAGAGCTAAATGAGCCGTGGTGGAGCACATAATTCTGAAGAACTGGCCGAACGCAAATGTTTGGTCAGTCAAGAATCTGGTCCTAAAGCGGGTCTTATTCGCTTCGTGACTGGTCCTGATGGGGTGGTTGTGCCGGATATTCTAGAGAAATTACCTGGACGCGGCTATTATGTGACCGCGGATCTGTACGTTCTGGAAGACGCCGTAAAACGTAAAGTTTTTGCACGAGGTGCGAAGATTCAAGTGATCGTGCCGGACAATCTTATTTCAGAGATTGATCGGCAGTTGGCCCGCCGTGTTGTGGATTTGGTATCTATTGCACGCAAGGCTGGCCGCGCGGTGACCGGCTTTGAAAAAGTAAAAGGTTGGTTGGCTGAAGGCCGCGCCAAAGTTTTACTCCAAGCCAGCGACGGTTCTGAGCGCGGAAAAGGAAAGTTGTGGACCCCAGAGGGCGGTCGGTTTTTTGGATGTTTAACGGCACAGGAATTGGGTTTGGCATTTGGGCGTGGGCATGCGATACACTGCGCACTCTCGGGTGGCAAACTCAGCGAACGTGTAGTACATGAGGCCGCGAGACTACGCGGATTACGAGAAGCCACTAAGGTGGCATAGGGTATTGGCCCTCTGAAAAGGACGATAGAGCTTTATGAGCGACGACGGTAAAAAGACATTGGGTTTGCTGGGCGGACCACGTTCGGGAAATGTGAAACAGAGTTTCAGCCATGGCCGAACAAAGAATGTTTTGGTGGAAACCAAACGTAAACGCGTCGTTGTGCCAAAACCTGGTGCAGCTAAGCCCGTGGCGCCAGGTGCTGTGCGTGGTGGTGATCCTGCGCGTCGCCCTGCTGGGATTTCTGATGCGGAAATGGATCGCCGTCTGAAGGCTGTTCAAGCCGCGAAGGCCCGCGAAACTGAAGATAAAGCGCGCCGCGTCAAAGAGGAGCTCACTCGCGAGACTGAGCGAAATCAACGCCGCGAAGAAAACGAAGCCAAAGAGCTTGAGCTTCGGGAACGTGAAGAGCGCGCCAAAGCCAAAGTTGAATTGGAAGCCGCCAAGGCGCGCGACGATGAAGCTGCTGCAATGCGTGCTGCCGCTCCTCCGCCGACACCAGAGGAACGCGCTGCGAAATCTGGCGTGTTGCGCAATAAAGTTGCAGCAGATGCCGCTCCGCGCCGCGAAGAGCCTACGCGTCCAAATCGAAATAAGGGACGTGAGGACAATCGTCGTTCTGGCAAGCTGACAGTAAATCAAGCCAGCACAGGCGGTGACGGTCGCCATCGCTCCATGGCCTCGATGAAGCGTAAGCAAGAACGTGCACGGCAAAAAGCCATGGGCGGTGCTGTTGAGCGCGAAAAGGTTGTACGCGATGTGCAGGTGCCTGATGGCATCATGGTGCAAGAGCTTGCAAACCGGATGGCTGAACGCGTTGCGGATGTAGTGAAATCATTGATGAAAATGGGCATGATGGTGACGCAAAACCAAACCATTGACCAAGATACAGCCGAGCTGATTGTCGAAGAATTTGGCCACAAAATGGTTCGGGTTTCTGATGCTGACGTGGAAGATGTGATCGATCAAGTGATCGACAAACCGGAAGACTTGACGCAACGTGCGCCGATCATCACTGTGATGGGCCACGTTGACCACGGTAAAACATCGCTCTTGGATGCGATTCGCAATGCGAGGGTTGTGTCAGGAGAAGCTGGCGGCATCACCCAGCACATTGGTGCCTATCAAGTAGAACAAAACGGCCAATTGATGACTTTCTTGGACACTCCAGGCCACGCTGCCTTTACGTCCATGCGGTCTCGCGGTGCTCAAGTGACCGATATCGTGATTTTGGTTGTGGCGGCGGACGATGCGGTTATGCCGCAAACTATCGAAGCGATAGCACACGCCAAAGCTGCGAATGTTCCTATGATTGTTGCGATCAACAAAATTGACCGCCCTGCGGCCAATGCGCAAAAAGTTCGGACTGATTTGCTGCAACATGAAGTTATCGTAGAGCAGATGTCAGGTGAAGTGCAGGACGTTGAAGTGTCAGCAACCACAGGCCAGGGCTTGGATCTATTGCTGGAGGCTATCGCGCTGCAATCTGAAATCTTGGAGCTTAAAGCCAACCCCACTCGCGCCGCTTCTGGTGCTGTGATTGAGGCCCAGCTTGACATCGGCCGCGGCCCCGTTGCGACAGTTCTAGTCCAAAACGGGACTTTGAAACTTGGCGATATCTTTGTTGTGGGCGAGCAATGGGGCAAAGTCCGCGCATTGATCAATGACGCTGGCGACCGTATCTCTACTGCAGGTCCTTCCACACCCGTTGAGGTGCTTGGACTGAATGGCACGCCGGAAGCTGGCGATGTTCTGAATGTGGTTGAAACTGAAGCACAGGCCCGCGAAATTGCGGAATACCGTGCGCAGGCTGCTAAAGACAAACGTGCCGCCGTTGGCGCAGCGACAACTCTCGAGCAATTGATGGCCAATGCGAAGGCTAATGAAGACGTAAGCGAGTTGCCCATTATCTTGAAGGCTGATGTTCAAGGCTCCGCTGAGGCAATTGTCCAAGCGATGGCTAAAATTGGCAATGATGAAGTTCGGGTGCGGGTTTTGCATTCTGGTGTCGGTGCGATTACAGAAACAGATATCGGTTTGGCAGAGGCCTCCGGTGCCCCTGTGTTTGGATTTAATGTTCGTGCCAATACATCGGCGCGGAACACTGCCAACCAAAAAGGCGTTGAGATCCGTTATTACTCAGTGATTTACGATTTGGTTGATGATGTGAAAGCGGCTGCCTCTGGTCTGCTGAGCGCCGAAATTCGCGAAACATTCATTGGTTATGCTAATATTAAAGAGGTATTCAAAGTTTCTGGTGTTGGCAAAGTTGCTGGTTGTCTCGTGACCGAGGGTGTTGCCCGTCGGTCCGCTGGGGTGCGCCTGCTTCGTGATAACGTTGTGGTCCATGAAGGCACGCTGAAAACCTTGAAACGCTTCAAGGATGAAGTGTCTGATGTTCAGTCGGGTCAAGAATGTGGCATGGCCTTTGAAAACTACGATGATATCCGACCTAAGGATGTGATCGAAATCTTCGAGCGTGAATCAGTTGAACGCAAGCTGACCTAAGACTTTAGATAATTATTGAAAATGGCGCCCGTTTGAGGCGCCATTTTTGCGAGTTGTTCGCTGTTACTAAAAAGGCTCAGCTGACCGGTTTACCCATCAACATATTACGAATATTTTCCCGCTTTATGGATCACCACTGTAAATCTCCTGCGCCAGAATGCGTGATGCAATAACGATTTTTTTCAGCGCAATGGCAGAGTATACGCTTTATAATTACACTTTAAAGGCCCACACAGTTTCTGTTGATGGGATCAGTTTACCCAAAACAGGATTAATGGAATGCAAATATCAAATGCAATAAGAAGAGAAATCAAAGCCAATCGTATAAGATTGGGATGAGTGGCACATCTGCTGCGGGCATATCATAGGATCTTAGCTCCTGTTTGCAGACCCATTTCAAGGTTTGGTTTTCGCGCGGTTGAGGCATGCCTTCCCATTTTCGGCAGGCAAATAATGGCATCAAGAGGTGAAAATCTTCATAAGCGTGACTTGCGAAGGTGAGGGGGGCAAGGCAACTTTTCCACGTGCTAATTCCCAGCTCTTCCTCAAGCTCACGGATTAATGCGGCTTCGGGCGTTTCACCAACCTCAACCTTACCGCCGGGAAACTCCCATAAACCGGCCATGGATTTGCCCTCTGGCCGTTGCGCCAATAGCACGCGACCGTCTCGGTCAATCAGCGCAACAGCTGAGACGAGAACCGTTTTCATGAGCGATAATCCGTATTGATCTCAATATAGCCATGGGTGAGATCGCAGGTCCAAACGGTCGTTTTGGCACCACCAATCCCAAGATCGGTGCGGATTACCAATTCGCTTTGCTTCATATAGCTGGCACCGGCGTCCTCTGTGTAGGTTTTTGCGACCCATCCGTTTTCTGCTACAAGATGTGGACCAAACCAGATGGACAGCTGGTCACGGTCTGCTTTGGCGCCAGATTTTCCAACTGCCATAACGATTCGGCCCCAATTGGGATCCTCACCCGCAATGGCAGTTTTGACCAAGGGTGAGTTGGCAATCGACATGGCAACCAAACGTGCATCGCCATCCGAAGCTGCGCCGGTAACTTCCACGGCAATAAATTTTGTAGCCCCCTCACCGTCCTTCACAACCTGATGTGCCAAGTCCAACATGACCTGTCCCAAGGCTTGGGCAAAATCTGGATTACCGGAGACATCGGCGCTGGAGGCCCCCGTTGCCGCACAAATTAGAGCGTCTGAGGTGGAGGTGTCGCTGTCGACGGTAATGCAATTAAAGGTTTTATCAGTTAAATCGGCCAGCAAAGCCTGTAGGTCTGGTTGCGCAATCTTGGCGTCGGTGAAAATATAGACCAGCATCGTCGCCATATCGGGGGCAACCATGCCTGAACCCTTAGCGATCCCGCTAATTTTTACGGTTTTTCCATTAATTTCCACCGAAGCTGTTGAACCTTTGGCATAGGTATCAGTGGTCATAATCGCCTTTGCGGCATTCTCGAGAGCATCCTCGCCCAGAGAACCCGCCAGCGCATCGATACATTCGGTGATTTTGTGATCTGGTAGGACCTCGCCAATAACCCCTGTGGAAGAGGTAAAAACCGCACTTGCGGGCACACCAAGGCCTAGGGCCACAGCGGCGCAAATGCGGTCCACTGACGCTTGGCCGGCGTTGCCTGTGAAGGCGTTGGCGTTGCCTGAGTTGACCAATATTGCAGCGCCGTGTGACATATCTCCGCCCATCTTGGATTGGCAATCCAGCACACAGGCCGCACTGGTGGCGGAGCGTGTGAAGACGCCTGCAACCGTGGAGCCTGCCGCTATAGAGGCGAGCATGACATCGGTCCGACCGGCATATTTTATACCGGCCGCCGCTGTGGCAAAGGTGACCCCAGAGATGATGGGCAATTTGGGGAATGAGGCTGGGGCCAAGGGTGATATTTTCATTATTTCGCCATCAAATCCAAGGTTGAAAGAACAGAGGGATCAATTGTACCATCTGACATTACGACGTCCGCATTGGCTATCAGTCCACGCAGATGGTCCTCTAAGGCGGCGTTTTGGATCTCAACTTCTAGCTCGCCGCGAACATCTTCAAAGGGAGGTGGCGCTGTTACACGACGGTCGTTCAAGAAAATGAGGTGATAGCCGAATTGCGTTTGGACTGGACCGGTGTAGGTGCCGGCGTCCATACCCATAACTGCGTTTTCGAATGGGGTGACCATTTGACCTTTGCCAAACCAACCCAGATCACCATCACGGGGGCCGGATGGGCCAGTGGAGTACTCAGTGGCCAAGCCGCCAAAGTCCGCGCCATCATCTAGCATGACCAAAAGGTCACGCGCTTCTTGCTCAGTCTCGACCAAAATGTGAGAGGCTTTATATTCTTGCTCACCAGATCCCTCTGGGAACTTGGAGGCATAAGCGGTCTGCAGCGCACCTTCTGTTATCGCATCAGCGCGAAGCGCGTTGATCACGACTGAGGACAAAATGTTACGGCGTTGGTTTTCCATCGCAGTGCCAAGCCAGCTCGGATCATCGGTTATGGTCCCTGACAAAAGCTCTTGTTGGATCAATTGATCGATAATGCCGTTGAACAACACACTGCCTTCAAGCGTTTGGTACTGCTCTGGCAGTTGTCGCTTCACGTCAAGCATATGCCCAATGGTCAACTCAGTGCCGTCGACGGTGGCTACAACAGTGTCTAGATTTGCTTTTTCAGCGGCCAACGGCGAAGAAAATAGTAATGCAAACGCCATACCGCGAAAAATTGAGTGTGATTTTACCATTGTTTCATCCTTTGAGGCGTACGGATTAGCCCGCGCCGTTGACACTGTAATGCTGGACCCATACATCGACTGGGTGGCCCTGGGGGGGCCAGCCGACCTTTGTACAAGCCTTTCACTTTTCATAAGCTGAGGCAGCGCAGTGGGCAAGCATATCCCTCATATGATTTGAATAACCATGCGGAGTGGATATGCTGGGTTTAGGAACAATTGCCAGAAAAGTTTTTGGCACACCAAATGATCGCAAGATCAAAGCAACCGGCCCTGTGGTTGATCAAATTAATGCGCTTGAGGCGGATTTTGAATCTCTCAGCGACGAGGAGCTCATCACAAAAACCAAAGAGCTTGAGGATCGCGCTAAGGCTGGAGAATCGCTTGATAGCCTTTTGCCGGAAGCCTTCGCCAATTGCCGCGAAGCAGCGAAACGCGCGTTGGGCCTGAGAGCCTTTGATGTGCAGCTCATGGGCGGGATATTTCTGCATCAGGGCAATATCGCTGAAATGAAAACTGGTGAGGGCAAAACTTTGGTCGCCACCTTCCCAGCCTATCTCAATGCCCTGACGGGCAAAGGCGTGCATATTGTGACGGTCAACGATTATCTGGCCTGGCGTGATGCGGATTGGATGTCGAAAGTTTACGGGGCCTTGGGCCTAACCACTGGCGTTGTTTATCCACAACAACCAGACTCTGAAAAAATGGCAGCCTATGCTTGCGATGTGACCTATGCTACCAACAATGAGTTGGGCTTTGACTATCTGCGTGACAATATGAAATCTGAGTTGAACCAAATGTATCAACGCACTCACAACTTTGCTGTTGTGGATGAAGTCGATTCCATTTTGATCGATGAAGCACGGACACCTTTGATCATTTCTGGCCCATCGCAAGATCGGTCTAAGCTGTATCAAACCATCGATTTGCTGATCCCTCAAGTGCTGGAAGAGCATTACACCTTAGACGAAAAGACCAAGAATGTGACGTTCTCAGATGAGGGTAACGAATGGTTGGAGGAGATTTTGAGCGAGAAGGAAATTCTGCCTGAAGGCCAATCTCTTTATGATCCTGAAAGCACTACAATTGTGCATCATGTCAATCAGGGCCTGCGGGCACACAAACTCTTTACTCGCGATAAAGACTATATCGTGCGCGACAATGAAGTTGTTCTGATCGATGAGTTTACCGGCCGGATGATGGCTGGGCGCCGCCTGTCCGATGGTCTGCATCAGGCGATTGAGGCTAAAGAAGGCTGCACAATTCAACCTGAAAACGTGACCTTGGCTTCTGTGACATTCCAAAATTATTTCCGCCTATACGATAAGTTGGGCGGCATGACTGGTACGGCTCTGACCGAAGCGGACGAATTTGCTGAGATTTATGGTTTGGGTGTTGTTGAAGTGCCAACCAACCAACCTGTCGCGCGGGTTGATGAAGATGATCAAGTATATCGCACCACTGCTGAAAAATATAATGCCGTTGTTGAAGCAATCAAAGTGTCTCATGCGGAGAACCAACCGGTTTTGGTTGGCACGACTTCGATTGAAAAATCGGAACTTCTATCTAGTCTTTTGACGGCCGCTGATGTGACCCACAATGTTTTGAACGCCCGCCAGCACGAGCAGGAAGCAAAAATTGTGGCGGATGCTGGCAAGCTTGGTGCTGTGACAATTGCCACCAATATGGCGGGTCGCGGTACAGACATTAAATTGGGTGGCAATGTTGAGTTTACCATCATGGAAGCCATTGCGGCGGATCCAGATACCAACCCTGATGAAATTCGCAGCCGGATTGAAGCTGATCATGTGAGTGATGAGCTGGCCGTTAAGGCGGCTGGTGGTCTTTATGTTCTGGCCACGGAGCGTCACGAATCCCGCCGCATTGATAACCAATTGCGGGGCCGTTCAGGTCGGCAGGGCGATCCGGGCCGCAGCTCGTTTTTCCTGTCGTTGGATGATGATCTGATGCGAATTTTTGGGTCGGAGCGTTTGGAAAAGGTTCTCAATACCTTGGGGATGAAAGAGGGTGAGGCGATTGTTCACTCGTGGGTCAACAAATCTCTCGAACGAGCGCAGGCGAAAGTTGAGGGTCGCAACTTTGACATCCGCAAACAGCTTTTGAAATTTGATGACGTGATGAACGATCAACGCAAAGTGATTTTTGGTCAACGCCGAGAAATCATGGAGGCGGACGATTTGGCCGAAATTACGCAAGATATGCGCCATCAGGTGATTGACGATCTGGTCACTCAATTCATGCCGCCTAAGTCTTATGCAGATCAATGGGACACGGAAGGTTTGCAGGCCGCTGTTTCTGAAAATTTGGGCCTAGACGCACCTGTTTCAAAATGGGCTGCTGAGGAAGGTGTTGACGACGACACAATTCGGGAAAAGCTCGAAGATCTGGGTGACGAATTTATGGCGAAGAAGGCTGTAGATTTCGGGCCAGAAAATATGCGGTTGATTGAAAAGCAGGTTTTGCTGGAAACCATCGATGGCAAGTGGCGCGAGCATCTGTTGACTTTGGAGCATTTGCGCTCAGTGGTGGGCTTTCGTAGCTATGCCCAACGTGATCCGCTTAATGAGTATAAATCTGAAGCGTTCCAGCTCTTCCAAAGCCTGTTGGACGGTTTACGCGAACGTGTGACGCAGGTTCTGAGCCATGTGCGGATGCGGTCTGCTGAAGACCAGACGGCCATGATGGATGGGATGGCTCGTCAGCAGGCCGCGCTGCAACAGCAAGCTCAAACGACAGCAGATTCAGGTGGGTTTGATGAAAATGATCGTACAACGTGGGGAAATCCAGGGAGAAACGAAATCTGTCCTTGTGGCTCAGGTAAAAAATTCAAACACTGTCATGGAAAAATATAAAGTTAGTATTTTTTTGGTCAACTTAAGATTATTTTTGTTTATCCAAGGGCCTGATAGCGTTTATTGACTTTAGACCAAAGAAATGGCAGCTTAAACTTTATCAAGTTAAATAGCCCGCCCGTAAAAATACGGAGCGGGCTTTTTTTTCAAGCCATGTTGAAGAATCTCTACTATATCAGAGTTTGTTCATTGTCGGTTCTGATGCAACAACTGGTTCCACCATAGTGGTCGGTGCTGCACACGCTGAGATCGTTAACGCGCTACAGATTAAAAGAACAGTTCCAAGTTTACGCATAATTTATATCCATCTATATTTTCACATATTTCACATTAACAATTATCGATAATCAACGCAACTCAGCAAATTTACCCATCAGGCTGGAGCTTTTTGTAGCTACATTAGGCACAATATAACGATCTCCGGCGGTAGGTGTGCCAGGGGCGGGCTGTACCATGGTGATAACGGATAGCTGTACCAAACCGTCTAGCAGGAGCACCCCCTCATTATGGGTCACATGTTTCTGTGCTGGGCTCAGTTGGATATAAGGCAGCGATATATTGGAGGAGGTGGCTTACATAGCTTGAACCCTTTGCAAGATGATGTTGCGCGCCGACATTTTACAAACAGTTAATAGATCTGTCTCGGTGCGATCGTCCAAGTTAACGAACTGCAACGAGTTATTTTAGGTGGCGTCCTGCACGGCTTGCGATACATCGTCCACGATCTTCATAAGCAAAGCCTCATCCTCTGCCTCCACCATCACACGAATCAATGGTTCAGTGCCAGATTTGCGAATGAGCAAACGGCCTTTCCCGACGAGTGAGGCCTCGGATTCCTTAATTACCGCCTGCACGGAAGCTACTTCAAGAGGGGTGTTGCCAGCCGTGATACGGACATTCTTCAAGACTTGTGGGCAGGGAAAAAACACTTGAGCCAAATCACTTGCGCGCTTGCCGGTTTCAACCATGGCCGCCAGAAACTGAAGACCCGCGAGCAGGCCATCACCGGTTGTGGCGTAATCGCTCATGACAATATGGCCGGATTGTTCACCCCCGAGGTTAAACCCACCGCGGCGCATTGCATCGACCACATAACGATCTCCGACATCGGTGCGATGCAGGTCAATGCCATGTGCTACCAGCCATCGCTCTAACCCCAGATTGGACATCACCGTTGCCACCAAGGCGCCGCCGCGCAGATTACCAGACTTGGCCCAGCGCCCAGCAATCAGACCCATGATTTGATCACCATCGGCAATATTGCCTTTCTCGTCGATGATCGCGATTCGGTCAGCATCGCCATCGAGACAAATTCCGATATCGGCGCCACTTTCCAAGACAGCGGCTACGGCGGTCTGCGGCGCGGTAGAGCCGACACCCTTGTTGATATTATAGCCATTGGGCTGCACGCCAACTGGGATGACCTCGGCTCCCAATTCCCAAAGAACTTCTGGGGCTGCACGATAGGCCGCACCATTGGCGCAATCGATGACAACCTTGAGGCCATCTAATCTTTTGCCGGTGGGGAATGTGGTTTTCGCCGCTTCGACATAACGCCCGATTGCGCTCTCAATACGATTGGCGCGGCCAATGTTGTCGGGCAGGCACAGATCAACGCCGCTGTGAAACAGGGCTTCGATTTCAGCCTCTGCGGCATCTGAGAGCTTATATCCATCAGGACCGAAAAATTTAATTCCGTTGTCGTGGTGTGGGTTATGGCTGGCGGAGATCATCACGCCAACATCCGCGCGCATGGAGTGGGTGAGCATCCCAACAGCTGGAGCCGGTATGGGGCCCAAAAGCACCACATCCATGCCTGTTGACAGAAAGCCAGCGGTCAGAGCGGTCTCGATCATATACCCGGAGCGTCGAGTATCTTTACCGATCACAACCTTATGGCCCTGAGCTTTGTCTCGTCGAAAATACTGTCCGGCGGCCGCGGCTAAACGCAAGGCGGCCTCGGCCGTCATTGGATAAGTATTTGCAGAGCCGCGCACGCCATCAGTTCCAAATAGGGTACGTTTCATGTGTCGTCCTCTCAGACCCACTCGGGTCATGGTGCTTGCGAGGGGTGATACATCCCATGCAGATAAAATACTATCCTGCCTAAGCCACTACGAACATTTTGTTAAAAATTATTTAAAATTTAAATCAATTGCGCCGCAAGCCACCCGAGCGCGGCTCCGCCGATAAGTGCCAGAAAAACTGAACGTTTTTTGAAGACCTGTGTTGCAGATCCCTGCTGGGAGGTGTTGTAAGTGCGTATCAAGGCCGCTTCAGCCAGTTGTGGCAGCTTTGGTCCGAAGCGCGACAAGACACGCGCCGTTTTCAACAGGTCCTTCATCAAAGCTTTCGGTCCAATACTTTGCTTGATGTAATCCTCCACAATTGGATGCGCCACTTCCCAGATGTTGATTTGTGGGTGCAAACTGCGCGCTACTCCTTCAACAACAACCATCGTTCGTTGTAAAAGAATTAGTTCTGTGCGGGTTTCCATGCCAAATTGTTCTGTTACATCAAATAGATAAGTTAGAACGCGACCCATACTGATTTGTGTCGCGTCCATCCCAAAGATGGGCTCGCCCACCGCGCGTAAAGCGCGGGCAAATTCGTCAACATCTTTGTCAGCCGGCACGTACCCGGCCTCGAAATGCACCTCAGCCACGCGTTTGTAATCGCGACGGATAAAGCCAAACAAAATTTCAGCATATACCCGGCGGGTATATTCATCGATGCGCCCCATTATGCCAAAATCATAGGCAATCACATCGCCATTGGCGGCGACCTTGATATTACCTTGATGCAAATCCGCATGGAAAAAGCCATCCCGAAGAGCATGAGATAAAAACAACTGTAAGATGCGCTCGCCAATTTGTTTGCGATCATGGCCCGCAGCGTCCAGCGCAGCATTGTCGCCGGCGGATATTCCTTCAGCCCAATCCATGGTCATGACGTTCTTGCCGGATAGGTTCCAGTTGATTTTTGGCAGCTGGAAACCCGCGTCGGATTTTGTGTTGGCGGCAAACTCACCTGCCGCACTGCTTTCAAGGCGCAAATCAAGTTCACCCATCACCACACCCTCAAAATGCGCGATCACATCCAAGGGTCGCAGGCGGCGCGCACCAGGAGCAAGGATTTCGATCATGCGCGCGGCAAAGTAAAAGGCGTCGACATCTCTGCGAAAGGCCTTTTCGATCCCAGGGCGAAGCACTTTTACCGCCACATCAGCACCGTCTGACACCAGCGTTGCCCGGTGCACCTGTGCGATAGAGGCCGCCGCGACTGGTTCGCTGAAGATGCTGAAAACTGCCTCCAAGGGCTGTTCAAGCTCAGCCTCAATCATCTCTCTGGCCTTTTCCATTGGGAAGGGTGGCAATTTATCTTGCAGCACACGCATTTGAACGGCGAGCTCATCGCCCACCACATCAGGGCGGGTTGAGAGAATTTGCCCAAATTTAATATAGGCAGGCCCCAAAGCTGTCAGCGCGCGGGTGGCGGGTGGCATGTTGGGGTCACCCTTGTAGCCCAGCCATTGAAACGGCCATCCTAGGATTTTGGCAGCCAGACGCACGCCCCAAGGCGCATTATACGCATTCAGAATCACATTCATCGCGCCCGTGCGCTCTAATGTGGCGCCGGTGCGGATCAGGCGGAAAATATTATGTGGGCCGCGCATCTAAATTTTCCAACCAGAATGCAGGGCTGCAATCCCAAGCGAAAGATTGCGATAGTTGGCATTTTCAAAGCCCGCTTGCCGCACCATGCTCAAAAAAGTTTCCTGATTTGGGAATTTTCGAATCGATTCGATTAAATATTGATAACTGTCGCGATCATTGGCGATGAGCTTGCCCATGCGCGGGATCACGTTGAAGGAATAAAAATCATAGGCTTTTTGCGCCAAGGGGACCGGAATTTGGCTGAATTCCAACACCATCAAACGGCCTCCTGGACGCAAGACACGAAAGGCTTCATTCAACGCCTCTTGTGGGCACGTGACATTGCGAATGCCGAAACTGATTGTATAAACGTCAAAGCTGTTATCGGCGAAGGGCAGGGCCATGGCGTCGCCCACCACCCAATTCAAGCTGTCCAGCACTTGATTGGCTTCGGCGCGTTTGCGGCCCTCAATTAGCATGTTTTCAGTTATATCGAGCACTGTTGCGTGGCCGGATCCAGCGCGCTTGAGGAATTTAAAGCTGATATCTCCGGTGCCACCTGCGACATCGAGTAGCTTTTGACTGGGGCGCGGTGCCAGCCAATCCATCATCACTTCTTTCCAAATGCGATGAACACCCAGGCTCATGACATCGTTCATAATGTCATATTTACTTGCAACAGAGGTAAAAACGCCCTGCACCTTCTTGGCTTTTTCAGCCTCTGGCACGGTCTCAAAACCAAAGTGCGTTGTTTGCTCAGCGTTGTTTTGCATGGGGCGTACCCTTCTTTGTGTACAGCCTCCCTTATAATGTGCGGAACAGCTGATACAATGTGATCTACCATAAGGAAGCACGAGATGCCCGAATTACCAGAGGTTGAGACAGTCCGTCGCGGACTCGAACCCGCTATGCAGGATCAATTGATCACAAAAGCGGACGTGAACCGACCTGACTTGCGCTGGCCCTTCCCGCCAAACATGGGGGCGCGATTAACGGGGGCGCGTGTTCTAGGGCTGCGGCGCCGGTCGAAATACATTCTTGTCGATCTAGATTCTGACGAAACTTTGATTATACATCTTGGCATGTCTGGCCGGATGCTGGTCTCTGGCTTTCAGCTTGGCCAATTTCATCAAGAGCACCCGGCACCTGAAAAGCATGACCATGTTGTTTTGCATATGGAAAATGATGCCCGTGTGACCTTTAATGATTCGCGCCGCTTTGGTGCAATGGATCTGGCGCCCAAGACTCAGGTTGAGGCACATAAGCTCTTGGTAGGGCTTGGGCCCGAGCCTTTGGGTAATTCTTTTGATGAAATTTACCTGACAGCGGCGCTTTCGGGGAAGAATTCCCCCATAAAATCAGTGCTATTAGACCAAAAAATCATCGCAGGTCTCGGCAATATTTATGTCTGTGAGGTACTTTTTCGCGCGAAAATATCACCAATGCGTAAGGCAGGAGATTTGTCGAAAGCGCGTGTTGGTAAGATTGTTCCCATTATTCGAGAGGTGCTTGAGGAGGCCATTATGGCTGGAGGTTCCAGCCTGAAAGACTATCGGCAAACCGGCGGTGAATTGGGCTATTTTCAACATAAATTTCAAGTATATGGTCAGGAAGGTCAGCCCTGTTGCTCGACAAGCTGCACGGGTTTTATTGCGCGGGTAACGCAGGCGGGGCGGTCAAGCTTCTATTGTCCTACCTGTCAGAGATAGCTTGATATCGAATAGGAACGTGATAGGCGTTAATGTCTTATTAGAAACAAATTAGGGGCCAAAAATGGCTTATGAGATGATCATTGTGGAAATTGCAGATCATATCTGCGTCATTAAATTAAACCGTCCAAAGGCGCTGAATGCATTGAACGGCCAGCTGGTGGCTGAATTGGGCGACGCGGTGACCCAGGCTGAGGCCAATGACAAAGTGCGTTGCATGGTCATCACCGGATCAGAAAAGGTGTTTGCCGCTGGTGCTGATATCATCGAAATGGCTGAGAAAACCTTTGTCGATGTGGCGTCTGGAGATTTGTTTGGTGCCAGCATGATGCCAATGCAAGATGCGAAGAAACCTATTATTGCCGCTGTGTCTGGTTATGCGCTGGGCGGCGGTTGTGAATTGGCGATGATGTGCGACTTCATCATCTGTGCAGACAATGCAAAATTTGGACAGCCTGAAATTAACCTGGGCGTTATCGCTGGAATCGGTGGCACCCAGCGACTCACTCGCTTTGTGGGCAAATCCAAAGCCATGGATATGAATTTGACCGGGCGGTTCATGGATGCCGAGGAGGCCGAACGTTCTGGGCTGGTGAGCCGTGTGGTGCCTGTTAAGCGTTTGATGGAGGTCACCTTGGACGTGGCCGCCAAAATAGCTGAAAAATCACAAATTTCCATCAAGGCCGTAAAAGATTCTGTGAACAGGTCTTATGAGACGACATTGGCCGAAGGTTTATTGTTTGAACGCCGGGTGTTTCATTCGATGTTCGCAACCGACGACCAAAAAGAGGGCATGGCCGCGTTTGTTGAAAAGCGGGAACCGCAATTCCGAGACAAATAGAGTTAGAATCACTTTGCATTCCTATAGAAACCCGATATAGGCGATTTCAGAACATGCGCGTGTGGCCCGCCTGGCTTTTGATGATCCGGTCCAATTCGGTATGGGCCTAGCGGTGACACGTGTGGCATAAGATCAAAATAGGACCTGATATCATGGCAAATTCACCACAAGCTAAAAAACGCGCACGCCAAATCGAGCGCCGTACGGCCGTCAACAAAAACCGCAAATCACGCATCCGGACATTCCTTCGTAAAGTTGAAGAAGCAATCGAATCTGGTGATAAAGCCGCAGCAGTAACTGCTCTGCGTGCGGCTCAGCCTGAGCTTATGCGTGGCGTGACAAAAGGCCTCTTTCATAAAAATACTGCTTCACGGAAAGTTTCGCGTTTGGCGTCACGGGTTAAAGCAATTTCTTAATAATTTTTACAAATTTACCAACAAGGAGCGCAGATTAATTTCTGCGCTTTTTTGATTTTAAATGCTTGAAATTACAAAAATTATTTTGTAGTTCCCCTTCGAACCACTTCGTCGGCAAGAGATTCTTTTTCGCAAAACACCGAGTCAAGAATTAAGTTCTGTTGCAGAGTCACTTAGCCTAGCGCTAAATATAAACAGCGAGTCATATTTAATGCTCCGGGGGATGATAGACTTTAGAGATTGCCACTGCTGCACGGCGAGATGATCTTGGTCAAACAATGTGTTTTGCATCCATTTTAGTGGATGTAGGAACTTATTCCCAGGACAATATTTCTGCCATTTTGGTGGGTGATTTCGTGATGTTGGTGATGCATGAGCCGTAGTCTCTGCAGTATATTTGGGCCGATTATCGGCAGTTTTTGTTTGGGGCATTAGAGCGCATGACACTTGAATATTGGGACATCGCCGCTGATCGCTTACGTAAATCACTTGGAAACAACAATTATAAGTCCTGGATTGAGCCGTTGCAGTTTATGGGCGAAACCAATGGAACTGCTGAATTTGCGGTTCCGACCAGTTTTTTCGGGAACTATGTTCGCCAGCATTTTGAAGACCAAATCTTATACCAAATGTGTGAATCTGGCCTGCAGATCACGCGCGTTGCCTTTACTGTTGGGCGTGCGGATCAAGAAGCTCCAGCCCGAATGGCGGCTCCTGCTACTTTAGCGTCCGTGAAGCCGCGTGAAATTCAAGGTGCCAAATTGGACATGCGGTTTTTGTTTGACAATTTTGTGGTCGGAAAACCCAATGAGCTGGCCCATGCTGCCGCCAAACGGGTGGCCGAGGCTGGCCCTGTGACCTTTAACCCTTTGTTTCTATATGGGGGCGTTGGTTTGGGCAAAACCCATTTGATGCATGCCATCGCTTGGGAGCTGCAAGCCAACCGGCCAGATATCAACGTGATGTATTTGTCGGCTGAGCAATTCATGTATCGCTTTGTGCAAGCCTTGCGCGAACGTAAAATGATGGATTTCAAAGAGTTGTTCCGCTCGGTTGACGTGCTAATGGTCGACGATGTGCAATTCATTGCCGGTAAAGACAGTACACAAGAAGAGTTTTTTCACACGTTCAACGCTTTGGTTGATCAAAATAAGCAAATCATTATTTCCGCAGATCGGGCTCCGGGCGAAATCAAGCTGTTGGAAGATCGAATCGCCAGCCGTTTGCAATGTGGATTGGTGGTTGATCTGCACCCGACGACATATGAGCTACGTTTGGGCATCCTTCAGTCGAAAATCGAACTGTACCAATCCAGCTATCCGGGCATCGAAGTGCGTCAGGAAGTAGTTGAGTTTTTGGCCCACCGCATTTCAAACAACGTTCGGGTGCTCGAGGGCGCTTTAACGCGACTGTTTGCTTTCGCATCTCTGGTAGGGCGTGAGATTACTGTTGAGCTGACCCAAGACTGCTTGTCTGATATTCTGCGCGCCTCTGACCGTAAGGTCACGGTTGAAGAAATTCAACGCAAGGTCAGCGATCATTACAATATCCGACTCTCAGACATGCTTGGCCCAAAACGCCTGCGTAGTTTTGCGCGTCCGCGCCAAGTTGCAATGTATTTGTGCAAGCAGTTGACCAGCAGATCTTTGCCTGAAATCGGCCGCCGGTTTGGTGGGCGTGATCATACAACGGTCATGCATGGCGTGCGTCGGATCGAGGATCTGCGCAATCAAGACAGTCAAATTTTTGACGATATTGATCTTCTGCGCCGCTCTTTGGAGGGTTAAATCCTTTTCAAGCGCTGCTACCGCCAAAACCCAACGACAAAGCCTTGTGTCCTGTGGAAAACTCTTTACGGTTTACCTTCAAAATATGTGACGGAGAACGGCAATGAAACTGTCTATTGAACGCGCAACTTTGTTGAAGGCTGTGTCTCAAGCACAGTCTGTTGTGGAGCGCCGAAATACGATCCCAATATTGGCAAATGTCTTGATCGAAGCGAGTGGAGATCATGTCTCTTTCCGCGCCACGGATCTTGATATCGAGATTGTTGACCGAGTGACTGCAATGGTTGAGCGCGCAGGCGCCAGTACAGTTTCGGCTGTGACCCTACATGAGATCGTCCGTAAGCTGCCAGATGGTGCGCTTGTAACTTTGGTGGATGATGGGGCCTCTGGCCGTTTGACCGTCGAAGCTGGCCGGTCGAATTTTTCATTGGCGACCCTGCCGAAAGAAGATTTTCCGGTGATGGCCTCCTCTGAATATACGTCGAACTTCACTGCTCCAGCTTTGATGCTGCGCCGGTTGTTTGATAAATCAAAATTCGCAATTTCCACGGAGGAAACTCGATATTACCTGAACGGCGTTTATATGCATGTCGCTGAAGGTGAAGATGACGGTGGCAAAAAACTGCGCTGCGTGGCCACCGACGGTCATCGTTTGGCGCGAATTGATGCTGACTTGCCGACAAATGCAGAAGATATGCCGGGCGTTATTGTTCCTCGCAAAACTGTGGGAGAGATGCGGAAGCTTTTGGATGATGACGAGGCGCAAATTGCTGTGTCTGTTTCTGAAACTAAAGTGCGCTTCGCAACGCCAAATGTGACGCTGACCTCCAAGGTTATTGATGGCACCTTCCCAGATTACACACGGGTGATTCCATCCGGCAACACGCGCAAGCTTGAGGTGGACGCATCAGAATTCGCCAAAGCGGTTGATCGTGTGTCTACTGTATCGTCTGAGCGGTCTCGTGCTGTGAAAATGTCTCTGGATGAGGACCGTTTGATCCTATCGGTCAATGCGCCAGATAGTGGTGCGGCTGAGGAAGAGCTGTCTGTGGCTTATGGTGATGAAAAATTGGAGATTGGGTTTAACGCCAAGTATCTTCTCGAAATTGCTAGCCAAGTGGACCGTGAAAATGCGGTTTTCTTGTTCAACACTGCAGGCGACCCCACCTTGATGCGAGAAGGCAATGACATGTCGGCAATTTATGTCGTTATGCCGATGCGCGTTTAAGCTGGGCCAAATGTGAAGGGCGCGGATGCCCAATCTTGCTGTTGAATCCTTAAATCTATCACATTTTCGGTCGCATCAAGTGGTGCAGATCGCCTGTGATGCACGGCCGATTGCGATTTATGGGGCAAATGGTGCGGGCAAAACCAATATTTTGGAAGCCGTCTCTCTTCTGTCTCCGGGCCGGGGTGTGCGGCGCGCCAGTGCGGAAGAGATGACCCGCAGGCCGGAGGCTCTGGGCTGGAAGGTCAAATCTGTACTGCGCTCGCAAGACCGGCTACACGAAGTAGAAACATGGTCTGAGAACGGATCAGCGCGGCAGGTGCGTATTGACGGTAAGGCGGCCACTCAGGTGATGCTGGGCCGTATCGCGAGGGTATTGTGGTTGATCCCGGCCATGGACCGTCTGTGGATCGAGGGTGCCGATGGGCGGCGGCGATTTTTAGACCGTATGACTCTGTCGTTTCGCCCCAGTCATGCAGATAATGTTTTGGCTTACGAAAAGAACATGCGCGAGCGCAACCGATTGCTGAAAGATCAGGTGCAAGACGCGCATTGGTACCGGGCGATTGAGGGGCAAATGGCAGAGGCTGGTGTCAAAATTCGGGCGGCGCGGGTGGAGGCTTTGATGCATATTCATGCATCGCAAGAGCGCACAGAGACGGCATTCCCAACCGCCAACCTAACCCTAACCAACGCTGAAAATGTGGAAATTCCCGAAAGCAGTGAAGATTTGGCGGCCCTGTTGGCGAGTTATCGTGGCCGTGATATCGCCGCTGGCCGCACTTTGGCAGGGCCGCATCGTGACGATCTTTATGGGGTTTTTGCGGCGAAAGATGTGCCGGCAAAAGATAGCTCTACCGGTGAGCAGAAGGCACTGTTGATCTCCTTGATTTTGGCAAATGGCCGCGCGCTGAAAGAGCAAACAGGCATTCCGCCGATCCTGCTTCTCGACGAGGTCGCCGCGCATTTGGACGCTGGCCGCAGGGCAGCCCTATATGACGAAATTTGTGCCCTTGGCGCGCAGGCATGGATGACCGGCACTGGCCCGGAATTGTTTGATGAATTCGGCGCGCGCGCGCAACACCTCTTGGTCTCTGAAAATAACAATAAATCAGAGGTGAAAATGCAATGAGCATGACGTTGGCTGCCTCAGATTTGGCGATTTATGCGGTCGCAGTGCTGATTTTGTTCCTCACACCCGGCCCGGTCTGGGTGGCGCTTTTGGCGCGTGCTATGTCCGGCGGGTTTCAGGCCGCCTGGCCTCTCGCCTTGGGAGTTGCTATTGGGGATGCTGTTTGGCCGATCCTTGCGATTTTAGGTGTGAGCTGGGTGGTCAATGAGATTGACGGCATCATGACCATTCTGCGCTATGTAGCCGCCGTTTTGTTTCTGGTCATGGGGGGCTTGCTCATCATGAGGGCTGGAAACGCTTTGGGCAGTGACGGCCGTCTCACGCGCCCTGGGATGTGGGCGGGTGTTGTAGCGGGTATTTTGGTTATCTTGGGAAACCCTAAAGCAATTCTGTTCTATATGGGCGTTCTGCCTGGATTTTTTGATCTGATGCAGGTCACTTTGATTGATGTCACAGCGATTGTCATGGTCTCTATTGTGACGCCGTTGCTGGGCAATCTCATTCTGGCAAGTTTTGTAAATAAGGCACGGGCGTTTTTGCAATCTCCGCACGCTGTGCTATTGATCAACCGAATTTCTGGTGGGTTGCTGATTGCGATGGGTCTGGTGATTTCATTTGTTTGAAGACTAGTTATTTGCATCTTAACCGCGAATTTTAAGCCTTCTGAAGCCTTGAATTTATACAACATTTTTTTCGCTAAAAAATACGTCCTTTGGCCACAATCTGTTGTGTCATTTGCGTGACAAGCCCTCTGAAATACGCTATTTGTTGTGTAACTCATAAAAGGTAGACACGATGGCCGAGCAAACCCCAGTTGTAGAAGAATACGGCGCAGATTCCATCCAAGTTCTCAGGGGCTTAGAGGCTGTTCGGAAGCGACCTGGCATGTACATTGGCGATACCGACGATGGCTCGGGTTTGCACCATATGGTGTACGAAGTTGTCGACAACGGTATTGATGAGGCTTTGGCCGGTCACGCGGACCATGTTTCGGTGCGGATCAATGCTGATAACTCGGTTTCTGTCGCCGATAATGGTCGTGGTATCCCGGTTGGCATACATGAAGAAGAAGGCGTTTCTGCCGCCGAAGTTATCATGACTCAGCTGCATGCTGGTGGTAAGTTCGACAGCAATTCATACAAGGTATCGGGTGGCCTGCACGGTGTGGGCGTGTCTGTGGTTAACGCACTTTCTGTTTGGTTGGAGCTTCGAATATGGCGAAATGGCAAAGAACATGTGGCCCGTTTTGAGCATGGTGACACAGCGGAGCACTTGAGCATTGTCGGTGACTGTGGCGACAGAACTGGCACGGAGGTCCGCTTCCTCGCCTCTACTGGCACATTTTCCAATCTCGAGTATAAATTCGAAATTCTCGAAAAGCGTTTGCGCGAATTGGCGTTTTTGAATTCAGGCGTGCGGATTATTTTGGAGGATTTGCGCCCGGCTGAACCTCTGCGTAGCGAGCTTTACTATGATGGCGGTGTGCGGGAGTTTGTAAAATATCTAGACCGGTCGAAGTCTTCAATCATGGAAGAGCCTATTTACGTAAACGGAATGCGAGACGATATCGGCGTTGAGGTAGCGATGTGGTGGAACGATACATATCACGAGAATGTTTTACCCTTCACCAATAACATTCCACAGCGTGACGGTGGCACCCACATGGCGGGATTCCGCGGTGCCCTGACGCGGACAATAAACAATTATGCGCAGTCCAGTGGCATTGCCAAAAAAGAAAAGATTAGCTTTACGGGGGATGATGCTCGTGAAGGCCTGACTTGCGTGCTGTCAATTAAAGTACCTGACCCAAAGTTCTCAAGTCAAACCAAAGATAAATTGGTGAGCTCTGAAGTCCGCCCTGCTGTTGAGGGGTTGGTGGGTGAAAAGTTGGCTGAATGGTTTGAGGAAAACCCAGCACAGGCGAAGATCATCGTAGGTAAAATCGTGGAAGCCGCTATGGCCCGCGAAGCCGCCCGCAAAGCCCGTGATTTGACCCGTCGCAAGACGGCGATGGATGTCAACTTTTTAGCTGGTAAACTCAAAGATTGTTCGGAAAAGGATCCGTCAAAAACCGAAGTGTTTTTAGTGGAAGGTGATAGTGCCGGGGGTTCTGCTCAAACTGGCCGGGACCGTTTGACCCAAGCGGTTTTACCCTTGCGCGGTAAGATCCTCAACGTTGAGCGTGCGAGGTTTGACCGCATGCTTGGAAGCCAAGAAATTGGTAATTTGGTGATGGCGTTGGGCACTGGCATTGGTCGCGACGAATTTAATATCAACAAGCTGCGCTACCATAAAATTGTCATCATGACTGATGCGGATGTGGATGGGGCGCATATCCGAACCTTGCTGCTCACGTTCTTCTTTAGACAAATGCCAGCTTTGATCGAGGGTGGGTTTCTCTATATAGCACAGCCACCGCTGTTTAAGGTAGGGCGAGGCCGGTCTGAGGTCTATCTCAAAGACCAACCAGCTTTGGATGAGTATCTGATTGAACAAGGCATCGAAGGCGCATTGTTGCGTCTGAGCGATGGCGAAGAGATTTTGGGTGCTGACCTGATGCGCGTGGTGGATGAAGCTCGGCAGTTGAAGCGTATAGTTGACGCTTTTCCAACCCATTACCCGCGCCATATCTTGGAGCAAGCCGCGATTGCAGGAGCTTTTGTGCCGGGGGCTGTGGATCGTGATCTGCAAGGCATGGCCGATGCTGTAGCACGACGGCTAGACCTGATAGCCTTGGAATATGAGCGTGGTTGGCAGGGCCGTCCAACCCAAGACCGTGGCATGAGCTTGGCACGTATTTTGCGCGGCGTTGAAGAGGTGCGCAACCTTGATGGAGCGATGCTCCGCTCTGGAGAAGCCCGCCGCACGGGATTGCTGACCGAAAGTTTGCAGGAGACATACGGAAAACCTTGCACATTGGTGCGCAAAGACCGTGTTCAGGTGGTGAATGGCCCACTCACACTGCTCAGTGCAATTTTGGAAGAGGGCGAAAAAGGCTTGTCACTTCAGCGCTACAAAGGTTTGGGCGAAATGAATCCAGACCAACTTTGGGAAACCACACTTGATCCTGATGCTCGGACCTTGTTGCAGGTGAGGGTCGATGATTTGGCTGAAGCTGATGATTTGTTTACCAAGCTGATGGGCGATGTGGTGGAGCCACGCCGTGAATTCATCCAAACTAACGCGTTGAATGTGTCAAACTTGGATTTCTAACCCAACCTAACACAGGGGCTCGAAACGTGATGCAGCGGGGCGGCGTTTCATTTTGGTATAAGGAGTTGGGCGGGCTGCCAAAGCCACGCCCAGCTCTCGACACAAAAATATCTGCCGATGTGTGTATTATTGGCGCTGGATATACAGGGCTTTGGACCGCTTATTATCTCAAAAAAGCTGATCCCTCTCTTAACATTGTGATTGTGGAAAAAAACTTTGCGGGCTTTGGCGCGTCGGGTCGCAATGGGGGGTGGTTGTCCGGGAACTTCGCTTGGGATCACGAGAAGTATCTCACCACTGGGACGGCCGATCAGATCAAAGCTATGGCGGCCCATTTTCACGCCAGTGTAGACGAAGTTATTTTAGTTACTGAGGCGGAGGCTATCGAAGCGGACATCCATCGCACAGAGGAGCTGTCCGTCGCTACCAACCCAGCTCAGTTGGCCCGCTTGAGCCCTGAGGTGGCGCGGCTGCACCATTGGGGTGATCCCCGCAGCTTTGTTGAAACAGCCAAGCAATCTCAAGCCCGTGTTAATATTCCTGGCGCACTCGGCGCAATTGTAACTCCTGGCGTGGCCCGCATCCAGCCGGCTAAGCTTGTGCGTGGGTTGGCGGATGTGGTGGCGCGTATGGGTGTTCAAATTTTTGAACAAACAGCAGCTGATACCATCGTGGCGGGTAAGGTCACCACCGCGCGTGGAGCCGTGTCATGCAAATTCATCCTGCGCGCCACCGAAGGCTACACGGTGGGGCTGCCCGGACTAAAGCGGCAATGGTTGCCACTGAATTCTGCCCAAATCATCACTGAGCCTCTGCCAAAAGGGATTTGGCGCGACATTGGCTGGGATGGGGCTGAGCTCTTAGGTGATATGGCAAATGCCTATTGTTATTGCCAGCGGACGGCAGACGGGCGGATCGCCGTGGGTGGGCGCGGCTTGCCGTACCTTTTCAATTCTAAGATCCAACCGGATGGCACGCCCACCGCAGGCACTATTTCTGAGTTGAAGGCGATCCTCGCGCGCATGTTTCCGGCAGCGTTAGATGTGCCTTTGGCCCATGCTTGGCAAGGTGTCTTGGGCGTACCGCGCGATTGGTGTGCCACAGTTGGTCTGGAGCCGGAGACGAACATCGGCTGGGCTGGCGGATATGTTGGCATTGGCGTTTCATCTTCAAATGTGGCCGGCCGGACCCTACGTGATTTGGTTTTGGGTCAAGAAACGCCTCTCACAGCACTGCCTTGGGTGAATAGGGCCGTGCGCCAATGGGAGCCAGAACCCTTTCGTTGGCTTGCCGTGCGTAGCGTTTATGCGGTTTTGAAATCTGCAGATCGTGCCGAGGCTCGGGGCCAAGGGCACGGGCCTAAACTTGCTAGGTTCGGGTCTTGGATCAAGTCGTTTTAATCGGTGTTATTTCGCGGCGGCATCAATCTGCCTTTGACGTTCCCCAAATCGCGCACGATCTTCATTGGTGTATTCGTCGATACATTGGTGGCACTGCATGCCTTTGATGTAATCTGAACTGGTTTTATCATCTTGAGTAATTGGACGGCGGCAGGCGTAGCATTGATCATAATTGCCTTCGACCAATCCATGTCCCACTGAGACGCGGTTATCAAAGACAAAACATTCGCCTTCCCACGTGCTTTCTTCTTGCGGCACGTGTTCCAAATATTTCAAAATACCACCCTTGAGGTGGTAAACATCCTCAATCCCTTCGCCCAATAAAAAATTGGTGGATTTTTCACAGCGGATCCCACCAGTACAAAACATGGCAATCTTTTTGTTGTTAAAGCGGTGCTTGTTTTTTGCCCACCATTCCGGAAATTCGCGGAAGGTTTTGGTTTGAGGGTCAATCGCACCCTCGAAGGTTCCGATACCCACTTCGTAATCATTGCGGGTATCGATCACAGCCACATCGGGTGAGGTGATCAAAGCGTTCCAGTCCAAAGGATCCACATAATGGCCGGAAGCTGCGCGGGGATCCACATTTGGTTGTCCCATTGTCACAATTTCTTTTTTGAGCCGCACTTTCATGCGCTTGAAGGGCATGGTTTGCGCCGAGCTTTCCTTATGCTCGAAATCTGCGCAGCCCGGCAAAGCCGCGATATGCCGCCACAACCGGGCGATACCTTGGCTTGGGCCTGCGACGGTGCCATTGACCCCTTCCGCTGCGATTAAGATCGTGCCCTTTATGCCCTCGTGCTCGCATAAAGATAGCATCGGCCCACGAAGGGCGGCGGGGTCATCAAAGCGTGTAAAGTGATATAGCGCTGAAACTGTAAACATGCGCCGGGTCATAGTCTGAAGTGGGGCATGCTGCAAGATAGGTTACTGTTGGATATGTCCTGCGCGAGCTAATCAGCGTTCTTGTCACCCTGGCAACATTGACCTTAGGGGTTTCGGTCTTTACCTCTGGGCCCAAGCTAGGGCAGGAGACCTTAATGCGCGCCTTGATCGTAATTGATGTCCAAAATGACTTTTGTCCTGGAGGCGCCTTGGCCGTTGCCGGCGGTGATGAAATTGTGGCGTCTATCAATGAAATGATGGCGGAGTTTGACGCGGTGATCCTGACACAGGACTGGCATCCGGCGGGGCATTCGTCTTTTGCAAGTGGCCATGATACGGCGGCCTTTTCCAGCATTGAAATGCCCTATGGCCCGCAAGTGCTTTGGCCTGATCACTGTGTACAGGGCAGCGCCGGGGCAGCTTTTCACGGCGGCCTTGCCAGCCATCATGCGGATTTGATAATTCGAAAAGGCTACCGGTCCAGGATAGACAGCTATTCCGCCTTTTTTGAGAATGATCAAACCACCGCTACAGGCCTTGAAGGTTATCTCAAGACCCGCGGTTTGCTAGACCTCACCTTTGTAGGGCTGGCTACGGATTACTGCGTCGCCTACTCGGCTTTGGATGCAGCGGGCCTTGGATTTCAAGTGACAGTCAACACCGAATTATGTCGGCCGATTGATATGGATGGATCTCTGGATCTTGCCTTAAATGAAATGACAGCAGCAAAAGTGAGCCTTGTGTAATGGTTGATATAGCCACACGCGTCTGGAACCACAAATGGAAAATTGATCCAATTGTGCGCTCGTTGATTGACACTGATTTCTATAAGTTATTGATGTGTCAGTCTATATTTAGAAACAAACCCAACACCCAAGTGACCTTCAGCTTGATCAATCGCTCAATTAATGTTCGTTTGGCGGATCTGGTGGATGAGGGGGAGCTGCGCGAGCAGCTGGATCATGTACGCTCATTATCTCTGGCCCGTGGCGAAAGTACATGGATGCGCGGCAATACATTTTACGGCAAGCGTCAGATGTTCACGCCCGAGTTCATGGATTGGTTCGAAACCATGCGCCTGCCGCCCTATCATCTCGAAAAACGCGATGGGCAGTATGAGCTGAGCTTTGAAGGCAGCTGGCCGGAAGTGATGCTTTGGGAAATCCCTGCCCTGTCGGTTCTTATGGAACTGCGTGGCCGTGCTGTTCTGGGAGATATGGGCAGATTTGAGCTGCAAATCCTTTATGCGCGTGGGATGGCCAAGCTTTGGGAAAAAATTGAACATCTGCGCAAGATTGATAACCTAAGGCTTGCTGACTTTGGCACCCGGAGGCGGCATTCTTTTCTGTGGCAGGATTGGGCAGTGCAGGCGATGACGGGAGGTCTGGGGGAGAAATTTGTTGGAACCTCCAACTGTTTGATCGCAAAAAACCGTGATTTGGCAGCTATTGGCACCAATGCCCATGAATTGCCAATGATCTATTCGGCTCTCGCCCAAACGGATGAGGCATTGCGCCAAGCTCCATATGATGTTTTGTCGGATTGGCACGAGGAGCATGATGGAAATTTGCGGATTATCTTGCCGGACACCTATGGGACCGAAGGGTTTTTGAATAATGCGCCGGATTGGTTGGCGAAATGGACTGGGATTCGCATTGACTCTGGCGATCCAATTCAGGGCGCAGAAAACGCGATAAAATGGTGGAAAATCCGAGGCGAAGACCCAACTCAAAAACTGGTTATTTTTTCTGATGGTTTGGATGTTGCGAAAATTTCCGAGCTGCAGTCCCTGTTTCATGGACGCGTTCGGGTGTCTTTTGGGTGGGGCACACTGCTCACCAATGATTTTCGCGGCTTGGTTCCAAATGATGCTTTGGAACCCTTTTCTTTGGTTTGTAAGGCGGTTTCTGCAGATGGACGCCCAACGGTCAAACTGTCTGACAACCCTAATAAAGCCATGGGGCCAGCGGATGAAATTGCACGTTACAAACGGGTATTCAATGTGGGTCAACAATCGGTGCAGCGGATCATCGTTTAAGGGGTGGTTAGCCAGTGATGCGCCAAATGCAGGGCGCGTTCGGCATAGATGCGGTGTGCTGGGCTCTTTTTGGGCTGGCGAGAAATTACCCAGCCGGACGATGCAAAACTGCGCAACATCAAGAAAAACTTGATATTCTCAAGACTAGGGGCGTTGCGCAAAGTGCCATACCCGGCCTGAAGCGCGGCCGTGAGATCATCCAAATATCGCAGGCTGTAATGCTGTGACAGTGACACTCCAAGATCATAGCCCCGGTATCCAAAGCCCGCGTCATCAAAGTCAATCAATGTGAGATCTGAGCCTTGTGTGAAAACGTTCTCTTGTAGGGCATCCGCATGGATCAAGCCAAAATCAGCATCTTTCATCGCCTTTAAATGCGCATGGGCTGCATCTCGGGCATAGATCATCAGTTTTTTTTCGCCAGACGACAGTGATGGATTCTCCCAAAACATGCCCCAAAATGGTGATTTTCCGAGTAGGCCCGGCAGATCCCAAGCAGGGCGAATGATGTCCTCGGTGTTGATGGCGTCACTTGTATCGTGCAGCTGTGCTAGAAGGTGGCCAAGTTTGTGATACAGATCGCAATGGGCTGTGACTGTGCCGACAAATGGCATATCAGCCCTCCCAATCGGCGCGCCTTCTACCCATGAAATGACTGACGCAAATCTGCCATCCGCCAGCTGTGCCGTGAATGCTCCGTCTTTCTGGGCAATGGGTTTGGGGCAAGCAAAGCCTGCATCGGCAAGCCGGGTGGTCCAGCTTAACTCAGACAGGATCGAGGCTTCGTTCTGATACCCGGCCCGATGCAGACGCAGGGCTGCTGGTGCGCCGTCGCGCATGATCCGGTAAACTGCATTTTCACGCTCTGTGATCAGTTCAACCGGGCCTTGTGCCCCCCACTTGGCAGCAATCTCGGTTGGAGCGTTCATGTTTTGGCATTTTGAAAGGCGCGGTTTAAAATTTCTGTAGCCAAGGTGGCATTTTCCGCGCTGAATGGCATTGGTGGGCGCAATTTCAACACATTGCGATTGCGTCCAGTGCGGCCCATCAGCATGCCATTGTTGCGGGCATATTCCACCACATGTGCTGCCAGTGCCTCATCAGCAACGCCGTCGGTTTCCAACTCCAGAGCAATGAATAGTCCGCGTCCACGGGTATTGGCTATGCTGGTATGATCCAGGCCCTGCAGGTTTTGCAAAAACTCCGCGCCAATAGTCTTAGCATTTGCCACAAGATTCTCATTCTCGATCACATCCAAAGTGGCAGCAGCTGCAGAGCAACTGACCGGATTTCCGCCAAATGTATTAAAGTAGCCGAACGCGTTTCGAAACGCGGCCATGACTTCTGCGCGCGCTACAACAGCGGCCACGGGATGCCCGTTTGCCATTGGCTTGCCCAAAGTCACCACATCAGGGGACAAGCCCAACCAATCATAACCCCACCAAGTGTCACCACTGCGTCCAAAGCCGGGCTGAACCTCGTCAGCGATCAAAATGCCACCGGCGGCGTGAATCACTTTGGCTGCAGGTTGCATAAAGTCTTGTGGTAAATTTGGCAGGCCCTCATTGGCGAAGGTTGGGCAAAACAAAAAGCCTGAAAACCCATGGCCAGAGGCCTCCAAGTCATCAATTGCAATTTGAATTTCGCGCGCAAAGGCCTCCGCTTGACCTGCCGTACTACCACCTACGGGCCGCAAGGTGTCTGGGGCTGTGACATGGCGAATGTTCGCGGCATAGCCCCCGATTGGCGGCTTGCGGGATGAGAGCTGCGAGACCGCCATTGTGTTGCCGTGATAGGTGTTGTCTGTCGAAATGATACCGGTTTTTCCGGTCATAGCCTGCGCCATTCTGAGCGCTATGTCATTGGCTTCAGATCCGCTACAGACCATAATCAACTGATTTAATTGAGGTTGAAATTTTGCTGTCAGGCGCTCGGCATAGTCAATAATGCCGTCATGTAGATATCTGGTGTGGGTGTTTAAAATTGCTGCTTGCGCTGCAATAGCGGCCACCACATAAGGGTGACAGTGCCCCACATGCGGGACGTTGTTATAGCAATCAAGATATTTGTGGCCATCGGCATCCCATACCCAGACGCCTTCGCCCTTGACCAAATGCACCGGATTCTCAAAAAACGTTGGGACGTTGGGTCCCAAAACCGCCTCGCGCCGTGCCATGAGATTATTCTTCATCTTTTACTTTCCCCCTCAGGGATTTCACCGTGCCACGTTGAATTTTACTCGCTAACCGACGCTTTTGCGACCCAAGGGTTGGGCGGGTTGCGATGCGTCGTTTTGGGCGAACTGCTGCTTGCAGGATTAACTCCTTGAGTCGATCTCGGGCAATTTCACGATTTCGGGCTTGCGAGCGGGTCTCTTCCACACGCAAAATTAAAGCGCCCTCAAGGGTCCACCTTCGGCCGGCCAGTTTTTTGAGCCGTGTTTTCACATATCCCGGCAGGTTCGGGCTTCGGGCTGCTTCAAATCGCAGCTCGACCGCAGTGGAAACCTTATTGACGTTTTGCCCTCCCGGCCCTTGCGAGCGGATAAAGCTTTCAGTCAGCTCCCAGTCGTGAATCAGTATCTCATCATTAATTTGCAACATAGGTGCACTATGTCACAAAGAAAAAGGGCCGCCCAGATAGGACGGCCCTTCGAAAGCTTTGCGGAGGGCGGGTCGTTAAGGACAGATGCGCCCAAGTTTGGTGGTATGCCACCAAGGGTTGCCTCAGAGAGTAGCCCCCAAACCTGTTACGACTCCATTCTCCAATACCTTTCTTGACACTGGATCACCTCCTTTCAGCTGGTTAAAGTTAGCCACAGCTTGTCAGAGGAAAACACAAAGTCAATGATTTTTTGCAGAGTGCCTCACAAGATATAGTACCAGCATCCGGAATGGTGCCAATGCGATCAAGGCTAATACTAGCTTTACCATCCAGTCAGCCACTGCGAGCGAGGCCCAAAGTGGTAATTCTGGACCAGAGCCAAGCAGAGGCACAGCGCTTTGTGCCCAGTCGGGGATATTGGCAGCTTCCAAGCCGTTAAACATGGTAGAAAAGGCGATGCTAAAGAATAAAAACGTATCAAGCGCACTGCCGATGAGGGTTGAAGCAAGTGGTGCGCGCCACCATGCACCATTGCGCATGCGATCAAAAATTTGCACGTCGAGTAATTGGGCCACAAGAAATGCAGAGCCTGAGCCAATGGCCACGCGCAATGTGACGGCTGGGAAGGTGTAGCCATCGCCTTGCATCATGACCTGCGTGCCAAACAATGAGCATAGGATGCCCACAACAAAACCCGCAAAGACAACGCGGCGGGCGGCTGCAACGCCATAAACACGGTTCATAATGTCGGTGATCAAAAAGGCGATAGGATAGGTAAATGCTCCCCATGTCAGCCAATCTCCGAGAAGAAATTGCACAAGGATGTTAGAGGCCACCACTACGGTGGCCATGGCAAGAATGCCAGGGAGGTAGATATTTTTCATTTTTCAGTTCCGTTTTTTAGCCAAGGTAGCGGCGACTTGGTCAGGTTTGACGCGCCCACATACGAAGCTACGGCTAATCTTGCAAGGAAAATTCAATGCTGTGCAAGGGTTGAACCCGCCGCAGGCATTACAGGGCGGATAAGACCTCGGTACATTGCTGTGGCAACCGCGCAAGGGTGATCGGCGGTTTTGGTTTGCGAGGCTTGGCGTTTGGATTGGGTGGCGGCGGGTTTAAGATTTGTTTCACCCAATTGACGGCTTCCTTGCACCCGTCCCCTGAAGGTGGCGGCGCTTGATCAACGCAAGCGCTTTGGCCTTTGGGGCATTTTAAGCGTACGTGAAAGTGATAGTGATGCCCGTACCAAGGCCGAATTTTACGCAGCCAAGATCTGTCGCCCGTCGCGGATTTGCACATTGCGACCTTCGCGCCCGGAAATAGAAAAATGCGTGCGACACGGGAATCGGAGGCCGCAAGCTTCAGCACTTTTTCATGATCTCTGGTCCAACGGTCATTGGTATAGGCCCCTGACGCGCGGCGCATAGAGATTGAGGAAACTTTTTCCCGTTCAGCCCGTGTCAGGACTTTATCCGTTTTGGGCAGGAGCCAAATATCGGCATCAAGGCCAATTTGATGGCTGGCATGGCCTGATAACATGGGTCCACCACGCGGCTGCGATATGTCGCCGATATATAGCCCAGACCAAGCGGTGTTTTGTGCCACTTTGCGAGAGAGATCTTGCAGGTAGTCAACTGTGATGGGCTGGCCCCAATTTCTGTTGCGCGACAGACGCATGGCCTGCCATGTGAGACCAGTTTCTGGCAATGCAGCGCCTCCAGCCAAACAGCCCTTAGCATATCCGCCAAAAGATTGTGGTCGTTGCTGCGAGGCAAATTGGGCCGCGCCAAAAAGTTCCTTCGCTGGGGTTTGCGCCACAAGGCTTGCACGGGACTGCGGCTTATCCGCTCGCGTTTGTGCGATTAGCCCATTGGGCAAGCTGCCCATCAAAAGGGTGAGAGCTAAGGTACCGGTATAGAGGAGGCGTCTCACTCAGCTTGATCTCCTTCTGGATGTACCCAACGTAGCAGCAGCATGCCCAGAATGAACAGCCCCACAACTGGTGCAAAGCCTAAACGAGCATCATTCAGCCAATAGGTAAATATCCCAATAAGCAGTGGTGCCAGAAATGCGGTAGCTTTGCCGGCAAGGGCAAAGAGGCCAAAGGCCTCGGTTGGACGGGCTGGATTCGTGTGGCGTACCATCATCGAACGACTGGCTGAATAGATCCCCCCACCAGATCCACCGATGGCCGCGCCGCAGACGTAAAACAGCACATCGGGCAGGGTTGAGCCTTCGGCCAAGCCCAACCCGTAAAAGCTGCTGCGCGACATGCCTATGATGCAGAGGGACACAATGATGAGCACAAAAATGTGGAAGTAGATGACAGGAAGTGGCCCAAGCTTGCGGTCATATTTCCCCGAGATCCAAGTGACCAGTGCAGCTGAGATGCCACTTATTATGCCGAAAATACCAAGCTGTGTTTGCCCCCAGCCGAGCACCAATACCGCATAGATGCCACCAAAGGCATAAAGTCCATTTAGTGCATCCCGGTAAAGCATTTGAGCGCCCATGAAGGCAAATAGGCTTGGGCGTTTGACCATACCTTGAAGCGATAATTTTAATTCGGCCATAGATTGGCGAAACCCGCCCTGTGTGTTTGGAGTTTTCCCTTCCCGGACCCACATGAAGTAAGGTACCATAAAGATCATAAACCAAACTGCGATCAGTGGCCCCACTGCGCGGGTGCCTTCGCGGACTTCTGGATCAAGCAGTCCAAACCCTGGCTCAAGACCGATCGCGAAGGTTTTACCACCCTCATCGAAGAAGAAAAACAGCATGATGAACAGGCTTAAAATCCCACCTGCATAACCCAAAGCCACACCATTGCCTGAAATTTCGCCGACTTCACGGCGATCTCCAAGGCTGGGCAGGACTGCGTTTGTGAACACCAAAGCCAATTCCACTGCCACGAAAGCCACGGAGAATAGAATGAGCGAAGACCACATGGCAGAACCATCTGGCACCATGTACCAAAGCCCCCATGAGCAAATCACAAAGACGATTGAGGCGGCCCAAAGCCACGGCATTCGGCGTCTGGTGCTATCAGCGTAGGAGCCTGCCAAAATCCCAATGACAGCAACAAATAGACCTGCCACCGCTTGCCCCCAAGACCAAATGGTTTGCGCGCTGGCATTGGCGCTGGCTTGATCAAGGCCGGTGTTGAAAAAATACTCAGCCGATACACTTGCGAAATAAGGGCCGAAAATGAAGGTAAGACCTAGCGTATAAAAAGGTTGGGTGGCCCAATCGAACATCATCCAACCGCGGACGCGTTTTTTGAGACTTGGCCCCACTGTGATTGCATCCAACACTCTAGATCTCCGCATCTTTTTGAAGTGACAATGGTTAATGTTTAGCATCGCAGCTGCGTCGACCGTTGAGCGCAAAAAGTTAGGTTAGGCCTGTAATTGGATGCATGTTTTCATTAGTTTTACCCATCAAATTATCGCTCTGTTAGGCGCGCGGTTGTGACTGCTGTTTTAGTCTGCAATTAATCTTTTTGGTTATTTTGTTTTTTCATAGTTGCCCTAGTGTCCCTTATCAATTTTACAATTAAGAAAAGAACTGCGAGCATAATAGCAGACATAAAAACACCAACTCCAATTTCCAGAAGCGCCATTACTGAAGTCCTTTTGCAAAATGTTCTGTCATCAAGTTGTTCAATGCAATATACGGCTAGTATGTCGAGCATTGCTGTACCCATTTAGCATCGAGATAACTATTAGGTCCAGCATGGAAACCCCCAAAAACAATATTTGAGCTGTCTTTTCAGACGATTTGATACCTATTGTTGCGTTTGGCCTTACGCTGATGATGTTGAAACTACTGGCCACATCGCAGGCCGTAGCCCCTACTTCAATCACAGTGATACAATTTTGGCCTCCAGCGTCGGATTGGCTAAATTTTTGTAATTACCTGTCTAAATCTTTTTCGTTTAACTCGTCATTATCTAGTTGCAATATCATTAATATATTTCTTATTATTAAAACAATTTTCAGTTATTTAATAGTGTATTACTGTTACTAATAATTATCGGCTCAGTCAGGATGTGCCAATAAAATACACTTTGTCAAATAGCCCAAACTTGTGGCGTCTGTCAGTTTGAACGACTTCACTGAGGCTTTTCCCGAGGTTTCGACTAGCTGTAACCCTAATTGTGGGCACTGTCTTGAACTCGAGCGCATCCGTATTATCTAAAAAATTGGTAATGCTTGCTAGCATACCAATTTCCCTACTTGACCAACCCTTTGTGAAAAAGGGTTGGTCTTTTTCATATGTATGTATTGAACCTAGGTCTACCATTGGCCTGCTTAATGCCCATGCATCTCTCTTACGTAAAAATATCTATTGTCATAGACATGACCAGCCACCAGCAAAATTCTAAGTCATTCGCAAAGCCCATAAAAAAAGGCTAAGTGAAAGTTATATCTGCTTTAAAAGATTGGGGCCGCGTTAATTGTCTGGTTATACAACATTACCAACTATGCATCGACTGTGGAGCTTTCCAGGATCATTCCTAGGCTGAATTAGCTTCATTTAATTGCTCTTGCGGGGGGAGATGTCACGGCTCACGATTTGCCGTCTGAAAGTGGGTTTTATTATTTGGTTAAACCTTCTTAGTTTCTATTTTTTACGCAAAAACATGTTCGGGAACGGGCAGACGGAAGTGTAGATATCCGTTAAATTTTTTAGTGACGTTGCGTAATTTTGATATTAATCAATTGATTGCAAAAAGTAACAAGTATATTTTTTGAAAAGGGCATTGAAATTTTGCCTGTGCGGTACACCATAGAATACGGTCACATAGGCTGACTTTAGGGAGAGAAGAAATGAGAAACATCTATAATAAAATAAAAATCATGATGGCTACAGTGGGATTAATCGCTGCACCGTCCTTAGCTTCGGCAAGTGCCAATCTAGAGGCAGATGATTTTGTCGGTATTTCGTTCTGGTTAATATCGATGGCTTTGATTGCTGCAACAGCATTCTTCTTCATGGAAACTCAACGTGTTTCAGGTAAGTGGAAAACATCGCTCACAGTTTCAGGCTTGGTAACATTGGTAGCTGCAGTTCACTATTTCTACATGCGCGACGTTTGGGTGGCGACCGGAGAAACTCCACTAGTCTACCGTTACATTGACTGGCTGATCACGGTGCCACTCTTGATGGTAGAATTTTATCTTATCTTGCGTGCAATCACAAATGTTTCTGGCGGAATTTTCTGGCGCTTGATGATTGGTACGATGGTAATGTTGGTTGGCGGCTATATGGGCGAAGCCGGTTACATAAATGCAATGTTTGGATTTATCGTCGGTATGGTCGGCTGGGCCTACATTCTATATGAAATCTTCTTTGGAGAAGCAGGGAAAGTTGCAGCTGAAAAAGCTCCTCCATCGGTGCAATCGGCCTTCGTAACAATGCGTTGGATCGTGACCATCGGTTGGGCAATTTACCCAATCGGCTATTTCATGGGTTACTTCACAGGCGCAGGTCCTGAAGAAGCATCAAACGCTTTGAATATTATCTACAACCTTGCGGATGTTGTGAATAAGATTGCGTTTGGCGTAATCATCTGGAACGTTGCCGTTACAGAATCTGAAAAAACGTCCTAAACAGGTCGTAGCGAGGTGGCCAAGTTGCCACCTCGTTTTTTATATTAATATGATATATCTTTATTTGAGGATGTACGAGTAATGGGAAAACCTCAGGGTATTGTTGAGACTAATGCATCGATCGAGGGTAGTGACCCGGTTGAAACTAAAATTCATTCCACAGAGATACTTCGCAGATTTATTATAGAAAGATTGCCAAAACCTAATACTCCATTATCAGAAGCGGCCCATCATCACTTTGATGTCTCAGGAAAGATGCTGCGAGCTAAAATGGCGCTCAGCGCAGCAAAAGTA
>Ga0209712_10000218_pt1 | contig 51973 bp, 44 predicted proteins | sample ArcOceMetagenome_FD_187443 | JGI IMG/M metagenome (GOLD analysis project Ga0209712, IMG submission 187443) | Marine eukaryotic phytoplankton communities from Arctic Ocean - Arctic Ocean - Greenland ARC118M Metagenome (SPAdes) (version 2) | ecosystem: Environmental > Aquatic > Marine > Oceanic...
TCTAAACCTAACGTAGTAAAAAGTAGGCAACAATCGGGACTGATAACGTCACATCCCAAAGCTTTTGTTTTAGTTGGTTGGTTATTCGTTGTCTTAGGTATATATCTTTTGACTTTTGAATCGCAAGATAATGCAATGTTTGGTCTTGCTATGATCTTTGTTATTACTGGTGTGGTGACAACAATTTATGCAAATATTGCTATACCTAAAAAAAATAAAGATTAGGGCTATGTTTTTCGAGCACAGAACAAGTAAATTAATAAGACTAAAACAGCCGTCTATTTATTTCGCTAAATTATAGTCTACTATTTTTAAACCGTTACTTTGGTGTAAGTTAAAGTTATGCGTATATGGAAAATATATTTACTGTTTAGCGTACTTAGCTTAATAGTAAATTTAGTCTCAGGGTACTTATCAGATGTTTCAGTTTTAGATATTATTAATTGGGGTGCTTTAGTTTTAGCTCTCATTGGATTGCGAGGTTACATATATAAAGTTAACTACTTTTCTAAACAGTTTTGGAAATTATTTTTCCCAGCATTTCTTATCTGGTCAATAGTCTATTTAGTTTTGCTGTGGTTAGGAATTCCAGCCGAAGATCAAAACCTAACAGTCGCTTCAATTTATGGCGTAATATTCATCTTGTCTATTCCGCAAATGATAGCGTTGTATAGCTACGGTGTTAAAAATACCTAACAAAAATTTAAAGCTAAACTTATAAAAGTTGGCTCGGTTTCATATGTTAGTAAACGATTATCAGCCCCTTAAGTGGCTGTTGGTTTATAATTGAACATCACTCATCATCTATGCCTGTTGTATCGAAATAAGTGTTACATTAATCAAAAACATAGTTAACTTTTTTAATCGTCGCTTAACCTGTATTTAATGTATTTTGTATTCACGGTATTAATCTTAATTATTTAGTTTTATAACTATTACAAAAGGAAATCATTATGAGTAGTTCGGCAGTTGGTGGTGTAGTAGTCGTGATTATTATTGTAATAATTGCCATAGCAGCTTCAAAACGTAAAAAGTAGTAAACCTATGAATGATGTTGAATATAAAGCAGCTAATAAGGGCCTTAAAGAACTAAATATAGTTGACTGTTTACTATTCTATTGAAGATTATAGCTAATTATATTTAGGCTGTTAAAGGGACGTTAGCTGAACAAGGAAATATCAGTGCTTATCATTAGAAAATTTAAAAAGGGCGATGAAGTAGATTTGAGAAAGATTTTTTTCAATACAATCCGAAAAGTTAATATTAAAGACTATTCTGAACATCAAGTTAAAGCGTGGGCGCCAGGTGATTATGATCAATTAGCATGGTATAACCGTATGAGCTCTATGAATCCTTTTGTTGCTATTTTAGATAATAAAATTGTAGGTTATGCCGATATTCAAGATGATGGCTATATTGACCATTTTTTTTGCCATTGGAATCATCAAGGTAAAGGTATTGGTAAAGCTTTAATGAAAGCGCTAATGCTCGCAGGAGAAAAAAAAGGTAATGCGCGTTTTTATTTACATGCAAGCATTACTGCAAAACCATTTTTTGAACATTGTGGCTTTCAAATACTAAAATCTCAGCAAGTGAATATACGTGATCAAGTGCTTACTAATTATCTCATGGAAAAGTGTATCTGAATCGAGCTAACAGGCTCATTAATGAATATAAATACTAGTTGGTTACTTTCTTTTTCTTTCCTTAATATTTAAATCCTAATTATTGCCAGCGAAATGGGGATTATTGATACTCTCTCTGAACGATGAAACTTTAAAGCTTTACGAATTAATTTCTTCAACGTGGCTTTAATGATAATAGCTTTTGTTACTTTGACTTGGTAAATATTAAAGGCAATAAAAAAGGATCTAATGAATAGATCCCAAGTAGTGTATTACGCCATGCAAAAAGCAGGATTTTCTATTAACTTAAGATGATAAGTGTGACTTATCATCTATTTTATAAATAAGCAGCGAGCATTTTTATAAATTTTATTCAGCTATCAGCACTATATTCGCTAATATTACATCTTGATTAAAAGTTCTTACCTGTGTTGCTAATTGCGTTGATGCACTTTTGTTAGCAGAAACAGTTTTTAAAGGCATATTTTTTAGTGAATTTTTTAATTCAACTTTAGCTAAATTCATAATCACATTATGATTGATTTTTTCAATTTCAGTGACTTCAATGTAATCCAACGATTTTGCCGAAACGCTAGTAGCAAAAATGCCAGCAAGCATAATACAGAGTCGGGTGTTAAATTTTTTGTTAATCTCGTTTGTATTTTTCATAATAAAAGTACCTATAGTAAAATGTTATATCCGTATAGACTTTTTAGGACCTTGTCTCGCATGTATTGAAGTGGGTTGGGAGTCACTTGCAATATTAAAACCCGCATATAAATCGAGAGTTGAGATGAAGTCCTTCATCTACGAAAGGAATAATACGCAATAACTGGTAATTTTAAAACTGACAATTTATAATCTAATCCATTAGAAAAACTAATGCCATGTTATTATGCTGCTTTAATGAATTTTTATACATAATACAAACCCGTTTTATTTAATTTTTATTGTGAGGAATAGATTTTTTGGCCAATAGATTACCCCCTTTAAATGCATTGCGCGCGTTCGATGCATCTGCTCGTCAGTTAAGCTTTACAAGGGCTGCGGAGGAGTTGTTTGTTACGCAGGCAGCAATCAGTCATCAAATAAAAGCGCTTGAGGAATATTTGGGGCTTAAGTTGTTTATGCGTAAAAATCGCTCATTATTATTGACTGAAGAAGGTCAGTCTTATTACTTAGATATTAAAGATATTTTTAATTCTTTGAATGATGCAACAGAAAAACTATTGGCTAGAGGTACAAAAGGATCTATTACGGTTAGTTTACAGCCAAGCTTTGCTATTCAATGGTTAGTTCCTCGTTTACAAGCTTTTAATATTCGTCATCCTGATATTGATGTAAGAATAAAAGCAGTTGATCAACGTGATAATTCATTAACTGAGGATGTTGATGTCGCTATTTATCACGGCAGAGGTCAATGGCTCAACTTACATGCTGATAAATTACACACCGAATATTTGATACCAGTTTGTTCACCTTTGCTTTTAAATGGTAAAAAACCCTTAAATACAGTGAATGATCTCACTCAGCATTCTTTATTACATGATGCTTCTCGTCGAGACTGGAAACGTTGGTTTAAACAAGTTGGTGTAAAAGGAGTTAACGTTAACCATGGGCCTATTTTTAGTCACTCAGCTATGGTGTTACAAGCAGCCATTCATGGCCAAGGTATTGCTTTGGCTAATAGTGTCCTTGCTAAGCCAGATATTGATTCAGGCCGATTAATTTGTCCATTTAATGATGTATTAGTCAGTAAAAATAGCTTTTATACTGTTTGCCGTGAAAATCAAATGGAGATAGGGAAAATAGCCTCATTTCGTCAATGGATGCTAGATACTGTAGAATCAGAGCAAGATGATATTGAAAACGGACAAATTAAATAATGCCAAAATTAGTAACATTGAGTGAAGAGTCTTTACAAACTGATCACTTTATACATCAAAATATTGTTCAAGAGCCAAAAGCGTTATTAGTTTTAGCCCATGGTGCTGGTGCGGACATGGACCATGAGTTTATGGAGATAATCGCGTCGCAATTAAATCTACATAAAATCAGTGTTATCCGTTTTAATTTTCCCTATATGATAAGACGTGCTGAAGATGGTATACGTAGACCACCTGATAGGATGCCCAAGTTAATTGACTGCTTTTTAAGTCTACTATCAAGTATTGATACTCAATTACCCCTCTTTATTGCGGGTAAGTCGATGGGGGGACGCGTTGCTGCAACCCTGCTGAATGAAAATATTGCTGGAGACATGTTTTCTCGTTTCAAAGGAGGGATCTGTTTAGGTTACCCGTTTCATCCACAAAAAAAACCTGAGAAGCTTCGCCTTGAACCCCTGCAAAGAAATCAAAAAAGACTATTAATAGTGCAAGGTGAGCGGGATGCCCTGGGTAATAAAGACGAAATTTCTCATTATGATCTTTCAACATTATGCCAAGTATTATTTTTACCTGACGGTGATCATAGTTTAAAGCCGAGAGTAAAGTCAGGATTTACACACCAGCAGCACATAGAGACGACAATACAAGCTATTGTGAGGTTTATTGATGAAAACTGTTAAACTTATTCCCTTATTGATGATTTTTATTGGTATCAGCGGCACTTTTTCAGTATTATTCGGCGCTTGGTTAGCTCATGTTGGCGCTGGCTTACCCCAAGTGCAACGAGTTGGCTTGGACACAGCTTTACAATATCAATTTATTCATACACTTGCGTTATTTATTACCTTGGTTTGTTATCTCATTCAACCCTTGAAGTTGTTAATTGCCGCCAGCTTAAGTTTAGTTCTTGGTATTTTGCTTTTCAGTGGTGGCTTGTATATGAAAATACTATTTGGTTTAAGTTTTTTTGCTAAATTGACGCCTTTTGGTGGCAGCTTATTAGCACTAGGTTGGTTTTTTCTATGCTTTGTGGGGATTGGTTTAACCAAAAAAATTAACCATTAATCATTCCATTATATTGATATTCTTATATTGAGTAAAAATTAGGTAAAACGTTATGACATCAATTGTATTATATTGTCGACCAGGTTTTGAGAAAGAATGTGGTGCAGAAATTCAAGAAAAAGCTTCTTGGAATGAAATTTATGGCTACTTAGAACTAGTTAAAAATCAGGGCATTGTTTATTTTCATTTAAATGAAAGTGAACATGGCGAAGCATTAATGGGGAAATTACCACTTAAACGTTTGATTTTTGCCCGTCAATGGTTTGTTACTGTCACAGATAAAATTGCTTTACCTGATTATAATCGCGTGGAAGCGATTACCGAAACCTTAGGTAAAGAATGGCAATATGCCGATTTACGTATGGAGATGCCTGATACTAATGAAGGTAAAGAGCTTTCCAAATTTTGTCGTAAGCTTGCTGTTCCACTTAGACAAGCGTTGAGAAAACAAAAAATATTAAGTGAAAAAGGTGATAAAGATGGCGCTATATTGCATGCGTTATTTTTAAGTGGTCAAGAAGTTATCTTAGGTTTTTCTTTGCATGAGAATAACTCACCCCATATTATGGGTATTCCCCGTTTAAAATTCCCCAATCAATCACCGAGCCGTTCAACATTAAAGCTTGATGAAGCCTTCTTGTTTTTTATTCCTAAAAGTGATTGGGAACACCGTTTAACTTCAGGCATGAATGCTGTTGATTTAGGCTCGGCACCAGGAGGTTGGACCTATCAACTCGTTAGACGTGGGATGATGGTGACAGCGGTTGATAATGGTCCTATGGCGGAGTCGTTAATGCAAACAGGGCAAGTTAAACATAAAATGATGGATGGCTTTAAGTATATTCCAATGAAGCAAAACGTTTACTGGTTAGTGTGCGATATGATAGAAAAACCAACCAGAGTCGCAAAGTTAATGGCTGAATGGTTAGTTAATGGTTATTGCAAAGAAGCGATGTTTAATTTGAAGTTGCCAATGAAAGGGCGTTATCAACAAGTAAATGACGATTTGCAAATAATGAAAGATATGTTTAACGAATATAAAGTGAAATATGAGTTGTATGCCAAACACTTATATTACGATCGTGAAGAAGTTACTGTCCATGCAAGGCTTTTATCGCCCTTGCCACCAAAAGAGTAGTTGTTAGAATAATCCTTTAGCTATCAGTGAAATAGAAAACTGATAGCTAAAGTTTAAATGACTTCTTTGTATTAGAGTCTTTCTAGCACAGCTTCGGTAAAGTCTGAAGTGCCATGGCTGCCACCTAAATCACGCGTTGTTCTATCACCACTAGCGATAACATCTGTAATCGCCGCTCTAATATTTTCAGCTTTATCACCCATGTCTAAATATTCAAGCATTTGAATTGCCGCAAGAATAACCGAGGTTGGGTTGGCTAGGTTTTTACCTGCAATATCAGGAGCACTGCCATGCACAGCTTCAAAGATAGCACAATCGTCACCAATATTTGCACCCGGAGCCATACCTAAGCCACCGACTAAACCCGCACATAGATCAGATAAGATATCACCAAAAAGATTAGTGGTAACAATAACGTCAAATTGCTCAGGGTTCATCACCAATTGCATACAGCAATTATCAACAATCATCTCTGTTGATTCAATTTCTGGGTAACGAGCAGCTACTTCACGCGCCACTTTTAAGAACAAGCCTGAGGTCGATTTTAAGATGTTAGCTTTATGAACTGCTGTGACTTTTTTACGACCTTCTTTTACGGCTGTTTCATAAGCAAAATTTAAAATACGCTCAGCACCATCACGTGTAACAATACTTAGCGCTTCGGCTTGAGTTCCATCTTCTGAAACCACTTGACCAGCACCAGAATACATCCCTTGAGTATTTTCACGAACGGTTAGTATATCAATATTCTCGTAACGGGCCTTTGTGCCTTTAAAAGAAAGTACCGGACGTAAGTTAGCGTACAATTTAAAATGCTTACGTAAAGTGACATTGATTGAAGTAAACCCTTCACCGACTGGTGTTGTTAGTGGACCTTTTAAGCTAACTTTGTTTTTTTCAATGAGTTTTAATGTTTCTTCCGGAACCAACTCGCCATGTTTTTCTAGTGCAATAAGGCCTGCATCAGCATATTCGTAGTTAAAATCACAACCAGCTTTATCAAGGATTTTGATGGTGGCGTCAATAATATCTGGACCGATACCGTCGCCAGGGATAACTGTGATAGTTTGCTTAGTCATTAAATGTACCTTTTATAAAATTCTCAAATGAAGAATATTCGGCGAATAAAGCCAGTAGAGTAATTGGGCAGATTTATACCATATTGATGTTGTGTAAGCGAGCTTAAAACCTTTCAGAATGATAATGAAAACGTGGTTTGACTAAATACATTACTATATTAGTCAAAATTAACGGTTTAAGTATTTAATGTTGATGAATATTTGATTTATTGCACATCAAGGCGTGTGATTTTTAGGCGTAACAGGATATTTTAATTATTGAGTAAATCAATGAGACTGAAGTTTGGGCATGGAGTACCAGTTCTTATTTTTAATGGCCCATTAACCGCAAATAATGAAGTCTATTGTTTGTGCCATTATCTCCTTTAACACCTCTCTTGGTTTGACAAACAGCATTGGCTTATTTACCAACCCTTCTTTAGTTATACTAGGCTAGAAAGTAGCTTTGGCCTTGTTTAATTTTCGTTTGATAGCCTAATATCCTTTAGATTAAAACCTAAAGGAATATCCTGTTTTAATGTCAGTAATTGCCTAGTCATTTTAAATTGCTCTTCAGCCTCAATAAGCTTTTGATAGATGCTTTCTTTTAGATCTTCAGCATTAACTAATGCAGTTAAAGATTGATATTGGTTAAGTAATGAAGAGGCTGTTACTTGACCAACTCCAGCAACACCTGGGATTTTATTGGTTGAGTCGCCAGTTAACATCCAAAAGTCTATGAGTTGATTGGATTTAACATTAAATTTTTCGTGAATATGTTCCTCATCTAAATAACGTTTATTAAAATAGTCATAAACATTAATATTTTGGTTGATGAGTGATAAGAAACCTTTGTCAGTTGAAATGATGGTCACTTTTTGCCCCCTAAGCGCAACTTTAACGGCTAAGGTTGCGATTAAATCATCTGCTTCATCTTTATCTGAAATTAATGAGTCAACATTTTGGTGCATAAAAGTATCTTGAATCGTCGTTAGTGCATTTGATAAATGTTCAGGCATTTTTTTTCTGCCTTTTTTATAATCAGGGAAAAGTTGATATCTCCAGCAAGGGGTTTCACTATCAAACACAGCAAGGGCATGAGTTGCCTGCATTTTAGTCAATATTTTAGATAATGCTAGACTACATGCTTGTTGCGTGTTTTTTAAAATTTGTTGTTGAGTGTTTTCTGAAAGTTTGTCATCAGAAAGACTGTTTTTATTTAATAAAAACGGTCTTTCTTGAACTGCGTATATTCTACGAATTAGGTTTAATGCATCAATCAATACAATGTGCATCGACATTAGCCTCTGCCTTCAGATACTTTGTAACAAGGGATATAGCGGCTGCCTGGAAGTTTCATTCGCTGCTGTGAAACAAATGAAGCTAATAAATCATCTATTACATTCATGATTTTAGGCTCACCAGATATAATAAAGGGACCATGTTCTCTAATAGATTTTATACCTGAAGATTTGACATTACCAGCGACAATACCTGAAAATATTTTTCGTAAATTAGCCGCTAAATTGGCTGTTTCTAAATTACTCTCAAGGGGTAACTCTGCCATTTTTTGATGTGTGGGTTCAAAAGGCTGTTGGAATTCTGAATCAATAAATAATGACCAATTAAAATGGTAAGCATCGCCAGTCTGTTTACGATGGCTAATAACTTCTGTTAAGCCAGCTTTCATTGCTTGAGAAACGCCTTGGGCATCATCAATAATAATTTGATAAAGCTGCTGGGCTTTTTCTCCTAAAGTCTCGCCAATAAAAGTATCTATGCCATTAAAGTAATCCGCAGACTGAGCTGGACCGGTTAAAATGATTGGCAATTTTTGCTCTCGGTTTTTGGTGTTAAGCATAATCCCTAATATGTAAAGTAACTCTTCTGCTGTACCTGCGCCCCCAGGGAAAATAATAATACCGTGAGACATCCGTACAAAAGCCTCTAAACGTTTTTCTATATCAGGCATAATCACGAGTTCATTAACTATCGCATTTGGGGGCTCAGCGGCAATGATACTGGGTTCTGTTAACCCCAAATAACGTCCCTCTTTATTACGTTGTTTGGCATGAGCTATTGTTGCCCCTTTCATTGGACCTTTCATTGCTCCTGGACCACAGCCGGTACAAATATTAAAGCCACGCAGGCCGAGTTGATAACCTACTTTTTTAGTATATTTATATTCGGTATCATTAATTGAATGCCCGCCCCAGCAAGTAATTAAATTAGCCTCTGTCTTGGGTAATATCACGCTAGCATTACGAAGGATATCAAAAACAACATGGGTGATATGTTCGGATGGAGGCACTAGCTGCTCAGATATACTTATGTATCTAGTGTTGATAAATAAAATATCACGTAATACCGCCGATAAATGTTCTTGAATACCCTTGATGATTTTTCCGTCAACAAAGGCGTGCAGGGGAGGATTATTTAAATCGAGTTTCACTCCGCGTTCACGACTTAAAACTTTAATTTGAAAATCTTGATATTGTTGATATATTTCTTCTGCATCGTCAGTATGGCTGCCAGAGTTTAATACTGCCAACGAGCAGTTTCTATATAGCTTATATAAATTGCTTGCAGCTGACTCCTGAAGTTGATCAACTTCAATTTGAGACAGTAAGTTCATATTCCCTACAGGACTTAATGTGGTATGCATATCTCAACTCCTTCGCAATAATAAATAACATAGTTACATAGTTACATAGTTACATAGTTAGTGGGTAATAAATAACATAGTTACATAGTTAGCGGGAAATATGTAAACGACTCAGTCTATTCCTAAAGTTTCACTTGCTATAAAGCACTGTATAAATGATGTAACACAATGTTATTGTTTTATTTTTGGTGATACGTATTAAATCAATTGACATATGACTGCTGTCATTTAATTTTAGCTCTGTTTTTTAAGATCTCTCAATTAATGATAACAATTTTTTATATCGGTCATTAGTTAAAATGAATAGCTAACTAGAGTTAACACTTTACCAAGGATAATTAATAAAAGTCTTAATCGTTTGAGTATCGATCATTAATTAACGATTCTTGAAATTCACTAGAGCAATTATAATACTTGATATAATAGTCGTTGACGATATTGATAAAAAGTAAATTATTGCCTAAGTGTCCTCAAGTTAGGTGCTGTTTGCTGTATTGAACTCCTAAAAGGATTGATATCTAATCCACCTCGCCTAGTATATCGAGCAAAAATCGTCAATTCTTCTAAGTGACAATAGCTAGTAATGTCAGTAAATATTCGCTCTACACATTGCTCATGAAACTCATTATGTTGCCGGAAAGAAATAATGTAGTTCAATAATATTTCATGATTTAATGGCGCGCCTTTATAGCTAATATAAAGGCTAGCCCAGTCTGGTTGGTTGGTAATTAAGCAATTAGACTTGAGTAAATGACTAACGACAAACTCTTCTTTACTCTCAGCACCTGAATATTGAATACCTTTTAGTAACTCTTTTTGATAATCATAATTATCAATAGTTACGTCTAAATCATCAATACAGTTTGCTTGAATACTTGATATTGCAAGCGCGGGGCATTGATCAACCTTAAATAATTTAACTTTAGCGGTTATTCCAGATGTAAGAGATAAATCTTTAATTAAAATATTTTCGACCGCTTGCCATGAATCAAACTTTGTTTGATTAAAGCTATTTAGATATAATTTAAATGATTTTGACTCGACTAAGTTTGGACTGGTACAAGAAAACCTAAACTCTGCGACAGCAACAATAGGTTTTCCTTTGTTGTTCAACCAAGATAATTCATAACCATACCAAACATCTTCACCTGTAAATGGTAAACAATTATCTTTTAGCGCTAAATCATCTCTATTAAGTTTTCGGGGTACCGCTTGCAATAAATCTGAGTTATATTCGCTGCTGTAATTAGTTTCTTTGCCAAGCGTTAACGTTGTTAATTCTTTAGCGTTCTGATAATTAGCCATAAATTTACTTTTTTTGTTTACAATTCACTTTATTTTAAAGGATCTTGCTCTTTGATGATATTACCAAATTCCCCTTTAGTTGAATCCTTATGGATATTCGCTAATAATTTTGTCGATTTACATGAAAAAAGTACTGGGGGCTTACCCATAATAGAAAAAGATGATGATTGGCCCTCTGCTTGTCAACAAGATGACTATGATGAGAATAATATTCACTGGCGCCCAGTTATAAGCGAGATAGCTTTATCTTTTGAAAATATTGAGAGTGCTCTAGAGATTTCTTTACATCCCGATATAAAAACTTATTTTTCAACTTTTTTTAGCGAATCTATAAATGCAACATGTGAAGATGGAGAGCTATCTTTATTATTTGCCTGGAACAATAAAGACTTCTATCGATTGCAAGAGAATATTATTGGCCATATTTTGATGAAAAAACGGTTAAAACAAGAAAACACCATCTTTTTTGGGGTAACTAACGAAGATGACATGATTTTGTCAATTAATAATGAAACGGGTGCTGTTTGGGTGGAAAGGGTAGGCTGTAAGGCACACAAAAAACTGGCTGACTCATTAAATGATTTTATCCGTCAATTAACACCGGCATTATAAGTTTACTAAAAATTTATTAACGCATGTCAATGCGATAGTGGTTAACACGCCTTGATATGTTTTTTTATTTTAGCTATTTCTAATTTCAGTTCTTGAATTTCTTTTTTTAATGGTTTTAATGCCTTTTCAATTGCCAAGTTGAACGCCTGAACATTTTCTTCAGTTTCTTTTTTCTTTATTGCTATTGGTTTTTCATACTTTAACGAAATAAAGTCAGGGTCATGTTGCCAAGTTTTTAAGGTTGAGATAATTACAGGTAATGGCACGCTTGTTGATAATTTTGTTTTAATAAGTGCAATACTTGGTTTTTTACCTTTATTCGCAAGTTGATTAGCAATAATTAATATTTCATCAGACATGGACATATTGATACCTTTGTTAGTTTAATCCATTAGATTCTAGCTTTTTTTTTTACAACTTTAAATGTAATACTGTTCTGATTAGCAAAATAGAAAATTTATAATTAGTTGATCGAACAGAGTTAATTAAATAAAAAAACATAAATGAAGATTTTAAAACATACAGTGACTCCAGTTGAAGTGTCAACTCCAGTCACTGTATGTTTGCAGCTGGTTTATGTGATTAGTTAATCTGTGTTTTTGGGGCAACAACCAGATATTTTAAGTTGCTTGGTAAGTCGGTAAGTTTTTTATTAAACAGAAATCTTTCTCATGAGATTTGACCTATTTTTAAAAACGTTTTATCTTAGTCGACTATTCAACTTAATAATAAAGCATAGCTGTAAAGGAAAGCAGATGACAGATGTGGTAAATATAAAAGAAAACGTTGATATTAGAGCAACCTATTTGGCTGCGGAAGATCTTAAATTAGCCGCCTCTTTATTGTATCAGGCTTATCATGATGACCCTATATTTTTAGAAATATTCAATAGCAAAAATGATGATTATGAGCAACGTTTAAGAGCGTCTATTAGAGAAGAATTAGGCGCGTTTTGGCAAGCAAAACAACCTATGGTAGGCTTGTATTTAGGGGGGACGATGGTTGGCGTTGCCTGCTTAAATTGCCCTGATGATGGTTTAGGCTCTGAACGATTTTGGCATTGGCGATTAAAGATGTTATTAAGTGCGGGTTATTTTAGTACCAAACAAATGATTGAAAAAGAAAAACTAGTATTATCCGCCGTTCCGTTGAAAAAATTTCATATGTTATCTTTTATCGCAATCCACCCTTTACATCAGCATCATGGCTTTGGTCATTATCTTATGGCAGCAGTGAATACTGTTCTTGAAGAATATCCTGAAAGTGAGGGTGTTGCTGTTTATGCAACAACTGAAAAATACCGGGCGTTTTTTGGTGGTGGCGATTATAAAATTATAGAAGAAGTTAGTGTTGGTAATGTTTCTGGTGCATTAATGATACATTATCGAAAGTAGCAAAAATAACTGTTGAAGGTGATTTAACTGTAAAATACATTTAGTAAAACAAAACCGCTAAGTTTAATTGATGAGGCGGTTTCTTATTTTTAAGCTATCGGCAAATTTATAAGGCCTTATGTGAGTTACATTCACAATCAAATTCTTCAATTTAATACTCTTCCTTAATTAATTCCTTTATTTACAAATATTTTACAATATCAGGTTTTACCCTATGCATTTGTTTATAAATATAACTTACTATTATCCCTGTCAGGAAGACACTGAGAAGGAATCTCTGTTAGGAAAGCCCTAAGGAAGTAGCAAATAAATAGGATGTTTATTAAAGGAAGGTATAACAAGGATGTTAACCGGGCAAGGAAAATTACGGAGCAAGAAGCTAGGTGTCAGGATGACCTTAACGGATAGCTTTTCACACGGTTGTGAATGCATCAATATGATGTACTCCCTAGGAAGGGATGAATCCAAATAACAGGCAACACTAGGAATGTTTTTTAAGGATGAAAAAGGGATGGTTTTACGTGCAGGATGCACAAAAAATGCGGCTTATATAGCCGCATTTCCTTTTTAATTAGTCATCGACATTATTAATGCCATTTAAATAAGTGAAACAACTTATTTACTATTTAAATGGTGAAAGTCAATATCCTCTATTTCTGAGCCGGCATTTTCATTGTTGAAGACTTGCTCATCAAATTGATTCTCTGTTTTACCAATAATGATAGTTACCATGGAATCACCCGTTACGTTAACAGCACTTCTGGTCATATCAAGAAGACGGTCAACACCAATAATCAAACCAATCCCCTCAACAGGAAGGCCCACTTGATCAAGCACCATAGCTAACATGATTAAGCCAACGCCAGGAACCCCGGCTGTACCTATTGACGCCAGCGTAGCCGTAAGAATAACCATTAAATAATCGGACAACGTGAGGTCAACATTAAATACTTGAGCAATAAATACCGTAGCAACACCTTGCATAATTGCGGTGCCATCCATATTTATGGTCGAGCCTAATGGCACTGTGAATGAGGCTATAGAGTTTTTAACCCCCATTTTTTTAGTGGCAGTTTCTAATGTTACCGGAATGGTGGCATTACTACTCGCCGTTGAAAAAGCAAAGAGCGCAGCGGCTTTAACTTTTTTAAAGAAAGTAATAGGGCTCAGGCCCGTCATTAATTTTAACATTACTGGGTAAGTAATGAATGCATGAGTAAACAAAGCCGCTAGCACAACTAAAAAGTAGACAATCAAATTACCAAAAGTACTCCAAGCTAAATCAGTGAATAATGTCGCCATTAAACAAAATACACCATAAGGAGCAAGGTTCATTAATATAGCAACCAAACGCATGATGATTACATTCATGTCTTCAAAAACAGCAGCAACTCGCTGACCTGGTTTGCCAGCGAGTACAGTAGCAATACCAAATAATAATGCAAAGACAATAATTTGTAGCATATTACCTTCAGCAAAGGCAGCAAATGGGTTATTTGGAAACATCTGAATAAATACTTGGGCTAACGATGGCGCTTCTCTAGAAGCAAATGTAGTGCTGGCCGCCATATTTACCCCTTCACCAGGGCTTATTAATAAAGCTAAAAACATTGCAAAGCTAATGGCGATTGCTGTGGTTATTAAATACAGTGCAATAGTTTTGCCACCTATACGACCTAGCTTTGTTGTGTCCTTTAATGAACAAGTTCCGCAGACTAGAGAAATAAATACTAATGGCACAACTAACATGCGCAAACTCGAGATAAATATTGCGCCACCAATATTAAATACACCATCAACAAGAAAATCTCTTAAGGATAAGTCGGCTATATATAGTGGGATAACAAAATCAGAACCGTTGGGCATTAACCATTGCAAAAATTGGCCAATAAAAAAGCCAGCGGCCATACCTATGATGATTCGATTTGTTAAACTTAACGTTTGTGTTTTGCTCATATTTTATTCTTATATTTTAATATTGAGTTGTTTTTTTGCATTAAAAAATAGGTTTTAATGCCCGAATGAATAATATTGATGATCTTAGTAAAAAAAACCAAATCAAATATTGCTAAAGCTACAATCTTTCTTATTATCTATAGTAACCCGCTAGTTTTTAACTCAAATTGAGCAATTAAAAGCTTACAATTAAACCTGTAATATTTACCTGTTTATAGATTAACAATAAATATAGTAATTATATACCACGCATAGTCGCTTTTTTATATTAGGTAGTGTTCTCAGTGTACCTTTTTAGTCAAGGAGTGGTCAGTTTAACAATACAAATATCATGGAGATGCCTGTATGGAACTGCTTAGACATTTAAGTTTGACCCTGTTTTTAATCACGTTAGTTGCTTGTGGTGGTGGCAGTTTAGAAGGAGGGAGTGAACCTAGTGATGGAGTGAGTGCTCCTTCAAACATACTGACTATCTCTATTTCTGATACTAATGTTACCGAGCAAAACCCTGCGACAATAACGGTAACACTTAATAAGGACGGGGAGCCTGTAGCAGGAGAAGTCATTACTTTTACCGCATCCCTTGGTCACTTTTTACCTGAATTTGGTACAGCTCTTACTGGAACTAATGGTGTTGCCACTATCGTCCTAAATTCAGGTGATATTAGTGGTGCGGGATTAGTCACAGCTAGTGTAAACCAGAGCCAAAAAGTCTCCATAGGTTTTAGCACTCAAGCTACTTCTTCAGTGATCTTATCACTTGGTTCTGCCGACGTTAGTCTAGCTGAAGTCTCTTCTGGTGGTACAAGTGTTATTTCCATTTCAATCATCGATGAACAAGGGGATTTATATACTGAGGCTGTGGAATTTAGTTTTAAATCAATTTGTAGTCAGAAGGTAAATCCCACTGCAGTATTGAGTACTCCCTATACCACTTCAAACGGCATCGCAACGAGTACTTATTTAGCTCAAGGTTGTGTAGGGGATGATACAATTACCATTAATACAGTCGTCGCTGGTGTTAATTTGTCAGCAACTACAACAGTTAATATTTTACCAGCAGATGCTGGAAGTATCATATATGTTTCTGCATTACCCGAAGCTATTTTCATTAAAGGTACAGGGGGTGATGAAAGTTCAACTATTGTATTTCGTGTTTTAGATGTCAACGGTAATCCCGTTGAAAATAAAGATGTTGAATTTGAATTGAGCACAACTGTGGGAGGCTTGACTCTTGACCCACTAATGGCAACAACAAATGCAATGGGTGAAGTGCAAACTGTTGTTAATTCTGGCACGGTTTCAACTAGTATAAAGGTTAAAGCAACTATTACTGGAACAGACCCTGTCATATCATCTTTGTCTAAACAATTAGTATTATCAACGGGTGTGCCTGATCAAGACAGTTTTGACTTATCTGCTAATATTTTAAATCCAGAAGGCTGGAATATTTCGGGCTCTGAAGTTAGTGTAACAGCTAGGTTAGCAGATGCTTTTAATAATCCAGTTCCAGACGGCACTGCCGTAAGCTTCACAACTGAAGGAGGTTCAATTGATTCCTTCTGTACAACCTTAAATGGTAGTTGTTCTGTTATATGGCGAAGTCAGCAGCCTCGTCCTGAAGGTCATGTTTTAGGTGACTTTAATAATATAGATAATGTTCCAGAAGTTTTTAATACAATGGGACAAAAATATGGTGGTAGAGCTACTATTTTAGCCACGGCAATTGGTGAAGAATCATTCCCTGACTCAAATGGTAATGGTCGATTTGATGCTAGTGAAGTTGAAGCTTTTAACGGTAATAATATCAGTGGATTACCTTACGATCTAAAAGAAGCTTTTGTCGATCATAACGAAGATTTTTTTTATAACCCTGGTGAAAATTCGTCATTGGAGCAGTCTGGCGGAGATTTAGAAGAGTTTACTGACTTTGATAATAATGGAGTTTTTGCACAAAACGATGGGTTATATAACGGTGTCTTGTGTTCTGAACCGGCTCATGCTGGATGTTCTGAAAATGACAAGTCAATAAATGTTAGAGCAGAATTGGTATTGATTATGTCGGGTTCTAATCCCAAATTTGAAAGTTTAACACCTACTATTGTCATTGTTGGTGAGAGCACATCGACAGGAAGTGTAATAATTGCTGATCTTCATAACCAGCCAATGCCAGCAAGCAGTAAAGTTAGTTTTTTTGCATCAGTCGGTTCAATAGTGGGTGCATCAAGTTTTACTTGGCCGAGTGATAATCATAATGGAGGAACGCAATTCTCAGTTGTGATTAAAGGAGAAACAACGCCTAAATCAGGAACTTTAACTGTTGAAGTAGAAACTCCTGCTGGTTTAATTACTTCTTTTAGCGTTAGTACTATTACTATCAATTAATAATAATAAAAATGATCAAAAAAGCTCTGTTAGAGCTTTTTTAATATACTTAATTTAAGATGATGAAGTATGTTTACTTATTCATTTCACCAATCAAAAATGCAGAGATTTCACCACCAACCTTCAACGTTCGTTCTTGACTAATAATACCGAGTCCAGAGCTGTCAGTAAATGGGGCAATCTCCATCATATCTCCGCCAGTAATAGGATATTTAGCGGCTAATGCTCGTAATATACGCATCGCTTCTTCTGGCATAATACCATCGGGTTCAGGCGTTCCTGTTGCTGAAGCGAAACTGTCATCAATACCATCGATATCAAAACTGACATAAAGCTCATCTATATTTTCATCTTTTAATTGATCTAAAATATTATTGATGACGGCTTCAACGCCTTGCTCTTTAATTTCGTGAGCCCAATGTTGCCTTACGCCAAACGTGTTCTCCCAATGCGATTTAGGTTTACCACTTGAACGAATACCTACTTGAATTAAATGATGGGGTTGATGTAAGTCATCTAATATATGAGTACACCAAGAGCCAAAACATAAATCAATACCTAAACGTTCAACTAATAAGTCGGTGTGGGCATCAAAATGGATAATAGCGGCACGCCTTCCTTGTTTTTTCTTTGCTTGCAAATAAGCTTTAGTCAATGGGTAACTGACGCTATGATCGCCCCCTAAACCAAAAATACCTTTGTTAGGAAATGTTTGATAAAAATCATGTAAGACATCTTCGGTGATGGTCAATGGACTCACAGCAAATTCACTGTTTTCATCTTGGTACAAGGCTTTACGGCAATTTGATAGTGTTGCGTCATTTAAATATTTATCAGCAAGCAGATGAGGAATGACTCTAACATCACCGATATCAAAAGCAGTAAGTTCAGGGTATTGCTCTAATAGGGTTGAGCGGATAAATAAAGGGCCCCAATTTGCACCTCGTAAAATACCACCACCACAATCTGAGGCCACACCTAAAATAACCGCCTTAGAGCTATTAGGTAGGTCATTTAACGATTGTTTCCATAAGCTATCAATATTGGTGCTTTGTCCAAAAATAGACTGGTGAAGACGCTCTTTGCGCTCTTTTGCGGTATTAACGGTAAAAACACCATTGCCAGGAGGACATAAACAGTTTTCTAATTTATTTTGTAACTTTGACCATGAAGTGTCCATAAATAATCTCTTCTTATTTGTTTATTTATTGGTTTGTTGTAATTAAGCTATTTTAATGTGTTTAATTTAAAATAATATTAACTGCGACTTTTTGAATTTGTTGGTTTTTTGAATAAGGCATGCTAATTTGATTTATACATTGAAAAAGCTTGTAAAAGTGTTTATCGATTCATATATATCTGAGGTAGCATTAATTTATTGTGATTCTCCTCTTATGTTTTCTTGCAAAGTCTATTATGATTGCGCCAGAAAACGGGTTTATTATAGCGAAAAGAGCCAATTAGGTGAATCCCGTAATATGAATATAAAAATAATTACTTGTTACTTTGCATATTTATCGATATATCTACTAATAGTTATTCATCGATTTTTATTAAAAAGAAATTTTCCTTTATAAGTAAACGCTGATAATTAAAGAATGCTCGCTGCTTCGCTTTGTTTTACTTGTAAATTTAACTTATGAATAAATAGATGAAAAATAATTTATCTATTTTCTAGGAAACTAATATATATATGGCAAAATCACTAGTTATTGTCGAGTCGCCAGCCAAAGCGAAAACAATAAACAAATATTTAGGTAACGATTTTATCGTAAAATCAAGTGTCGGTCATATTCGTGATCTTCCACATAGTAGTACGGGTAAAAAAGCCGCGACTAAGTCTCCAGCTGAGGTCCGAAAAATGGCACCTGCAGCTAAAGCAAAATACAAAGCGAAACGTGAAAAAATTGCTTTAGTTAATCGCATGGGAATTGACCCTGAAAACAATTGGCAAGCTGATTATCAAATCTTGCCAGGTAAAGAAAAAGTCGTTGCTGAATTGCAAAAACTGGCAGAAAAAGCTGATATTGTTTATCTCGCAACCGATTTGGATCGCGAGGGTGAGGCGATAGCATGGCATTTAAAAGAAATTATTGGTGGCGATGATGAAAAATTTCGCCGTGTAGTCTTTAATGAAATAACTGAAAGCTCTATTCAACAAGCATTTGCAACACCAAGTGAATTAAGTATGCCGGGTGTTAATGCGCAACAAGCGAGACGTTTTTTAGATCGTGTTGTTGGCTTTATGGTTAGTCCGCTGTTGTGGAAAAAGGTCGCTAGAGGTCTTTCTGCAGGCCGTGTTCAATCAGTAGCAGTTAAATTGGTTGTTGAACGTGAACGAGAAATAAAAGCATTTGACCCTAAAGAATTTTGGGAGATTTCAGCCGAGACAACGTCTCAAAATAAACTTGATTTACAACTTGATGTCACCCATCAAGATGGCAAAGCATTTAAGCCAACCAATGAAAAAGAAACTAACAAAGCGTTAACGGTATTAGAACAAGCAAATTATGCAGTTAGTAAACGTGAAGATAGGCCTTCAAAAAGTACGCCTTCAGCGCCTTTTATTACCTCAACCTTACAGCAAGCGGCTAGTACAAAGCTTGGTTATGGGGTTAAGCGAACCATGGGGTTAGCCCAACGTTTGTATGAAGGTGGGCATATAACTTATATGCGTACTGACTCGACTAATCTGAGTCAAGGTGCTATTGAAATGTGTCGCGGTTATATTGCGGATACCTTTGGTGAAAATTATTTACCTGAAAAAGCTAAAATATACGGCTCAAAAGCAGGTGCTCAAGAGGCGCATGAGGCGATTAGACCGTCGAACGTTAAAGTAGAATCTGCTTTTATGGCTGATATGGATGTAGACGCTAAAAAACTTTACGATCTCATCTGGCGTCAATTTGTGGCTTGTCAAATGACAGCCGCTAGATATACCGTGAGTACGTTAACCGTTAGTGCATCAGAATTTGACTTGAAAGCTAAAGGCCGTGTGATGCAATTTGATGGTTGGACTAAGGTTCATCCTCAATTAGCCAAAGGGGATGATAAACACTTACCGGATTTGGCAGTAGGAGATAAGTTATCATTGAAGTTGTTGACACCTGTGCAGCACTTTACTAAGCCCACTGCACGTTTTGGTGAAGCATCACTCGTCAAAGAGTTAGAAAAACGCGGCATTGGCCGCCCATCAACTTACGCCTCAATTATTTCAACTATTCAAGACCGTGGTTACGCCCGCTTAGATAAAAAACGATTTTATGCCGAAAAAATGGGTGAAATTGTTACTGATTCATTATCAATGAGCTTCAAAAAGTTAATGAACTTTGATTTTACTGCCAATATGGAACAAGAATTAGATGAAATAGCAACAGGTAATGCTGATTGGAAAGGGGTACTGGACGATTTTTATAAAGAGTTTACTCAGCAGCTTACTTTAGCGGATAAACCTGTTGAAGATGGTGGAATGCGCAATAACGAACCTATTTTAACTGATATTGATTGTCCTACTTGTAATCGTAAAATGACTATTCGAACTGCATCTACAGGGGTTTTCTTAGGGTGTTCAGGTTATGCTTTACCCCCTAAAGAGCGTTGTACAAAAACCATGAACCTTATTCCTGGTGAAGAAGCGGTGAGTGTGTTGGCTGAAGATGCAGAGACTGAAGCTTTACGAGCAATGCATCGTTGTAAAAACTGTGGCACAGCAATGGACAGTTATTTAATTGATGAAACCCGTAAATTACATGTCTGTGGTAATAATCCCGTTTGTGATGGTATTGAGCTAGAACAGGGAACTTTTAAAATTAAAGGTTATGACGGTCCTATTTTAGAATGCGATCGCTGTGAATCAGCCATGGAACTTAAATCGGGCCGTTTTGGTAAGTATTTTGATTGTACTAATGAGGACTGTAAAAATACCCGCAAGCTCTTAGCCAGTGGTGAAGCAGCGCCACCAAAAGAAGACCCCGTGCAGTTACCTGAATTACCTTGTGAAAAGTCTGATGCACATTTTGTTTTACGAGACGGTGCTGCAGGTATATTTTTAGCGGCTAATACGTTCCCTCGTTCAAGAGAGACAAGAGCACCAAAAGTTGAAGAACTACAAAAATTTAGAGATCGAATATCCTCTAAATTTTATTATTTAGCTGATGCACCATCGCAAGACCCGGATGGAAACTTAGCCGTTGTTCGTTATAGCCGTAAAACAAAAGAGCAGTATGTGATGACCGAACTTGAAGGTAAAGCTACGGGCTGGAATGCTAAATTTGTTAATAGTAAATGGCTTGAAGAAATACCAGTTAAAAAAGCTAAGGCTAAAGCGAAGAAAAAGCCAGTTAAAGCCAAGAAGCCAACTAAAGCTAAATAATTTTGAATAATAAAAAACGCTCTTATGAGCGTTTTTTATATCAATTAAAGGATTATTTTATACGGGTCTGTGATAACAGGAGCTAAGTAAATCTATTCATTTTTAATAAGCGACTAGCTGAATCTAGGCTAAAAGCTTAATAATCTAAATCTTCAATTTCATCAATAATTTTTCTTGCTTCAGCAATAGTGCAGTCGGTTTTAATGACTAATTCATTGATCGTAATACCGGCATTTCTGTTGGCAATATCAAGTATTTCTTCATGACTTAAATGTTCATTTTGTTGGCGTAACAACTTTGCGAGCCACAACCAACTTTTCTCATCAGAAGTTTCTATTAATCCGACTACCTCAATAATCTTATAACGTTCTATTTTTAACTGCCAATTTCTTGAACGTCCAATACGATGTAAATCTCCACCACAAGCTCTTATATGAGCTTTTAATGCGTATGCTTTCATTACTCGGCGCAAGAATGAAGGTAGGTTAACTATGGCTTGTTTTGACACAATGTGTACCAGTTGTAATAATTAATATTTTGATTATTAGGAAAACAGCGTATTAAATTTTCATGAAAATATGTTCAGAAAATTTGTTGAAGGTGTTAATGATTACCATTTTTTCTTGGGTTCAAATAAAACATCTAAATTATCTTCTGACTCTTTCGTTTTTTTCTTACCATCATTAGTATTAGTCTTCTTTAACAAGTCGGCTATTTCTTTAAGTTTTGCATTAATTTCATTTCGCTTTACTTCAATATATTCACTTTTTATTGGGTGGTTAATCAATGTTTGTAATGCTTTTTGAAAATATTGACGAGCAGAACCGATCATTTCTTTATTAAAAGCCTGTATACCTCGCTTTAATAAATTTTCAATATTGATTTCTAAATATATAGCATCAAGGCTTTGGTCATGCTTCATAAAAGTTGGTGCGTCAATAATTCCTTTAGCTTGTTCAGACTTTAATATTGCCCTAAGTTTCTTTATACATTGTAAAACTTTAATCAGTTGCTGTTCATTATCTGTCAAGATAAAAGCTTCTGTAGAGACCTCTTTATTTAATGCTAATTCAACTGATAATTTTAATTGAGAGTCAAATTCCGTTATACGTTGACTAATGTTTTTAAGTTCAGGTTTTAACTGTTTAATTATCTTGGCAGCATTAAAACAACGGCGATAAAGTATTTCAATCAACGCAGGGTTTTCTGGTAACTGTTTTAAGTTTGAAATGATATCTTCTGTCTCATCAATAATCGCTTTTTGCTTGGCAATTTTGGACCATTTCTCTGCTTCGAGTTTATCTTTGTGTTGTTGCATTACATTAGCTGCAACAATAAGAATTATTAAGATAATAATTAAGCCAAAAATAATTGGAATCATGTTTAATACTCATTATTTCAAATAAATAAAATGAATAATAACAGTCTACAAAAAATGCTTTGCTAAGCATAGAACTAAGGCCATTTTATGTAAAAAATATAACGTTAAATGATATGAAAGATACGTATTAGTAAAAATATTGAGACTTTAATGTAAATTATTTGTAAATTGGGGGCTAAATTTTTGATATATATTTATAATAATTAAAAATTATATGGAATAAACTTTCAATTAAGTATATATTTTTGGTATAAGAAATATTTTGAAATGAAATTATGAAGTTGCAACAACTCCGTTACATTGTTGAGGTCCTTAACAATAACCTTAATGTCTCTGCTACGGCAGAAAGTCTTTTTACTTCTCAACCAGGTATTAGTAAGCAAGTTAGAATGCTTGAAGACGAGCTTGGTATTCAAATATTTGGCCGAAGTGGTAAGCATTTAACTCATGTTACCTCTGCAGGTAATGAAGTGATTAATATAGCGACACAAATATTATCAAAAGTTGAAGCGGTAAAAGCGGTAGCTCGTGAGCATACTCAACCCGATGAAGGGCGTTTACGTATTGCTACCACTCATACACAAGCTCGTTATGCTCTTCCTGAAGTGATTCAAGGGTTCATTAAAAAATATTCAAAAGTTTCTTTACACATGTCCCAGGGAACACCAGCACAAATTAGTGACGCTGCTTCCAAAGGTGATGCTGACTTTGCTATTGCAACCGAGTCCCTTCATTTGTACAACGACTTAATTATGCTTCCTTGTTATCACTGGAATCGTAGCGTTATTGTCCGTGCTGATCACCCGTTAGCGAAAAAACGCGATAACCTAACCATTGAAGATATTGCAAAATATTCATTAGTTACTTATGTCTTTGGTTTTACTGGCCGTTCGGAGCTTGATCTTGCTTTTGATCGTGCAGGCTTAGAGCCTAAAATTGCATTTACTGCCACCGATGCTGATGTGATAAAAACCTATGTGCGTTTGGGTGTGGGTATCGGTGTTATTGCTTCGATGGCAATAGATTCAAAACTTGATAATGATTTGGTCAGTATTGATGCTAGTCATTTATTTAATGCTAGTACGACTAAAATTGGTTTTAGACGCGGAACATTTTTACGTGGATACATGTTTGATTTTATTGAACGGTTTGCCCCACATTTGAACCGTGATTTAGTAACTAAAGCGATGTTATTAAAAAACAATACTGAAATAGATGCTTTCTTTGCTGATATAAAACTCATCACAAAATAATTAGAGGTATTGCGATGACGTTTTTTAGTGCTAACTTAGTTTTAGAATAAGCGCTTTTAATGGCTAAATGGTCGCTTCGATAAATATAATAAAGCAGTATAGCCATTGAAAAAATGGGCTAATAAAAAAGCTGACATTAAAGTCAGCTTTTTTTTATTAAAAATAAAATTTTAACATTCAATTATATTAACAGCCAAGCCACCACGTGATGTTTCTTTATATTTAGTTTTCATGTCATTGCCTGTTTCTAACATGGTTTTTATCACTTTATCTAAGCTGACTTTTTGGCTACCTGTCCCACGTAACGCAAGTCTTGATGCATTGATAGCTTTTACTGAACCCATAGCATTTCTTTCAATACAGGGAACTTGAACTAAACCACCAACAGGATCACAGGTTAAGCCTAAATTATGTTCCATACCAATTTCAGCTGCATTTTCGACTTGCTGAGGCGTTCCTCCCATAATTTCAGTTAATGCAGCTGCTGCCATCGAACAAGCTACGCCAACCTCACCCTGACAGCCAACCTCTGCACCTGAAATTGAGGCATTGGTTTTATATAAAATTCCAATAGCTGCAGCGGTCAATAAGTAACGAATAATATCTTCATCGGTCACGGTCTTAACAAACTTATCGTAATAACATAATACGGCAGGAATTATCCCTGCAGCTCCGTTTGTTGGTGCGGTAACAACTCGGCTACCTGCCGCATTTTCTTCATTGACGGCCATAGCAAATAAATTTACCCAGTCCATTGCCGTTAGTGGGTCACTATTATTCTCAATGATTAATGAACGATAAAGGGCAGGTGCTCGTCTCTTTACTTTTAAACCACCAGGTAGAATCCCTTCCGTTGCAATGCCGCGATCAATACTAGCGCGCATTGCTAGCCAAATGTTAACTAACTTAGCCCTGATATAAGGCTCATCATTCAAACATTTTTCATTATCCATCATAATGGTACTTATGCTTAAACCAGTTTGTAGAGCTTCTTTGAGTAGCTCGTCAGCTGAAGAAAACAGATGTGGACGTTTAATACTGTTGTGTAAAGAAAGCGCCTTGTCTTTCTCTTTTTCAAAATCACTTGCTTCAACAATAAAACCACCACCGATTGAATAATAAGTTTGTTCTAATAGTAATTTTTCATTTTTGTAAGCATATAGCGTCATACCATTTGCATGAGCAGGTAATGTTTTTCGGCGGTGATAAATAATGGCATTATCTTTTGGAAAGTCGACGCAGTGTGTTCCTGCTAAACTGATTTTTTGACTGGCAATAACTGCAGATACGATCGACTCAATAGACTCAACGGGAATTTCTTCAGGTGTTTCACCCGAGAGACCTAAAATAATGGCTTTACCGGTGCCATGACCAATGCCTGTTTGGCCAAGAGAGCCAAATAATTCGGTTTTTACTCGATCAACATTATCTAATAACTTTTTAGAGATTAATAAGTCAGTAAAAAGCTTAGCCGCTTTCATTGGACCCACAGTATGTGAACTAGAAGGACCGATGCCAATGGAAAACATATCAAATACACTAATCATAACTAAAACCTGAATAAATCCCGTTGGGATTGTAGTTAATTAAAATAATCTTCGGTTATTTTACCTTGAATTGATTTTAAATGCATCAAGTATAAATTATACAAAGATAAAGACTATACTGTAGTGTAAGACATATAGCTCAATTAATAGGATATGGATAATTAGTTTGTTTGTTTGGAATAACTCAGGTGGATCATTAAATCTTTCAACATAGCAGCGGTAGCACCCCAGATATTATATTGTTGATAAGGCATAAAGTGCACTTGGTGGTGGCTATTCTTTTGAACTATATTAATGGAATGGTGATTGTCGGTATTTAAAAAATGATGCAGTGGCACTTGGAATATTTCAGCAACCTCATTGTCATCCATTATGTAATTTTGTTTTGCGCTAATAAAAGCAATAATGGGTGTAACAATATATCCACTGATGGTTTGGTAAGGGTGCAATTGACCAACAATTTCTATTTCATTAATATTTAACCCTATCTCTTCTTGAGCTTCACGAAGAGCCGTATTTATTAAACCCCCATCAAAAGGTTCTACTTTACCCCCCGGAAAACTCACTTGACCAGCATGGTGGGTTAAATGATCCGCTCTCTTAGTGAATAAAATATCAAGTTGCTTATTCTTACCTTCAAGTTCAACTTCTACTATAGGAATAAGCACCGCAGCATTTTTTAATTGTCGATTATACTGATAGCTATGTGTTGACTCAGATAAGCTTTGCAGTTGGAATCGATGCAGAAATTCATTTTTAGTCATATGTAATTACCTAGCACAGCTTGCTGAGTACAGGTAAAATTTTCTTTACCTTATCATAGGTTTCCTGATATTCACTCTCAAGTGTTGAGTCAGCGACCAAACCGCCACCCGCCCAACAATGAATGACGTTTTTCTGGCAAACCAATGTGCGAATGGTAATACTAGTATCCATACTACCACAAGCAGATATATAACCAATTGAGCCACAATAAATACTACGACGATGGGGCTCTAATTCTTCGATGATTTCCATCGCTCTTATTTTTGGTGCGCCGGTAATTGAACCACCAGGAAATGCTGCAGTGAGTAAATCAGTATTACTGTATTCATGAGCAAGTTCACCTTCAACAGTACTAACCAAATGATGAACCGCGGGAAAACTCTCAATAGCAAATAGTTCGGGCACAACAACACTACCAGCTAAGCAAACTTTACTAATGTCATTTCTAAGTAGGTCAACAATCATAACGTTTTCTGCTCTATCTTTGATTGAGTGCTGAAGTGTCTCAGCATTTTTTTGATCAATGATTGGATTATTGTCTCTGGCCTTTGTGCCTTTAATGGGTTTACTTTGAACTCTATTATTTTTGACAGACAAGAATCTCTCAGGCGATATACTTAAAATTGCTGCATCGTTAAAACGCATGAATGCAGAAAATGGCGCATTGTTACTTGTTCTTAACGCTTGGTAAGCCAAAAATTCATCGCCTTGATATTTGGCTGAAAATCGTTGAGCTAGATTAATTTGATAACAATCTCCAGAGAGTAAATAATCTTGTACTTGTTTAAACTTTTCTCCGTATTGATGTTTGCTCAAATTTGATTGCCAAGCGTTAGTTAATTTAAATTGTTCAACTGCTTGTTTCTTTGAAAACGCACTTTCTTGCAATTTATCTTGCAAGTATTGAGTGATGTCAGCTCTCTTATTTTCTGGACAAACCAAATAACACTTATCACTTTTGCGATCAAAGATAATGGCTTGAGTATATATACCTATCGCCATATCAGGAATAGAAATATCCTGCTGAGCAACTGATGGTAGTTTTTCGAAACGCCTGCCTAAATCATAAGAAAAATAGCCTAATGCACCACCAATAAAAGGTAAAACAGTACTGGTTTTTTTATCATCCCCTTTATCAGGTGTTTGACTTAAGTCGGGTAAATTATATTGACTAAAAATTTTGTTAGCTGATATATCAACTAATTTTAAAGGTTCTTCTTTGCTGACTCTGACAGCTGAATTTTTTTGTTCGATATGCGTAAGCTCACCAAACGTCGATAAAGTAATTTCTGGTTGCCATACTAAAATATCGAATTGACTATTTATATGTTCACTATTACAAGAGTCTAACCACACCGCCCAAGGCTCATTAGCCAAAGGAGTGAATAACTCTAATGGTGATATACTCTGATCAGTGGATGCATTTTTGAGTAATAAGGCTTCAATAGTTATGTTGATTTTATTTGACAATTTTTTCACTTATTTATTAGTTACAGTGTTGAACAATATTTTAAGCTAATTTTGATACTTAATCAGCTAGCCGAGGTTTATCAAGCAATGTATGATATCGGCAATTTTATAACTTTCAACTAACTTTCTATTATAGTTTAAAAGTTTACTTATAGAGTCACTTAATTTGAGGGCAATCATGGCGATCATTAAGCAGCAAGATTTAATCGACAGTATCGAAGATGCATTACAATACATTTCTTATTATCATCCTATAGATTTTATTCAAGCATTAGAAAAGGCATATAACAAAGAGCAGAGTACTGCGGCAAAAGATGCTATAGCACAAATTTTAATTAACTCTCGTATGTCAGCACAAGGTAAGCGTCCAATATGCCAAGACACGGGTATTGTCACTTGTTTTGTTAAAGTCGGTATGGCTGTTCAATGGGATAGAACAGATATGACCGTGCAACAAATGGTTGATGAAGGTACTCGCCGTGCTTATTTAAATCCTGATAACCCTTTACGTGCTTCAATTGTTAAAGACCCTGCCGGTAAGCGCATTAATACCAAAGATAATACCCCAGCAGTTGTCCATATTGACCTTGTTCAAGGTAATGAAATTGAAGTGATGATAGCAGCTAAAGGTGGCGGTAGTGAAAATAAAAGTAAAATGGCAATGCTAAATCCGAGTGATTCAATTGCTGATTGGGTTGTTAAAACATTGCCGACAATGGGGGCTGGTTGGTGTCCTCCTGGAATGCTCGGCATCGGTATTGGCGGTACGGCTGAAAAAGCAGGCGTATTGGCAAAAGAAAGTTTAATGGACCCGGTAAATATTCAAGATTTAATTGATCGTGGACCTCAAAACGCAGAAGAAGAGTTGCGTTTGGAAATTTATGAGCGAGTCAATAAACTTGGTATTGGTGCTCAAGGGCTTGGCGGTTTAACAACGGTTGTTGATGTTAAAATTAACAGTGTCCCTACGCATGCGGCATCAAAGCCGGTAGTAATGATCCCAAATTGTGCCGCTACACGCCATATACATTTTCATCTTAATGGTTCAGGTCCTGCTAACTTAGTACCTCCTAAGATAGAAGAATGGCCTGAAATCACTTGGGAAGTTGGCGAGAATGTTAGGCGCGTCAATGTTGATGAGTTGACTAAAGCAGATATTAGCGAATGGAAAACGGGCGAAACGGTATTACTAAGTGGTAAAATTTTAACGGGTCGTGATGCTGCTCATAAACGTATACAGCAATTACTTGCTTCAGGCGAAGGCTTACCTGCAGGTGTCGACTTTACTAATAAGTTTATTTATTACGTTGGTCCAGTGGATGCAGTAGGTGATGAAGTTGTTGGTCCTGCAGGTCCTACAACGGCAACGCGTATGGATAAATTTACTGAAATGATGTTAGCTGAAACAGGCTTGTTAGGCACCATTGGTAAAGCAGAGCGTGGTGCTCAAACAGTTCAAACGATTAAAGAACATAAATCAGTCTATTTAATGGCAGTTGGTGGTGCAGCTTACTTAGTGTCTAAAGCCATTAAAAAAGCAAGAGTCATTGCTTTTGAAGACATGGGAATGGAAGCTATTTATGAGTTTGAAGTTGAAGATATGCCAGTAACCGTTGCGGTTGATAGTAATGGTGAGTCCGCTCATGTTACCGGTCCTGCTATTTGGCAAGCTAAAATTGAAGAACTTGATGCTAAACTGAAATCTTAAAGCATTTACCACCCAGAGTATGTTAATTAACATGCTCTGTATAAAACCTTGGTAGAAATGAGTGTTAGTGATTAGAGCCTTTTATTTTGAATACCCTAGTTAAATTATGAAGCAGTAAAATAGGATGAAACTCCACTCATATTACGGGCACCAATAATTGTATCAACAACCACCTGGCATCGTTTGCGAAGGAAAGTTATCCTATTAGACAACCAGATAATTTAGGGGGTTGGTACAAAAAGTTTTTAATTGGATAAATACATACCTTAACGCCAATTAATCAAGCTATAAATAGTGGCTATATTTAACGCTCAATTCAATTATGATAAACACGCTTTATTTGAACTCCCGTTTTTTATGCAAAGGATAAGGTATTAGCTCAGTCTAGTAATAAAACCACAGGTGTTATTCTCTTTAGTTGAAAACTGAGTATTTGTACAGTACTTGTGGACAGTTGTATGATTAGATGTCAGGATAACCTTATGTATTGCTAGCGCAAATTTAATCTATTCAATAATTGGTAGCCTATGAATTTCTCACTCGATGATAATTTGTTTTTAACACTTATCCTAATAACAAGTTTACTAAGTTTAGTTTTATTTGTTGTTTTAATTGCTTGGCTAAAAGTGAATGAATTAATTAAAAACCAACAGAAACACGTGTCTATGCAAGAAGTGATGTTGTCTAAATATACATTGGCAACCGAGATGAATGATAAATATCAACTCCACCAACAACAACAAGATACCTTAAATCATCAACATATTGCTCAGCAGCAAAGTGAATTAAGAACCTATTTTGAACAACAAATGGCCGATTTACGTATTAAATTACTCAGACAAATGAGTGAACAAAAAGATAACCTCACTGAAAGTTTAAATAAAGCAACACAAGCTAACCGAGAAGAGTTAAGTCAGTCTTTATTAGCTAATGCTGAGCAGTTGTCTAAGCGCATGAATGAGTTAACCGCAACAACTAAGCAAGAGTTGACTGAAATTAGTAAGCAAGTAGAGCAGCGATTAGCTGAAGGGTTTGATAAAACAACTAAAACTTTTACTGATATTTTAAAACGCTTGGCACTGATTGATGATGCGCAGAAAAAAATAACGGAGCTTTCTACTAATGTGGTGAGTTTACAAGAGGTATTAGCGGACAAACGTTCTCGTGGCGCTTTTGGTGAGGTACAGCTCAATGCTTTAATCAGAAATGTACTACCCGAACAAAGTTTTTCGCTTCAGCACACCTTATCAAATGGAAAAATTGCTGACTGTATTTTATTTCTACCTTCCCCCACCGGCAATGTCGTTATTGACTCAAAGTTCCCACTAGAGAGTTATCGTAAAATGGCTGATAACCAGTTAGGAAACCATGAAAGAAAAACGGCTGAACGCCAATTTAAAGTAGACATTAAAAAACATATTAATGATATCAGTGATAAATATTTAATCGATAATGAGACTGCTGATGGTGCGGTAATGTTCATTCCTGCTGAAGCTATTTTTGCTGAAATTCATGCGCATCATAGTGATTTAGTTGATTACGCTAACAAAAAACGTGTTTGGTTAACGTCACCAACCACTCTTATGGCTATTTTAACTACTGCTCGTTCAGTATTAAAAGATGAGGCAACACGCAAACAAATTCATATTATTCAAGCCCATTTATCCGAACTAGCGGTTGATTTTGATCGTTTTAAATCACGATTTGCTAATCTAGCTAAACATATAGATCAAGCGGCCACAGACGTTAAACAAATCCACACCTCAGCGGATAAAATTACTAACCGATTTGAAAAAATAGAACAAGTAGACTTGGTTGAAGAAAAACAAGAAATAAAAAAACCAACAGAGGAGGTTACTGATATTGACCGCACAAATGATAATTCAGTTAGCCTTGTAAATTAGCTTTGAGGATAAACTTTACCTAGAATTAAAAAATGTCCTAAACAAAACCAGCCATAACGACTGGTTTAATAATAGTTTAAGTTAGAAAGATCTAAGTCAAAAATGCAATGTTGATAAAGACAATAACTAAAAGGATAGGGCATACATAGCGTAAATAATTAGCAACGTACGTTAACCATCTATCACTATCTAAATGTGCTTTATCACTAAGTTTATTACCCCTTTTCCATATCCAGCCGATAACAATAAAGTAAAACAAACACATTAATGGCTGCATTATAGTGGTTAACACCATAATGACTAAGCTAAACAAGACATCAAAAAACGCGACTAATGTCATACTAGCGATCAATATAATTCCTGATATTAACCACGTTGCTTTAGAACGTGACATGGCTTTATCTTCAACTAGATAGGCCACAGGCACTTCGGTTGTTGAAATGGTTGAGGTTAGTGCAGCAATCGATAATAAAGAGAAAAAGCTAAATGAAACAACTAACCCGATATTGCCCATCGACTGAAATAACGAGGGTAATATTTGAAAAATCAGCTGCCCTTCACCAATTAGCTTATTATCAATAAATACTTGCTGTCCAGCATGTTGGGCAACGAAAAGTGCTGGAATAATTAATAAGCCAGCCATGAAAGCTATAAAAGTATCAAGGGCGGCAATTGATATAACCAACTTACCTATATCTTTATCTTTTTTCATGTAAGAGCCATAAACCATCATGCCGCCTACGCCGATAGATAGAGAGAAAAATGCTTGCCCCATGGCTGAAAGAATTAATTTGGGTTCAGTAATTTGATTAAAGTCAGGGATTAAATAAAGTGCTAACCCTTCCGATGCCCCTTCTTGTTGTAGAATGTAAATTATTAATCCGACCAACATGACTAATAATACAGGCATTAACCGTGCGGACCATTTTTCAATACCTGCATGAACACCTTGATGAATAATAAGCGCGCCAAGGATAATGAAAATAGGGGTGAAAACAACATTTCTTAAAGTACTTGAGGTCGATAACCAGTTTGCGATATCAATAAAACCAAAGAGTTCTGTAACTGCTGCTAGTGCATGGGAAAGCATCCAACCAGCAACTATGGTATAAAAACTTAACATCATCATAGCGCCAATTAGCCCAATGATACCTGCTGTACGACCAACCCTTGGAATACTTTCTTTACACGCTTGAGCTAAAGCGCCTACTGGATTTTTTTGTGCTTGATTACCGATATATATTTCAGCGTATAGTGCGGGTAAAGCTAATAAGAGCATGACCAATAAATAAACGACTAAAAATGCGCCTCCACCATTATTTGCCGCTTGAGTTGGGAATCCCCAAATGTTGCCTAAACCAATAGCAGAACCTGCTGCGGCTAAGACAAAACCGATACGGGAATGAAAAGAATCTCTTTGAATTGACATATATTGTAAGGTTACTGTTTTTATTTACTTTTGATTTTACCTAGTTAGGCACTGTTAAGAAAGTTTTTAAAAATTTAATATAACTCAACATTGCCAGTTTACCTTTTAATTATTGTGATTTAACCCCATATAGCTTCGAAGAGATGAACAATAAGTTAGTGAGAGAGTCAACTATGTCGAAGTATCAACGTATTCCAGTAGGCACATATCAACCAAAGTTAACTTTTTTTGGGTGTGACAAGACCGAGCAATCAGCCGTTATTTTAGGACATCACCCTATGAATGCTCTTGGTGAAGCGTTAATGACTTATCCTTATACTTATCAAGGGTTAAGTTAATTATGGCAACACTTATTTATCGCGCTCAACGGCGCTTAAAAAAAATTGATAGTAGTAAAATATTTCAAGGCGCCGTCATTGTTGTTATTTTATTATCTGCATTATTAATTGGTGTTAAAACACATAACTTACCTGAAAACGTTATCTCATTATTAACTTTTTTTGACCATGCAATAACGGTATTTTTTGTTATTGAAATCACGATTCGCTTTTTAGCTTATCGTAACAAAAAAGAATTTATCAAAAGTGGCTGGAACATTTTTGATTTAGTCATTGTTATAGGCAGTTTGATTCCTGCAGGCGGAACGGGTGTATTATTAGCAAGGCTTCTTCGTGTGTTTCGAGTTTTACGTTTAGTATCAATGGTGCCTGAATTACGTATTTTAATTAATGCTTTGCTTAAGTCGATTCCTCGTATGGGCTACATTGTCTTACTGATGTTTGTTATTTTTTATATTTATGCGGCTATCGGTAGCATGATATTTGATCAAATTAATGAGGTTTTATGGGGGGATGTTTCTATCGCAATGTTAACCCTTTTTAGAGTGGCGACTTTTGAAGATTGGACCGACGTGATGTATGAAACTATGGCGGTGTATCCGATGAGTTGGATTTATTATCTAAGCTTTATTTTTTTAACGGCGTTTATTTTTTTGAATATGATGGTTGGTACGGTGTTGGAAGTCATGGGTCAAGAGCATGAAAACTACCGAGCATCGCTTCATGGAGAAACGTCTGATGGTGGCGAACATGCTAGTCGAGCACAAATTGATAAACTAGAAGCTGAACTTGTTGAAATTAAAATGCTACTTTTAAAACAAGCCGAAAAAACAGTATAAAAACTCATCATTAATGAATAATCTATACAATAGTAAAATAGAGCGAGAGTCTACTATGTCAATAAGAGTGAAGTTATTTTAATTAAAGACCAATAAAAAAAAGGGAACACTTAAGACGAAAAATATATGATTTAAGTGATTAGCTTGGTTGTAATTAGAACAACACGTGCTTTTGGATTAATAAATAGCTAAAGGGAGACTGGTTAGCTACGCATTTATTTTATTAGCATAAATTTTGTTGACACTATTTCATTGAAATGAGGATAATAGCTTTTTAGTTACCCTCGGTAAAAAACCTTAAATATGCGCCTCGATAAATTCATCTGTAAAAGTACCGAACTGACCCGTAATGAAGCAAAAGGCTTACTAAAAAAAGGTGAGGTAAGAGTTAACGGTGACATTATAAAAAATCCTGCAACCCAAGTGCATGAAAACAATACCATTACAGTTGATGGTCATGCGCTTCAAGCACGGACATCACGCTACATTATGATGAATAAACCCCTTGATACTATTTGTTCAAATGTCGATGAAAACCATCCTTCTTTATTACATTTAATCGATGTTGATAAAGCTTTTGACTTGCACATTGCTGGTCGGCTAGATGTTGATACCACAGGATTAGTATTAATTACCGATGATGGACGCTGGTCACATAATATTATTTCTCCAAAAAAGCTTTGTAAAAAAACTTATCGTGTTTCATTAAGAGACCCACTAGATAATGATATTATTGAACACTTTAAAAGGGGCGTGCAACTTCAAGGGGAAACTTCATTAACACAACCAGCTGAATTAATATTGGTCAGTGAATGTAACGATAAAAAAGAAGTTTTATTAACGATTACCGAAGGGAAATATCATCAAGTTAAACGGATGTTTGCTGCCGTATATAATAAGGTGGTTGGTTTGCATCGAGAACAGATTGGTGACATTGTTTTACCTAGTAATTTAGCACTCGGCCAATGGCGATATTTAACTGAAGAAGAAGTGAACTCAGTTACATAGTTTACTCTATTACACTATTGCAAAGCCCAATAAATTGTCACTTGGTGATAATCATTAATGCTAAAAGCAATCGAACACTAAACCTCACTTAAGCATAAGGATAACCGATACTATTTATGTTATTACCAGTTAATAATCACGCCCTATCAATTCTTAAAAATACCTTTGGTTATGATGACTTTAGAGGGCAGCAAGCTGATATTATTAGCCAAGTAATTGCTGGCGAAGATGTCTTAGTGTTAATGCCAACCGGTGGTGGGAAATCATTATGTTACCAAATACCAGCGTTAGTTCGCCAAGGTGTTGGTGTGGTGATCTCACCCTTAATTGCGTTAATGCAGAACCAAGTGGATGCTTTAGCTCAGTTAGGACTTAATGCTCGTTTTCTTAATTCAACGTTAACGAGTGCACAAGTCGTTGATATTGAGCAGCAGCTTCTAAAGGGGCATATAGATATGCTTTATATTGCCCCTGAACGATTAATTCAGTCTCGAACATTATCATTATTTTCAAAATTAAAGATTTCACTATTTGCTATTGATGAAGCTCACTGTGTATCACAATGGGGCCATGACTTTCGTAGTGATTATTTACATCTGGATTTACTTGCTAAGCAGTTTCCTAGCGTGCCGAGAATGGCCTTAACAGCGACAGCTAATGAGCAAACAAAACAAGAGATTATTTCTCGTTTACAACTCGAAAAGGCTAAGAAATATGTTTCTGGTTTTGACCGCCCTAATATTCAATATCGTATTAGTCATAAAGACAATGTAAAAAAACAATTACTGAACTTTATTAAACACTGTCATGAAAATGATAGTGGTATTATTTATTGTTTATCACGTAAGCGAGTTGAGAGCTTTGCAGACTATTTATCTCAGCAAGGTTTTACAGCCTTGCCTTATCATGCTGGCCTATCACCCGATATAAGAGAGCTTCATCAAAAACGTTTTTTACGTGAAGACAATATTATTATTGTTGCCACTATTGCTTTTGGTATGGGTATAGACAAACCTGATGTTAGGTTTGTTGCTCATATTGACTTACCTAAATCGATAGAAGCTTATTACCAAGAAACGGGTAGGGCAGGTCGAGATGGTTTACCTTCTACTGCCTGGATGATTTATGGTCTGCAGGATGTTGTTTTTCTGAAAAAAATGATGCAGGAGTCACAAGGTGATCAGCAATTTAAACAGGCTGAACGTAATAAGTTAGATGCTATTTTAGGAATGTGTGAAGTCACAAGCTGTAGACGTAAAGTGTTACTCAATTATTTTAACGAACAAGCTAGTGGTCATTGTGGTAATTGTGATAATTGCCTTAATCCAGTTGAAACATGGGACGGTGCTGTTGCCGCTCAAAAAGCATTGTCGACTGTTTACCGAAGTGAACAGCGTTTTGGTGTTATTCACCTTATTGATATTTTAGTGGGTGCAAATACTCAGAAAATCAAACAGTTTGGTCATCAAAACCTATCTACTTTTGGTATCGGAAAAGAGCTTGATGCCAATACTTGGCGAAGTGTCTTTCGTCAATTGGTCGTGAGGGGTTATTTATCTGTTGATGTCGATAATTATGGCGCATTAAAACTTTGTGATAGTTGCCGGCCGTTGTTAAATGGTCAACAAGGATTAGAACTTCGTAAAGATGTTAGCCAAGTCATTGCATTAGGAAAAACTAAAGCTAAAAAACAAAAGGTAGCTATCGAAGAGTTTGATATGCCACTGTGGATAAAACTTAAAACATGCCGTAAACGTTTAGCTGATGAGAACAATGTGCCTGCATTTGTAGTCTTTAGTGACGCAACTTTGCAAGAAATGCTAACTCGTCAACCCCAAAATAAACAACAAATGCTAGCAATCTCGGGTGTTGGCATAACTAAGTTTGAACGCTTCGGTATACACTTCTTAAATGTTCTGACTTCTAGCCCTCAAAGTTAGATTCAGATATTTGTTGTTTTTATTGATTTTTTGATAGATAGGTCTAGATTTAAAGTATAAAAATTAAATTTACTTTGCTTTAGTTTGGTTTGGTAATTAAAACTGCTTTATTTTGAAATAGTTTTAATTAAATTTGACTTACTACGAAGATATTAGTAAAACATACCTCGGCAATATTTTTATAGTCATTTTAAGGCGTTTTGTTTAAGTAATAATCAAAAAAGACCATAAACACATCTTTTCTACAAAATGTAATTAAGATTTTAGATGATATTTTTTATTTATTACTTATTTTATTACTTATTTAGTTACTACTCTTTTATTTTGAGGGTAATAATTAAGCTGTCTTTTAACGTCACGTCTTGACAGACTGTCTGTCATTTGGGAATATTGCTTAGATTCATTTTAGATAAATATAAATATAAAATTAAACAAGTAACAATTTGTACAAATTGCGGTAACAATTTTATTTGTTATCAAAGTTAAACAGAATATGGTTGGGAACTATGTCGAAAGTAAACAAAAAAAGCCTTATCGCCTCTGCGATCGTTGGCGCACTTGCATTAGCAGGTAGCAATATTGCTGCAGCTGATGCTCTTACTGATCTTCAAAACGCTGAAGGTAAAATATTTAAAGATGCTGCCAAATCACAAAAGAAAATTGACAGCATCTACGAGCAAACAATCGATTTGCTTGGCGAATATCGAAATGTTGTTGATGAAGGTGAAGTTTTAAAAGGTTATAACGATCATGTTCAACGCATGGTTAATAGCCAAAAAGAAAACATTGCTTCTCTACAGGAACAAATTAACGGTATTGATAAAGTCAAACAAGGCGTAGTGCCTTTGATGTACAAAATGATCGATACTTTGGAAACATTTGTTGAACTTGATGTACCGATGAACCTTGAACGTCGTCAAGACCGTGTCGAAGGTTTACGTGCGGTAATGGATGATTCTAACGTTACAACATCTGAACAGTTTCGTTTAGTACTTGAAGCTTATGAGATTGAAGCAGGCTACGGTAATATTTTTGATGCTTATCAAGGTGAACTTGATTTAGGCGATCGTACTATCACTGCTGACTTCGTTCATATGGGCCGTGTTGCTCTAATGGCACAGTCATTAGATTTCAAAAACGCTTGGGTGTGGAACAACAATACACGTTCTTGGGATGAATTAGGCGAAGAATACTTCAAGCCTATAAGAGACTCAATTGCTATGGCACGTAAACAGTTGCCAATGGATTTAACTAAATTACCAGTATTTGCAGCAGGAGCAAAATAATGAAAAAACTTATTAATTTTGTAATGCTTGCCGTGTCTTTGACAGCAGGTTATGTTGCAACAACAAGCGCTAATCAATTAGATGACCTATTAATACAGGTTAAAGCTGACCGTGTATCTGAAGCTAAACTTGATAAAAAACGTGAAGCTGAATTTAAAGCGGCTCGTTCTGATAAGCAAGTTTTGTTAAACAAAGCTAAAAAAGAGCTAGCTAACCAAAACGCACGTAACAAACGTTTGACTAAAGAATATTCAGCAAATGAAATTACGTTAGCGCAAAAAGAAGTTGAACTAAATACCGCTCAAGGTACATTAGGTCAAATGTTCGGTGTGAGTCGTGGCGCTGCTGCAGATGCTTATGGTTCAATTGTAACATCAATTGTAAGTGCTGAATTTCCTGGTCGTGGTGAAGTTCTTAGCCAAATTGCTAATTCTAAAAAAATTCCATCTTTGGAAAATTTAGAAGAATTGTGGTTCGCCCTTCAAACTGAAATGACTGAATCAGGTAAAGTGTCACAATTTACAGCTGATGTTAACCAGTTAGACGGTTCAACTAGTTCTGAAACTATTACTCGTATCGGTACTTTTAACTTAATCTATGAAGGTGGTTATTTAAACTTTAATGATGGTTTAGGTTTGGTTCAGCCTCTGGCTAAACAACCGGCTAGCCATATTAAGAGTTCTGCTACAGATTTCTTTAACACATCTTCAGGTTACTCTGCTTTATACGTAGATCCATCACGTGGCGGTATCTTAGCGTTAGAAACGCGTAAGAAAACTGTTATGGAATTCTACTATCAAGGTAAAGAAGTTGGTTACGTAATTACTGTACTGTTAATCATCGGTTTCTTAATTGCCCTTGAACGTATGATTGTTCTTTCTAGCATGCAATCAAAAATGAAAGCACAACAGAAAAACATTACTACGCCTAACATCAACAATCCTTTAGGTCGCTTATTACAGGTTTATCAAGAGAATAAAACTGTTGATGCTGAGACATTAGAGTTGAAACTTGATGAAGCTATTTTACGCGAGTCTCCTGTAGTTGACCGTGGTATAAACCTTATTAAGATGTTTGCTGCTATGGCACCTCTACTTGGTTTATTAGGTACGGTTGTTGGTATGATTATGACCTTCCAAACGATTACATTGTTTGGTACAGGCGACCCGAAAATTATGGCTGGTAATATTTCATTAGCACTTGTTACAACTGCTCTTGGTCTAATTGCTGCTTTACCATTAATTTTAGTACACAGTATTGTTTCATCTAAAGCAAAATCTGTTCTTCATAAATTAGATGAACAAAGTGTTGGCCTTATCGCTGCATTAGCAGAGAAGGAGTCTAAATAATGTTAGCCCTGATAGAAGTTTGGGAATCTGTCAGGAGTTTTCTAGCTACCGGCGGTGATGTTTTATACTTTGTCGCTATAGCTCTCTTTTTGATGTGGATGTTAATGGTTGAGCGTTATTACTTCCTTAACAAAGAATATCCTTCAATACGAGAAGACATAGTCTCTCGTTGGGATGCTCGTGAAGATACTACTTCATGGTATGCACATCGAATCAGGGAAACTTGGATTTCCGAAGCAAACGAAATGCTTGAAAAAAACATGCTCACAATTAGAACGTTAGTGGCAATGTGTCCACTGATTGGTCTATTAGGTACAGTAACCGGTATGATTGGCGTATTTGAAGTCATGGCCGAACAGGGTACAGGTAACCCTCGCTTGATGGCCGCTGGCATATCAATGGCGACGATACCTACAATGGCTGGCATGGTTGCCGCATTGTCCGGAGTGTTTTTTAGTTCAAGACTAGACGCTAAAGTTAAAGTAGCAAAGGCTAAACTGGTTGACAGTTTACCTCATCACTAGAGAGAAATTCGAATGGCACGTAAACGTATTCGTGAAGACGAAGAAGCAATGATTGATATGACGCCGATGTTAGATATCGTATTCATTATGTTGATATTCTTCATTGTAACTACCTCTTTTGTAAAAGAAGCTGGTATAGAAGTAAATAAACCAAAGGCTGCTAATCAAACTAAACAGAAAAGCGCTAATATCTTTGTTGCTGTTAAAGATACGGGTGATATTTGGTTAGATAAGCGCCGTGTTGACATTGAGCTTGTTGGTTCAACAATTGAAAAATTGTTAGCAGAACAACCTACTGATGTTGTAATTATCCAAGCTGACAAATCCGCTAAACACGGTGACGTTGTTGCTGTTATGGATGCGATAAAGGAAGCAAGTAGCAATCTTAGAATATCTATTGCTGCAGCGAAGGGGTAGTTTATGGTGCGCTTTTTAGTATCAGTACTACTTGGGGCGACGGTAACTTTTGCATTATTTTCATTTATGGCCTTTCTAGTTTCTAGCGGAGACAGAAGACAGGAAGACCAATTAGAAAATATAATCGTAGAAGTTAACACTACGCCGCCTAAATCGTCGGTTGAGACTCGTCAACGTGTTCCGCCACCGCCGCCGCCGCCGCCAAAAGCGCCGCCGAAAGCACAGGCTCCTGAGCCTGAAGCGAATAACAACAACACGGGTATATCGTTTAATTTACCAGGTGTTCAGTTAGCTGGCGCTTCAAGTGGTCTTTCAGCTCCAGGTGCAGGTTTTGGACGCGACGGTGAAGCAACACCAATCGTGCGTATCGAACCTAAGTATCCTATACAGGCTGCAAGAGACGGAAAAGAAGGTTGGGTTAAATTATCGTTTTCTATCAATGAAATTGGTGGTGTTGAAGACGTTAATGTAATTGAAGCACAACCTAAACGTATTTTCGATAAAGAAGCTAAACGTGCACTACGTAAGTGGAAATATAAGCCTAATGTTGTTGATGGTAAACCACAAAAACAGACGGGTCTTACGGTACAGCTAGACTTTAAAATGGCTGGCAGTGGAGGAGGTAAGTAATGATGAATAAATTAATAACTTCCTTAGTTCTCGCTTTTTCTATAGTTGTTGTGCAGCTACCTATGTCTTCTACTGTAGAAGCTGCAGATGATCAGAAAAAAGATAAGCGTAAAACTCAACTTGCTAGTCCTAGTGTCGGTAAGAAAGTAGTAAGAGCATTTGACGCTTACACTGAAGACGATATTGATGGTGCTCTAGTTATTCTAAAAGATATTTCTACGAGTAAAGCTTTTGATAAAGCTTATGTGACTCGCTTTATTGCCGTGATGTATGCACAAAAAGGTGATGAAGTTCAGTCTATTAAGTATTTAAAAGAAGCTATAGAACCCGATATATTAAATGCAAGAGAGCAAGGTGAGGCAATTAAGCTATTAGCTGACTTGCAGATGCAAACTAAAGATTTTACAGGTGCATTAGCAAATTATCAAAAGTGGATGGATTTCACTGGTGAAGAAGATGCTAATACTTATGTTAAAATTACCCAGGCTTATTATGAGTCAGGCATTTTAGATAAGATGATAGAACCTGCTAATAAAGCTATTGTTCTTTATGGTGATAAGCAAAACCAGAACCCTTATATTTTAAAAGTCACATCATACTATGAACGTAAAATGTATAATGAGGCGGTTGGTGTATTAGAAACGGTTGTGCAAATTTACCCTGATAAGAAGCAGTGGTGGACGCAATTAGGTATGTTCTACTTATTAGTAGAAGATTACACTAAAGGTGTGCAAACTTTAGATTTAGCTTATAAGCAAGGGTTTCTTGAAAAAGAGTCTCAGATTAAAACTTTAGCAAGTTTATATTCTCAAAGTGAAGCGCCTTACAAAGCGGCTACATTATTAGAGAAAAATATTGCTTCAGGGATAGTTAAGCGTGATGATAAAAACTTATCTATTATCGCTAATGCTTGGCATGCAGCTCAGCATATTGATAAAGCGGCTAAATACTATGGCGAACTTGCAAAAATGACTGGTGAAGCCAGACATTACCGCAAACAAGGCATGTTACTTAAGCAGGATGAGCAATTTTCAGCAGCGATTGTTGCTTTTGATAAATCATTAGAACTTGGTGTTAAGGGTTCTGGTAAAATTTATCAAAGTATTGCAGAGTCATATTTTTATCTAGGTAAATATAAAAATGCTTACGCAGCTATTAAGAAAGCCATGAAAGATCCTAAGGCACGCAGAGGTGCAAGGGGTTGGGTTAACTTTATTAAAGATACTGCTCAGCGTAAAAAAGTAGCTATCTAGTTTTATCGTTATTTATAATATAAAAAACCAGCTTTTTAGCTGGTTTTTTTATGCTATAAAGTGTCAAAATTTAGTCTAAGTAATCGTGCTATATAAACTATTAAGATATGAATTTAGCGCGTTACGTTAAGCGCTTTATATCTTTGTCTGGCTGGTGTTAGTTTGAAAGGTAAGCCGTATTGATTATTAAGGATGCTTGGAGTTACTTGGTGATGGTTACTCAGTGATATCGAAATTTAAGTATGCTCATTGACTTTAGTGAGTTTCAAAGGGCATCCATTAATTGTAATGGATGGTCAGCGACCAAGATTATTTTACTTACTGCCTTCTTTTATTATGTCTATTATCTCTTTACTTGTTTTTAACGTTCGAATAGAGGAAAAAAGTTCATCTGCTTCAGAATATTGAATTTTAAGATAACGTAACCACTGTTTTATTCTGTTAGGGTAGTATTTATTCTTATCACCATAAACTTCTTGTTTTGCATATTTAAGCAATAAGTCGTTTATATCTTTCCAGTTTAGTGGCTTTGCATTTAGCTTTAATACGTGAGACAAATTGGGAATGGCTAAAGCCCCTCTACCCACCATAACATCTGAACAATTTGAAAGTGCTTTACATTTGTTGTAATCATCTAACGTCCAAATTTCACCGTTTGCGATCACAGGTATATTAATCTTTTCTTTTATTTTACCTATCCAGTCCCAATGAGCTGGTGGTTTGTACCCTTCGAGCTTAGTTCTTGCGTGAACCGTTAATTGGTTAGCGCCTGCTGACTCAACAGCATGAGCAACATCTAAAGCAAGTGATTTATCTTCGTAACCTAAGCGTATTTTTGCAGAGACAATATTTTCATTTGGGACCGCATCTCTTACTGATTTTATTATTTTATAAATTGTTTCAGGCTCTTTTAATAAGACGGCCCCGCCTTTACTTTTATTGACAGTCGGTGATGGGCAGCCAAAATTTAAGTCTATACCTTGTGAGCCTAATTCAATTGCTCTTAGTGCATTTACCGCCATATAATCGGGATCTTGGCCAAGCAGTTGAACTCTTACTGGCGTTCCTGATCTTGTTTTACCCTCAGATTTTAGTTCTGGGCAGTTACGATGAAATACCTTATCGGGCAGAAGTTGATCGACAATACGTATAAACTCAGTGACGCAAAGATCATAATCGCCAATATCTGTAAGAATATTCCTCATCATGTGGTCTAAAACACCATCCATTGGAGCCAATACAATACGCATCTAATCCATCTCTTTTAAATATAGTTTTATTATAATATGCTTTGAAGTTGTTGACTTTAAAAGAAGTCTAACCAAATTGACTATTAACACTTATCAGGTCTCTGGTGGTATAGTGAACTAGTTTTGTTAACAAGAGTTTCTAATTTGCTATTATCGCTTATATAGAGCTAATATGATTCTAATTATGGAAAATTTATCTTTTTTAAAAAAGATTTTTTTCTTTAATCATTAACTTAAATACTCGTTAGCCGGAGTATATAAAACTAATGACAATTTTATATTACTATCTGAAATTAATTTTATGACTTGATGGTCTTATCTAACAATAATAAAACTATAGATGTTCTATCTAAACAATATAAAGGAAAACAATATGAGTCTTATAAAACAAACGAGCATCGCATTACTATCAAGTGTATTAGCGTTGTCAGTATTTATTGCGGCACCTGCAAAAGCCGATACTAACCCTTTCGCAAGTCAAGAGTTGATGACTATTGTTACTCCGGACGGTCACGGTGCCCATAAGTGCGGCGAAGGAAAAGCAAAAGGCGCTCATAAGTGCGGTGAAGGCAAAGCTAAAACTGCTGCTAAATGTGGTGAGGGTAAATGTGGCGAAGGAAAAGCAAAAGGCGCTCATAAATGCGGTGAAGGCAAAGCTAAAACTGCGGCTAAATGTGGTCAAGGTAAATGTGGCGAAGGAAAAGCAAAAGGCGCTCATAAATGCGGTGAAGGCAAAGCAAAAGATAAAAAGTGTGGCGGTTAGTCGCTAGCTGTAAATCAAGTCAACATATATTTACAAAACGGAGTGACTTCCGTTTTTTTATTTTTATTTCTACAGATCAATAATTGACTAGCCTCTAGTACTCTTATATCCTCATTTTGCATCATTTCATTAACATTTAGTCTGTCACTTCAAACCACCGATGAATTAATGTTCACCAGCAACGGCTTTATAAATCAATAGTCCAAATTTTAGGTCAAGTTGATACCAGTTTTTTTATGCGTACTATTTATTAATGATAAAAAATCCAATCGATATAAAAATAATAATTTAAGGAAATTCTATGTTCAAACGTAATCAAGGTAAGGTTGCCTTTCCCTTCTTGGCGATTAGCATTACATTAACGTTAACTGGCTGTCTTCAAAATAAAGTTCAAGATGCGAAAGTCACCATTAATTCTGATCCATACCCAAGTACCTACCAACCTTTGCCTCAACAAAGTACATTAATTCGAAATGCCACGGTATTAACAGGTACGGGCCAAAGAATAGACAATGCCGATGTGTTATTTATTGAGGATAAAATTCAAAATATTGGTAATAATCTTTTTGCAGAAGATGCAATTGAGATTGATGGTAGTGGTAAATGGTTAACTCCGGGGATTATCGATGTCCATTCACATTTGGGTGTTTACCCAAGCCCTAGTGTTGAGTCTCATTCTGATGGTAATGAAATGACCTCTCCTAATACTTCAGAGGTATGGGCTGAGCACAGTGTTTGGCCGCAAGACCCCGGATTTCAAAAGGCACGCGCTGGAGGCATTACTACGCTACAAATACTGCCGGGTTCAGCAAATCTTTTTGGTGGTAGAGGCGTTACCTTAAGAAATATACCCAGTCATACCACACAAGGGATGAAATTCCCCGAAGCTCCTTATGGGTTAAAAATGGCTTGTGGTGAGAATCCCAAACGTGTCTATGGTTCAAAAGAGGTTGCTCCGTCAACTCGAATGGGTAATGTTGCTGGTTATCGAAGTGCTTGGGCACAAGCGACTGAATACAAAAGAGCCTGGGATAAATACAATGCAGATTATGCACTAGGGGAAAATCCTAAAGTGCCTAAGCGTAATTTAACCAATGATACGCTAAAGGGCGTGCTCGACGGTGATATTTTAATTCATAATCACTGCTACAAAGCGGAAGAAATGGCGGTAATGATAGATGTTGGTAAAGAGTTTAACTATAAGTCGGGCACCTTCCATCATGGTATAGAAGCTTATAAAATAGCTGATATCTTAGCTGCAAATGGTAATTGTGTTGCTATGTGGCCAGACTGGTGGGGTTTTAAAATGGAAGCATACGATATGGTACAAGAAAACGTGGCAATTGTTGACGCGATTAAAAATTCATGCGCCGTTGTCCACTCAGACTCAAGTACCACTATTCAACGGTTAAACCAAGAAGCGGGTAAAGTAATGTTTCGTGCCAATGAAAATGGCTTTGATTTGAAAGAGCAAGACGCCATTCGCTGGATTACCTTAAATGCAGCAAAGTCATTAGGTCTTGATGATAAAACGGGTAGTTTAGAAGTGGGTAAAAAAGCAGACATTGTTTTATGGGATCAAAACCCATTCAGTGTTTACGCTCATGCGGAACAAGTGTTTATTGATGGTGCAAAAGTTTATGACCGTTATGATGAAAATTATCAAGCAATGAGTGACTTCATGCTAGGACAACATACTCTTGAGCAAGGAAAATAAGATGAAATCAATTATACACACTTCGCTAATAAAGCCTCTGATCGTAACGTTGACGGCTGTTTTTACTTTAACCATACCTTTTGTTAATGCAAATACTTTAGCAATAACCAATGCGACTATCCATACGGTAACCGAGCAGGGGGTAATTACTAATGGCACCGTTATCATTGAAGAGGGAATAATTACTGCCATATTGTCATCCAATGAAAGTAAAAAGATAAAAGCCGATAAAATTATTGATGCTAACGGCAAAATTTTAACACCTGGCTTAATAGGCTCAATGAATCAACTAGGCTTAGTTGAAGTTAGTGCCGTTTCAAGAACACGTGATGCGGCTGATAAAAAAGCAGATATGACATTTGATGCCAGCCTTGCTTTTAATCCTAAATCCACCGTGATCCCCTATAGCCGTAAAGGGGGGATAACTCGCAACATTGTATCTCCGTCGGGTGGTGAAGGTATATTTAAAGGCCATGCTTTTGTTGTTGATCTCTCTACCAGTTTTGACAGCGTTATAACTAACAATAGTGGAGTCGTTGTCGACTTAGGTGCTAAAAATAAAGGTTCCAGAGCTTTTGACTTACAAACTTTGGCAAATAAGTTCGACGATGCTGAAAAAAAATTAGCAAAGTCTAAGCTAGATACTTTAAATTTAAAAAGTAAAGCTAAAAAAGATAAAGTCAAAAAAGAGGACGAACCACAACGTGATGAAAAAGTTATCAACGACTTGTTAGCCGGTAATAAACCTTTAGTGGTTTATGCTGACCGCGCAACCGATTTATTAGCATTGATTAAATTAAAAAAACGTTATAACTTAAAATTGATATTAGTAGGTGCTGCTGATGCAGAACTAGTGAGTGAACAATTGGCCAAAGAAAATGTACCGGTAATTCTTAATGCGCTGCGTAACCTCCCTAGTAGTTTTGACTCCTTACATGCTTCTTTAAGTAGTGCGGCTAATTTAACCGCCGCAGGGGTAAAAGTTATATTATCAGTTGATGATACGCATAATATTTACCAGTTACGTTACAGTGCAGGAAATGCCGTCTCAAATGGTTTGTCAAAAGCAGACGCCCTAGCGGCGATTACTGCTAATGTTGCTGATAGCTTTTCACTCAATGCTGGTAGAATTGCCACCGGTTACGCTGCTGACTTAGTCCTATGGAGCGCAGACCCCTTTGAACTGAGTACTCGGGTTGAAAAAATATGGATTGGCGGTCAAGAAGTCTCTACCTTAAGCCGTCAGGATGCATTACGAGACCGATACACTACAGAGAGTAAAATGCCTAGAGCTTATACAAAATAAGGTTCACTGAGTACCAATGGCCTTTAAAATGCCACTGAGATTATCTCAGTGGCATTTTATTTTATAGCATATGAATAAAAAAACCGTGGATACAATAACGTATTATTTTTAAAGCCTACCTTAAAATAAAAATTACTAGGGGTATAGGTTCCACCCAAGTCATTATTTCTTTATCATAGGAAATGATGTTGTCGTATAAAAAGAGAAAAACATGTGTCAAAGGCTACTGGCGAATCAATTTGGTTCGGTCAAAAAAATTAATTTAACAGAAAAGATAACCGGCTTAGAAATTGATCATCAATATTGTAAGGCTAAAATAAGCCTTTATGGTGGGCAAGTATTGGCATGGCAACCTAACGGCCAAAAGCCAGTACTCTGGTTGAGTGATGCTAACCAATATCAAGTAGGGAAAGCGATTAGAGGAGGTATTCCTCTCTGTTGGCCATGGTTTGGTGCTCACCCTAGCGATCCAAAGAATCATTCAGGTAATCATGGTTTTGCACGTCAACAAATGTGGCAAATAGACACAGTTGATCTTTTAGAGCAACATGTAGTGGTATCGCTGAAATGGCAAGGAGAAAACATGCATGCGTTATTTCCATTAGCCTGTCAGTTAAAACAAACCTTGGTTTTTGGTAAAGATTTTAGCCAACAATTACTAATGAGCAACACCAGTGATAAAGATATTGATTACACTGCAGCACTGCATAGTTACATTCAGGTGAGCAATCCTCAAGAAATAAATATTGTCGAATTATCTACACTTGAATTTGATGACAAATTAACCGCTGAACGTCGCAAACCTGAAGTGTTTATTAATGGAATGGGCCCAGTCGACCGTGTTTATCACCGGCTAGCTGAGCAAAGCCAAACAATGCAGATACAAGATAGCCGATGGCAGCGAACCATTGAAATTACCAGTGATAATTGTCAACAGTGGGTATTTTGGAATCCAGGTAAACTGGGCGCTGAAACGATGAGTGATGTTCATAAGAATGGCGAGAATGAGTTTGTTTGTTTAGAGCCCGCAAATACTGAACCACAAAAACTAGCTGCTAATAGCACGGTATTAATTGGTCAAACAATAAAGGTGTTTTAAAAATATTATAAAGATTTTCTAATTATTGAATACCGATCTCCTGGCGTTTCGCTTAACTGAGACTAGAGAAACCGCTTGTTTTTATACTAAATTTCTTACTGATATTTTTTCAACGGCGTAATAATCTCAGGTAGTGGAATATCCCATAACTCACATGGAATATTATCAGCCAACTGGCAATCATGGGCCAGTCCAATAGGGTAAGGTTTAGCGGTAATTTGACCCTGAAAATGATATTTTTGATACCAAGTAGCTAATGTTCTATCATAAAAGCCACCACCCATTCCTAAACGTCCGCCAGTTCTGTCAAAGGCAACTAATGGCGTGCATATTACATCTATCTGATTAACATGCCGTACATGTCTCACATCAAGTTTGGGCTCTAAAATACCGTACTTGTTTTTTACCATAACTGACGATTGATGGTAATTAATAAACAGTAAATTCCCCGGACTAAAGGGATGGATAACGGGTAAATAAATACGCTTACCTTGTTGCCAGCACCAGTGAATAAAATTAGCAGGGTCAAGTTCCCCATCATTGGCTAAATAAAGCGCAATATGCTGAGCTGGACGTATTTTTGAGTGACTGGAAAGTTGCTCTGTCAATTTTAGCGAGGCGATGAGTTGTTCCTCCATCGTCAACACGTTGCGTCGTTGCCGAATCTCCTGCCTTAACTCATTTCTAGCATTCATATTTACTCTCATCTAGATATTATTTATTCACTATAAAAAAAGCTGAAAGATACCTTTCAGCTTTTTAATATGAGACACACTAATAGCGCATTAATTTATATTAATTATGCGTTTTAGAGATACCTTCATGTGTAGCCGTTACTGAAATTTCTTCATCTAGCTTTTCTTCTAAGTTATTAACCTGACCACCTTCTGCACCATGCATCCATGAAACTAGTTTACCGGCAGAAAGGTAGATGATTAGACCTGTTATTAAGGCGCCAACACCAACTCCCATAAAGATATTTGCGGCATTGTTAACCATTTCTTCACCTTCACCAACAAACGAGCCAATAAACGCGGCTAAGAAGTTAGATAGGGCAGTAAAGAAGAACCAAATACCCATTAATAATGAGGTGAATTTAAGCGGTGCTAATTTGGTTACCATTGATAAACCAATGGGTGATAAACATAATTCACCTAAGGTATGAAATAGGTAAGCAAAAACCAAGAACAACATACTTACTTTAACTGCAACATCGCCACCTTGCACCATGGTAGCCCATAACATAACGAAGAAACCTAACGCTAAAAATAACATCGCCAAAGCAAACTTTTTCGGTGAAGTCGGTTCATTTGATCCCATCTTAACCCAAATAGAGGCAACAAAAGGCGCTAATATGATGATAAACATAGCGTTTAATGATTGAAATGATGAGGCGGCAATTTCAAAACCAAAAAGTGTACGGTCGGTAAAGTCAGAAGCGTAAATGGTAAATAAACCACCCGCTTGCTCAAAACCAGCCCAGAAAATTACTGAGAACATACTCATAATCAAGATGACTTTCATCCGATCGATATCTTGAGAAGTTAATGGTGCATGCGCTTTTTGATCACCTTTAGTACGTTTAGCTGACGGTTCGACGCCTATATCCCCTAAATATTTATTCGCCAAGGTCAGTTGTAATGTTAAACCAATCAACATACCACAGCCGGCTAAAATAAAACCGTAGTGCCAGTTAACAGTCTCACCAAGAACACCAACAGTAATAGGCGCTAAAAAGGCGCCGAGGTTTATACCCATATAGAAAATAGTGAAGGCACCATCACGGCGATGATCCCCGTCTTCGTATAAATCACCAACTAAACTAGAAACATTCGCTTTAAATAAACCATTACCAATAATGATTAAAGCTAAACCGATATAAAATACTGTTTCTTCCATGCCGACAATCATCGACTTTGGGATACCGAGGGTAAAGTAACCCAAAGAAAAAACAAGGCCACCCCAGATAATCGCTTTACGTTGGCCAATAAAGTTATCAGCGAGCCAACCACCAATTACTGGCGTTAGATAAACAGCCATGGTGAAAAAACCATATAGCCTTAGCGCTTCTTGATTGGTCCAGCCAAAACCACCATCTTGTGTAGAAGCAATTAGATAAAGTACCAACAATGCTCTCATGCCATAATAGCCAAAACGTTCCCACATCTCGGTGCCAAACAAGAGAAAAAGCCCTTTAGGGTGGCCAAAAAGCGTACCCGCGTTAGGTGTAGTCATATTATTATTATCCTGTCTAAAAATTGTTTATATGTAATATACGAGTGGAGTTATACCTTTGCTGATGATTAAAGGCAAGTATCCGTGAATTAGTCGCTTGAAAAACATACTGAATTTCTTGCGAAATGTAAGTTGTTTGGCTAAACATATACTGATAAGATTTCGAAATTATTGATTATGCGTAAGATAATAGAGATTACGCATTATACTTAGACAATAATTAAGTTATTTTATACTGCATAACTTAAGGTGAAATATAATATCAGATTATACTGTTTTTCTACTACTTGACTCTAAGTGAACCCATAACTTAACTTTGTGGATAAACGTCACCTCAATTTTGTTCTTCGATCTATAATTACAAAGGAATATATATGTCACTTTCTTTAGACAACGTAAACATTGGGATAATTGGCCTAGGCTATGTTGGCCTTCCTCTCGCAGTGGAGTTTGGTAAAAAATACCCAACGTTAGGGTTTGACATCAATAAAAAGCGTATTGAAGACCTGAAGCAAGGTCACGACTTTACTTTAGAAGTATCGAGGGGCGAATTAGCAGAGTCAGCTTTTATTAACTATTCATTTGAGGTTGAGGCACTGCAAAGATGCAATGTTTATATTGTCACCGTACCCACACCCATTGATGAACATAAACAACCTGACTTGACACCATTAATCAAAGCCAGTCAAATGTTAGCTCAAGTGATTTCAAAAGGTGATGTCATTATTTATGAGTCTACAGTTTACCCTGGAGCAACTGAAGATGTTTGTATTCCTGAAATAGAGCAATATTCTAATCTGAAATTCAATGAAGATTTTTTTGCTGGTTACAGCCCTGAGCGAATAAACCCTGGTGATAAAGAACATAGAGTCACCAATATATTAAAAGTTACTTCAGGGTCAACCGCTGCAATTGCTGATTTTGTTGACAGTTTATATAGCTCCATTATCACCGCAGGCACGTATAAAGCGTCTTCTATTCAAGTTGCTGAAGCAGCAAAGGTCATTGAGAATACCCAACGAGATTTAAATATTGCATTAATCAACGAGTTGGCCGTTATTTTCAATAAGCTGAACATTGATACTGAAGAAGTATTA